>ENA-OSET01003985-OSET01003985.1-sediment-metagenome-genome-assembly--contig:-NODE-3985-length-13251-cov-2.281615_pt1 | contig 13251 bp, 10 predicted proteins | sample MGYA00237882_ERZ534229 | MGnify/ENA primary metagenome ERZ534229 (study PRJEB26408, sample SAMN06266212) | sediment metagenome | isolation source: Hudson Canyon methane seep mesocosm | place...
GCAACAACAGGCGACAGAGCTGCAATTAGAACACGCACTCAAGCAACAACAAAAAGCTAAAAGTAATCGCCAAAAACAACAAGCCAATAGCGCCCTAAAGCAAGCACGAGAAGCCGCAGAACGAATTCGCAAGCAAGCAAAAGCTATGGGTGTGACCATTAGCCCATATGCACTTGAAGAACAAGGCAAAGACGACTTTGAAAAAGCGCTACTCATACAAAATCAAGCTTTTATTATCGCTACTAACCAGAGAGAAGATAGCCTTGATTACGATAAAGCTAGAGCAACACATACAAGCGCTGCCTACTTGAACTACCTAAAAAATTGCAACTCACCGTGTGCTCATAGTAAACAAGCTGAAACAGCTTACAAAAAACTGCAAACGCAACAGGATATACAAGCAACTGAGGTTTCAATTGATTCTGACGATTTGGAATCTCAACAAAAATTGCCACAACAAACAGAGCAACAACAAACAAAACAGGTAAACTCTGATTTAAATTTACACCAAAGTAGCAAACCTCAGGATGAGTTCACTCAATTGGTTGATAAAATAGGGGCTGAAAATATTGTATTTCTTAAATCAGAGTTGCATTACCTCACAATCGGCTCTTTAAATGAAGAGCAATTAATTTTATATACCTTAAAAAATGCAGTTGCCATATTAGAGGAACATTATGGACTAGCCCAATTAGGCCAAGTCCATCGTTCATACTGGGTTAACCGCAATCATATTCAGTCATTGCAGCAATCAGGTAGGGAAGGGAGCATTGCGGTAACAGGTGACTATCAAGTTATGGTAAGTCGCACTCATTTGAAAAAAGTAAAATCTTGGTTTGAAGAGCAGTTAAAGCCTTGTTAATCAATTATCCATGAATGGACTTAAAGCAGTTTAAGTCCATTTATCAATAAACATATGTTCAGGATCATATATTTCGGTTTGTTTTCTAATATGAAAGTGCCTACCACCTTGCACATCTTGTCCTACACCTGCGATGTATTGCCAATTTCCCCAGTTTGCAGCAACATCATAATCAATCAGTTGTTTTTCAAAGTAGGCTGCACCATAACGCCAATCTAAATTAAGTTCATTTATTAATTCCTTATATTGCTTTGGTGAAGTGATTACTGTTACATCGTTGTAGTTTTTAGCAGCAGCTCTAATTAGTGAAATACCACCTATGTCAATTTTTTCTATTATATTTTGTTCAGTATCGTTGGATTTTACTGTTTCTTCAAAAGGATAGAGATCAACGATTACTACATCAATATTTGGGATTTTAAAATTTTCAAGATCAGTTACATCATTATTATTGTCGTTTCTGTTTAAAATTCCTCCAAAAATTTTAGGATGAAGGGTTTTGACTCTTCCACCAAGTATTGATGGGTATCCAGTTACGTCTTCAACTCTTAACACAGGAATTCCAATTTTTTTTAAAAATAGTTCAGTTCCACCAGTAGAATAAATTATTACTCCAAGATTATTGAGTTTTTTAGCGATTGGTTCTAATCCGTCTTTATTAAAAACAGATATTAAGGCTGACTTTAATTTTAGAATAATTTTAAGGAAAAAAGTCTGCGGAAAGAAATATTCCAAAAACGCAGAGGGGGAGCCTTCCCGAACCAGCACATTTTGTTCAACGACCTGTTCCGCCGCCGGCAAAGATGTTGATGTGAGGATTCCAATAATTAAAAGTCCAGCGCTATGCACGCAGGCACGAAGACATCGATCTATTTGTGAGATCATCAGATTTCATAGTACTGCAGCAGCGCTGTACCAATTTTGATGACATCTCCTTTTTTCATGGATTGTTGATCGACCAGACGATAATTCACCAGGACTTCACCTCCTTCGTCTGCATTCTCAATAATGACTTCTTTGCCTTTTTTAAGAATGTTTGCATGAAGGTCACAAACTTCTGCATAACCTTTCAAAATGAAGTCATTTTGTGAACCATATCCTAAAGTGAATCTATTTTGATCAAGTAGAAATATTTGTCCTTCTTGTTTGCCCGACACAACTCGAAGAGCAAAAGAAGTGGCACGATTTTCAGTAATTCCAACAAATAATGAGATGCTGAAACCAACCAGAATCAACCCTAAAAGGTGATCCGGACCAGTCATCTGATACAGCAGCAATAATTCAAAAATTCCACCTCCGATTGCTCCCCCAATTCCTCCACTAATGATTCGTGGCCTTAAAAAACCAGAACGGGAATGGAACAACTCAGTGGTTCCAACTAATAATAATCCTAAAAGTGTCCAACTTGCTATACGGCTTAATGCTGGCAAAACCAGCCAAACTTGCAATAATTCGCCGATACTGAAACAAATTAGTCCCAGAATCGCTCCAATGAAAGCACCGATAAACATTTTGGACAAAATATGTACCAATTCATAATGGTACCAAAGTGAAACCCTTGCCTGTAGAACCATGCCCAGTCCGAGACCGACTAAAGCCCCTTCAAAAATAAACTTATTGAGCCAAATAATATTTAATCCTGATAGTCCTGTAACGGAAAGAGCATCAAACGCATGAAACCCGCTTTGCATTAACGTCCAGCTTGCAAGACCTCCTAGAAGACCTAACACTGCATTATGTAAGCTGCGAGTTGATTTCATAAGTAAAATACTAAATGAAAAATTAATTTTAGAACCCCTAATTCAATCAAAATAAATTAGCAACTCTTCTCTACAAAAACTTGGGAAAATATGTCTGAAGCCGACAGGTAATTACTCACGGTTGGTACTTGTGCTGTTTCAAAAAAATCAATATAATCTGCTAACCGTTCAGTTTTCAGCCTCAGGTGCTAGATTAATGTGAAACAAATAGAACTACAAGTTATTTTATTGGCGTGGTCGATTTGACCCTCTTCTTCTCAGAAAAGTAGGAATGTCTAAATTTTGATAAAATGTGGGATTTTCCGTTTGATTTGCCCACTCAGGTATCAGCGGGCTTGTCTCAACCGGGTTGGTTTCAGTATCATTTTCATTTTCTGAAGTGACATTAGAATCTGGGAAAAAGTGTGTCTCATTTGATTCATTATCATTCAGTTTTGTTGACACTCCTGAAATACCATGGATGGAATAGTTTTCTGCATCAATGTCTGTAGAAGAATGATTTATTGCTAAATCTTCAAATGTGCCTGGCTCAACTTCCAGATTTGAATCAGAAAAATTAACAGATTCAACTGTAGAAGTTTCGTTCATCAATGACTCCGGTTCTTCCAACTGTTCTTCTTCGCTGTCATTTGAAAGATGTGATGATTCATCTGCTAATGTAATTTCTTCAGTTGTGATAATTTCTTCACTTTCTGTTTCTGATGAATGTATAGATATCTGGTGACTTGAAAGTTCTTCCTGATCATCGACTACTGACTCTTCATTTGAGTCTTCAGATTGAGCAGTTGCTGAAAAAGAGCTGTCCTCAGGATCACCTTCAACAAAAGCTTTATCATCTGCTGTAATTGATTCATTTTCTTCAAAGTAATCGTCATCACTGTATGGTTCAATGGAATCATTTTTTTCCAGATTAAGTTCAACTTCAGAATTGAACTCTTTCTCATCTGTTTCCGTGTTTATTTGGGAATGTTTATTTGTCACAACAAGTGCATCAAAAGGCATTGCAGGAAGACCTGGGACGGAAATTTTTTCTGTTGCTTCCTGCTCATCAAAACCCGTTGCAATGACTGTAATCATCATTTGATCTTCAAAATCCGGATTTATTGCAGCACCCCAAATTATTTCAGCATCTTTGTGTCCATGTTCCTTTATGAATGTAGATGCTTCCTCAACCTCCTGCATCCCCATCGTCAGCCCTCCTACAACATTAATCAATATACCGCGTGCGCCGTCAATTGTGTTATCATTCAGCAAAGGGCTATGCAGAGCCTGTTCTGCTGCATGTCTCGCTCTATTTTCCCCTGAGGCAAGTCCGGTCCCCATTACTGCCTTCCCTTTGTTTGCCATAACAGTTCGGACATCTGCAAAATCCAAATTGACCAATCCATCTCTTGTTATTAAATCAGATATACCTTGAACTCCTTGACGAAGCACATCGTCCGCAAATCCAAAGGCCTCGGTCATCGGGGTTCGCCTATTGATGATACTAAATAAATTTTCGTTTGGTACAACTATAAGCGTGTCAACATGATTTCTCAATTCAGTTATACCTCCATTTGCGACTTTTCGACGTCGTTTTGCTTCAAAATTAAACGGCAATGTCACAACACCAACAGTAAGGGCTTTCATTTCCTGAGCTACCTGAGCAACTATTGGTGTTCCTCCAGTTCCAGTTCCACCGCCCATGCCTGCGGCCAGGAAAACCATATCTGCACCTTGAAGGGAATCTCTTATTTGATCAATACTTTCCAACGCAGCATTACGGCCAATTTCCGGTTTAGCACCTGCCCCTAAACCTCGGGAACAATTGCTGCCAATCTGCAATTTCTGAGGAGCAAGTGATTTACGTAAATCTTGTAAATCTGTATTTGCTACAACAAAATCTACCCCTTGAACACCCGATTGTATCATGCGATTGACGGCATTGCCGCCCCCGCCGCCTACACCGACAACTTTTATTTTCGGTAAATCGTCACGGACGGGTTGGATATCAGAAAAATTTAGCATGTTTGCTCCCTTTGGTTGTTATATAGAAATCATGTTTGATATTGACCTGTCAAAAAACTAAAAAAAATCTTGCATCCAATCTTTCATACGTCTGGATACTTTATGAAATAAATTTGTGTCATCACCTACAAAATTCAATTTTCCTTGATTGCTTGTTATTCCGTAACGTACAAGTCCTACACTGGTTGCATATTTCGGTGAATAAATCATTTCACGTAAACCAGCTATATTTTCCGGATATCCCACACGTACCGGCAAATTCAAAACTTGAGAAGCCAGTCGGTCTGCACCCGGCATAATACAGGTTCCACCCGTAATAACTACACCTGATGCCATCAATGTATGAAAGTGGGTCTTCTCAATTTCATGTGTAATCAATTCAAATATTTCCCTAAAACGATCTTCGATGATACTTGCCAACACTCGTTTTTTCATGGTGCGGTTATTTCTCCCGCCTACGCTGGGGACATCAATCATTTCGTCTTCTTTCACCATGGAGGACATCGCCACACCAAAATTATGTTTAATTTCCTCTGCTTCATGTAAAGGTGCACCTAAACCGATGGCAATATCGTGTGTCAAATGATTTCCGCCCAATGCCAAAACAGCCGTGTGGACAATGCTGCCTTCTGAATAAATAGTGACGTCTGTTGTACCTCCGCCAATATCAACCAGTACCACTCCGACCTCCTGTTCATCAGGACTGAGGACTGCCTGACTTGAGGACAAAGGTTCCAGTACAATGTCCTCTACATCCAGTCCGGACTGATTGCAGCATTTAATAATATTTTGTGCAGAGGTGACTGAACCAGTAACAATGTGAACATTTACCTCTAAACGTGCTGCAGCCATGCCAAGAGGGTTTTGAACGCCATCCTGGTCATCAACAATGAATTCCTGGGGGAGTATGTGCAGCACTTCTCTATCATTGGGAATCAATACTTGGGCTGCGTCAATGACACGACGTATGTCTTCATCAGTAACAATACGGTTATGATAAACAGTGACCATACCTCTGCTGTTTTGTCCCCTGATATGATGTCCTGCAATGCCAGCAAAGACGGAACGAATCTGGGCTCCACACATTAATTCACATTCTTCTACTGCCTTTTTGATTGCCTTGACTGTCTTTTCAATATTGACGACGACACCCTTACGTAACCCGTCTGATTTTGCTGTGCCGACTCCAACAACATTCAATGCTTCAATGTCATCACCTTCAACTGCAATTGCACAGATTTTTGTGGTTCCAATATCAAGTCCTACGGTCAAGTTATTGTTTTTAGTGTTCGACGGCATCCATGCTCCTCGTCTTTAAATTTTCGTACTAATTGCAGAAATTCTGAATGAAAATAATGAAACTACCTTTGGGTGCAATTTACTGTCCATGTTAAAACTGCATTCAGACAAGGTTTTAATGATTTTCATAGAAGTGAATATTTTCTTTATTTCTCTATAACATTTTATCGTATAAAATAAATTGTTAAAATAAGCTAATATTTTCAATTATTTACCTTGAATAAGAACACGTTGTTTGATCAATCAGTGTGTTTTTTCCAACTGAACAAGGTGCATTTCTAAAGCGATAAGTTCCGCAAAAATATCCAGCATCTTCCAAACTTGTACTTATTTCTTCAAGTGCTGCTGTGCGCCCGTCATTATTCAGTGGGTAAATTTTACCCAATAAAACCATGAAACGATTTGTATTTCTGGAACTTACAGCTCGACATATCCTTTGTAACTCAAGACGTTGATCCATGGGATACACATACCTTCGCTCCTGGCTACATCCAACTGAAATAAGGATAAACAGCCCTGTTAAACATCTTAACAGCAATTCCATTGAAATAGTATATACCCATTCATTGTATATTGGTAGGATTAAATAAAAATAATTATTAAAAAGTTTGAGGGGGTATTAAAACTAATTATTTCAATTAAATAACTGTCTTACTTTTTTTAGTTGATGTGAGGAACAAACGGCAACTACACGGTTGTGAGGTTGTACTTGAGTTGAACCCACAGCGACTTTCCAAACTCCATCCTGCTCAACACCTCCGATCAAAATATTATGCTGACGAAAGTAACTCGCCAATTTTTTCAAAGGCTTACGTGCAATTTCCGAGCCGGGTCCTGCTTTCAGTTCAACAACTTCCGCATCTACTCCATGCAGATGGGCCACTGACAAGAGTTCATTTCTGCGGATAAATTTGAGGATTTCGTTGGCCGCAGAAATTTTTGCGTTGAGAGCTATATCCAATCCAATTGTAGATGCTAAAACAAGGTAGTCCTCCTTGTTAACCAACGCAATTGTCTTACCGTGACCAGCCTGAAGATCACGATTTTTTCGATTCATCAAATGTTTTGCCAACAGGCAGCTTACTATATTTGTTTCATTATCTCCTGTTGTAGCAATGAATGATTCTGTAGCATCAAGTCCGGACATAACCAGCACGTTTGCATCTGTTCCATCACCATGAATAACCTCTGTATTTTTCAAGTCAGATGCAAGTTCGTCCGCACGATTCTGGTTATTTTCGATGAGCTTTATCTCCACTTCTTTTTCCAGCAGTTGTGCTACTCTACTTCCTACCAGGCCGCCTCCGAGAATCATCATGCATTCGATTTTTTTATGTTCAATTTTCATCATCTCCATCAAGGGCTTCATATCATCCTTCCTGGCCATAATGAAAACCTGATCCAGGGGTCTGATTTGCTCGTCTGCATGTGGAATAATGGTTGAAATTCCTCGGGCAATCGCCACAACTCTGAAATGATATTCAGTATGTGCAGCAGAAAGCTCTTTAGGTGTTTTAAAAATCAGCGGTGACTCTTCGTTAACCCGCATGGCAAGAACAAGCATATTTCCATCACCAACCACAGTAAGGTCATTGCAGGACGCACGTTTCACGAGTCGAAATATCTCCTGGGCCACCAGTTCTTCAGGATGGACCATCAGGTCGATCTTCAGGTCTTCAGGAGATAAAATACTTCCATCCATTAAATCAATAGAACGCGTCCGGACAATTTTTCGCTCAATGCCAAATCTGTCAGCAATTAAGGCAGACAACATATTAGTGGAATCATCATTTGTGGCAGCAATCATTAGACCCATATCCTGTGCATGAGCCTCACGCCAACTTGAAAGCTGCATGGCATTCCCACATATCAAACGGGCGTCCAGTGACTCTGCTGCTGCTTCAAGTAATTCAGAATCGGATTCGATTACAGTTACCGGATAACCTTCATGGACCAATCGTTGAGCGAGGTGCATTCCCACTCCGCCAATTCCAAGGATAAGCGTATTTTCGTCTTTAGACATATTCAGATTGTCAACTCGTATTGTTGAACTCGGGACTTGTTATGCAGAGGATTTTTTGTTGAGAGGTCAACTTCGTAAAAGTCGTCAGATTGAGTAACAGAATTGATTCCATATATTTCATCCGGATACCTGGCTTCTTCCAGACAATGTCTAATTGCATTGGCAATCCATTTTTCAATTTTCAAGACCACAATTTTCTTACGAAGACGTCCCTGAATGTCACGATTAAGAACACTGGGAATTGTGTTGCTCGTTATGAATTGATTCAGGTGAGGAGAATTCAGGTTTTCACGAGCTTCCGGAGAGATTGTTGAATGTGTGCTGTAGAAAAAGATATTTGCAGGTCTGCAACTTTTTGACTCTGCAATAGCATTGATATTTGCCGCAATTGTTCCTCCTGTACGTACCATATCATCGAGAATAAAAATATCTTTGCCTTTCAGCAACTCTACATCTTCGCTTAAATCAACTTTTACGTCTCGTTGACCGATGCGTGTTTTTTTGAAAGTCACCAAAACAGAGTTATGAAGGCCCGTAAATTCTCTCACACGTTTAACAAAATCGACCGCTCCCTCGTCAGGTGCAACAAATCCTACATGTTCTCCATAATTCCAAAGCCGGACCAGTCCAGAACGGAGAATATAGTTGGCAATGAGTGGCGAAATGTCCAAATTCAGGAAAACTGGAATTTTGTGGGAATTGCCAGTTGGATAAACTTTTTGATATATATTCCGCATCACATCAGGTTTATGGTTGTGAACAGTCATCACCGAATCAACCCCGGATGTTTTCAGCAGTTGCGCATACATTTCTGCAGAACAAGGTTGTCCTACAAATTTTTCACGTGAAGCAAAATCGGTAACTTGCGGATGGTCCAGCGTTCTTGGTCCACGGTCCTGGGCTGAATAAAATAAATCCGGTTCAACCAAAGCAACAAACTCTGCTCCGTTCTCCTTTGCTGCAGATGCAATTAAATAATTCCTCATTGCCAGTTCATTTCGCGAATAATACGCAGAATGAGTTGACACGATATAAACTGATTTGCCCTTTAGTCCATGTCCCAAAGTTTCTTCTGTAACATGATCCTGTAAAAATCTTGGGCAAAACTCATTGTTTATAAATGATTTCAGGGCGATCAAATCAGAAATATCAATTTCCTGAGAATGCGCATAGCCGACTCCAAGCGCAAAAGATTCGTCACTGACGTTTGATACAATGATATTCTTGTTCACAAAAATTTGAATGGTTTAAGATTTTCTTCGGTTTTTTGCATGCTCTTCAGTAAGCAATTGCAAACAGTGCCTCTTGTTCAGAGGGCTTACCGGTTACCATACATTTTCCTGTCTCAGATCTATCCTCAAGTGGGAGACAACGGATAGTCGCCTTTGTTTCCTGTTTTATTTTTGCTTCAATTTCCTTTGAACCGTCCCAGTGCGCAAAAATGAATCCACCTTCATCAGCAATAATTTCCTTAAATTCTTCATAACTTGCAGCAGTCCGGGTATTGGTTTGTCTATAGTCCAGGGCACGTTGAAACAAGTTGTCTTGTATCCTTTCCAACAACTCTACAATATGTTCAGAAATGTTTTCAAGCGGTACTGCACTTTTTTCTCTTACATCCCTTCTCACTACCATTGCCGACTGCTTTTTTACGTCGCGCGGACCAACTTCAACCCTCACCGGTACACCCTGCTGAATCCAGTGAAAAAACTTGTCTGAAGGCCGCAGGTTGTCACGAGTATCAATTTTTATCTGGAGCTTATCAATTTTCTCATTGAGGCTGTTTGAAATTTTTTCTGCAAACTCAAATGTTTGAACACGTTCCTGATCATTATTAAAGATAGGCACAATTACTACTTGAATGGGAGCAATTTTTGGCGGAATAATTAAACCGTCATCATCACTATGTGTCATAATCAAACCGCCGATCATTCGTGTTGATACACCCCAGCTGGTTGTCCAAACATGTTTTCGATTATTGTTTCGATCAAGATAATCAATCTCAAATGCTTTTGCGAAATTTTGACCCAAATTATGTGAAGTTCCGGATTGCAGCGCTTTACCGTCCTGCATCATTGCTTCTATTGAATACGTAGCCAGTGCTCCAGGAAATTTTTCGGCTTCAGATTTTAAACCTGTAATCACAGGAATCGCCAAATATTCTTCCTGAAAAATACGGTAGATTTCCAGCATCCGCAATGTTTCTTCCTGGGCTTCATCGGCAGTTTCATGAGCTGTGTGACCTTCCTGCCAAAGGAACTCTGAGGTACGCAAAAATAAACGGGTGCGCATTTCCCAGCGCATCACATTACACCACTGATTGATCAACACCGGAAGATCACGATAACTTTGAATCCACTGCGAATACATGTGACCAATTACAGTCTCGGAAGTTGGACGAATCATTAGCGGTTCTTCCAGTTCTTTTCCTCCTCCATGCGTAACAACCGCACATTCAGGACTGAATCCTTCAACATGCTCGGCTTCACGTTCCATAAAATGTTTAGGGATCAATAAAGGGAATGAGGCATTAACATGACCCGTTTCTTTGAACATGCGGTCCAGACGAGACTGCATGGCTTCCCAAATGGCATAGCCCGTGGGACGAATCACCATACAGCCTTTTACCGGCGCATAATCGGCAAGCTGCCCTGCTGCAATCACATCGAGATACCACTTGGAGTAGTCTTCTTTGCGAGGTGTAATATTTTTTGCCATTTGGGCAGATATTTTAGATAAAGCAAAAGGGGCTTCAGTTCCAACACATTACTTAAAAAAAGTTTTGTCAGCCTGAGTTGACAGTGTTGGATTGAGACTACAAAGTTACAAACTTTATAGTACAGATACAAGATGTTTTTGAAATGAAGTTAAAAATATTTTGATGAAATTAAAAAGGAATTTAGAATCCTGATTTCAAACTAATTACATGTAAATACTGTTTTTCTTTTTTCAGAAAGAAATTTCTTGTCTTCTTATCTGGTCTCTGAACGAAAATCTGTCCGTAAAGTTTTTTTACCGTTTCAGAAAGTTTTAAATAAACAAAGATTTGGACGATAGTTTTCAGCTATCTGTTTTCAGTTTGAACAATCTCGCCAATATTTTTTTAGCTGACAACTTACAGCTTTTTTGTTAAGTCTGAATTTCAGAAATCACGAATAATTAACTGTTATTACTACTGATTATTATTATAGTTCAAACACTATTTATATCTGCTTGTTCAGCGTTCTTCTTTACGAAAAGGAATGAGCAGTGCCGAGGGAGCTCGGGCATTTCTGGAAACCAACATCATTGTTACAATGGTCAGCACAAAAGGCATCATCAGGAAAACCTGGTAAGGCAAATCAATAATGCTGCTGGCCTGAAGCCGAAGCTGAAGAGCATCAATCAGCGCAAAAAGGAGAGCTCCGGCGGCACTCTTCCACGGCCCCCATTGCCCAAAGACAACCAGGGCGATGCAGATCCAACCGCGCCCCGAAATCACACCGAAAGTGAAGGCATTGAACTGTACCATCACAAGAAAAGCGCCCGCAATTCCCATCAATGCACCGGATATTATAAGACCCTGGTAACGCATCGCAGATACACTTACACCCGCTGAATCGGCTGCATGAGGATTTTCTCCAACCGTCCTCAGATTAAGGCCCCATGGAGTTTTATACAGAAGAAAGGCCGCCAGAGGAACTACAGCAAAGGCCAGATAGGTCAATGTCGTCTGTTCAAAAAGAACTGGCCCTATCCATGGAATATCCTTGAGCACAGGAATGCCAACCGGTGTAAATGCTTTGATATTTGGAAGAGTTGACGGCTGGCCGAAAATGAGCCGGTAGAAAAAAAAAGCAAAACCAGTGGAAAGCATAGTTATTCCAATTCCCGAAACATGCTGGCTCAGTCCAAGACTGACTGTCAGAAATCCCATCAATGCTGCCATCAACATTCCTGTGAGCATAGCAGCCAGGATTCCCAACCAGAGGCTGCTGGTGAAATAAGCAGTAGAAAAACCTGTCATTGCTCCAAACATCATTATACCTTCAATACCAAGATTAAGTACTCCGGACCGCTCTGCAAAAAGTTCCCCGATCGTCGCAAACACAAACGGAGTGGCAATTCTGATTATTGCTGCAAAAAATCCTACCTGGAAAATCTGAGATATAATTTCTTCCATATTTCAACCCTGAGTTGTTAGAGTTCGAATGCGGTAAGTGGTAAACAACTGTGCAATCAGCATTGTTACCAGTGCTGTGCCCTGGATAACATCCGCAAGGAAAACAGGCACGCCTGTGGCCCGGGACATAGCTTCTGCACCAGTCACCACAACGGCAAAAAACAATGCTGCGGGTACCACTCCAATGGGATTAAGCCTGGCCAGCATCGCAATGACAATACCTGTATAACCATAACCGGGAGAGATACCTGACATTACTTGAAAGTGAAGTCCTCCAACTTCTCCTGCGCCGGCAAGCCCGGCAAGTGCGCCTGAGATCAATGCGGTATAGATCAAAATTCTGGTAATTGGGATACCTCCGTAAGCCGATGCTGACGGGTTTTCTCCTACGACACTTATTGAAAATCCCAGGGTAGTTCTTCGAATGAACCACCAGACCATTGGTGCTGCCAGCAAAGAGAGCAGTACACCCAGATGCAAACGGGTAGCGTGCAAAAGAATAGGAAACTCGGCATCCATGCGAATGTCCGGTGAATCAGGATAACCACTCAGTGGATCCTTCCAGGGACCGTCCAGAAGTGCGGTCATCACATAGAACATGACGAAATTTAGCAGCAACGTCGTGACCACATCGTCCACCTTGAAGCGTGTACGCAGAATTGCAGGCAACATGGCCCATCCTGCACCTGCCAGTGCAGATGCAATTATCATCAGAGGGACCAGTGAAAACGAGGGCAAGGATTCAATACCTCCAATATAAGCTGCAGCCATTGCTCCGGCAAGCAACTGCCCTTCCGCTCCTATATTCCAGAATTTTGCACGGAAAGCGACCGCAACTGCCAGTCCTGTAAAGATCAAGGGAGCTGCCTTTACAAAAGTCTCAACCAGATTGAAGCGGCTGGAAACAGCACTCAGGAAAAGTTCTGAGTAGGCATGAAAAACATTCGCACCTGCAAGAGCCACAAGTCCACTGCAAAGGAGCAATGTAGCCAGAACTGCTGACAATGGAAAAACAATGTTGAACCAGACCGGTGTCTGTTCTCTGAGTTCGAGTCGAAAGGCCATGATAACTGATCTATGAATTCATCATTGTATTATGCTCCAACAGTGGCGCCCGCCATCAACAGGCCAATATCCT
>ENA-OSET01003986-OSET01003986.1-sediment-metagenome-genome-assembly--contig:-NODE-3986-length-13250-cov-8.016018_pt1 | contig 13250 bp, 9 predicted proteins | sample MGYA00237882_ERZ534229 | MGnify/ENA primary metagenome ERZ534229 (study PRJEB26408, sample SAMN06266212) | sediment metagenome | isolation source: Hudson Canyon methane seep mesocosm | place: USA:Hudson...
TAGTAGCCTAAAATAGCAGTGCTAATGCACAGCACCCCGATAAGCTTATTTTTATAGCCAAATTATCATGATTGGGTCTGAATATTTTTATGATATCCCTAAGCTAGTTTTTGTTAAGAAATGCAATTTTATCACTATGTTAATGGGAGAGATCATTGATGTGTTTTTCAGTTAATACCACCTGGCAAGCATATGGCCGGGGGGATTTAGGGTGATTTAGTAAGAGTCAATGGATAAAAAATTTAAAACTAGCAGCTCGAGTTATAGTGATTTTATCAACAGCGTAGAGTCACTTAATTTAACGCATTCAAACAGCATGTCATCTACTGAGCCATCAATATGGTCTGTATAATGTACCCCGTATTCAGTATCAGAATGTAGATGTTTAAGCGTTCCATGTACGGTAATAGGAGAGCCTGATTCAGGAAGTGCCATTGTGATTTTTAGGTTGTCATTAACACTTTTTCCTAATGGTTTGCTGAGCTTTATTCGGATGCCTGTGCGACTGATGTCTAAAATTTCACCTTTCAATGAAGTTTCAGCTTCTGAGGGGTGTAAGGAATGCACGTTGGCATGTATATTTTTAGGTTTAACTCGGTGGTGGTCGCGTCTATCAGGAGTCATTTTTCTAACGGTTAAGGTTGTTCTTGTTTTGCTTGAGTATAGCAGAGGAATAAATTAATGGGTATTGAAAGTGCAAATATTTTATAAATTTATTTTTGTAAGCGAATGATTTATAAAACAAGTTATTTCTTACTTAGTGGGCGAAAGGTTTTGCAAGGGGTTCTCCTATAAAAATACCTTGTCCTGGCCAGGCAACACTTTTCCAGTAAGCTTCAATTAAACTGTTACCCCTAAGATAATATTGCATCATGATGCCTGGGTTTGGGAATTTTTCTACAAAATTACAAGGTTCTATAACTGCACCATAACTACCTGTCGCTCCAGCTTTTAACCAATCAACACTGCTCATTTGTTTGCTACCCGGTAGCATGCCACCTGTAGAGGTTAAGTGATCGGCTACTGCACCAGGCAAGAAGTGATTTGAGTGAATTTTTTTTACATGAGTCTTGCCCGTAAAGTAAAACATGACGTCAGTTTTATTTTCAATATAGTCTTGTTGTAAGGATTCTACGGGCCATATTCCAGCAAAGGCGGTGTTGATTAGTGGAAACAATACGGCCCTGGAGCTACGGGCCTTATCCGAAGTTTGTAATAAATAGGAAGCGCCTTGTGGCTGGCTGTAATCGGAGCTTATTCCTCTGTCTATCAATGCTTTAACATCGCTAAAGTTTTCGCCTGCCAAGGCCATGGTCGGGCGCCATTTATATTCGTCAAAGGGCTTGCTTTTTTCACTGTTAAAATAGGGTGATATACGAGTTTTTTTACAGCCCTGAGCACAAAAAGATTCGTCATAGCCGGCGGCAAATGCGGTGGTAATGGACATGCAGGCAACTCTATAAGTATGCATCCAGGTTAAGGCATAGGCTTGAATGTATTTAGGTGTTTGTTTGTCGACGCTTTGTTTGATTGTTTTAAACTGTGAGGCGGAGAGTGCGTGTCGCTTTGGGTTAAATTGGATGTGGATAATATTTTGTTCTGGAATTTTTCTTTGCTGTTGATAATAGTTGGCAATTTTAATGCTTAGTGGATCAGAGTCATTAACAATAACAGCCAGTTGATCTGCTGTTAGTGCGGGTAAGGGATTATAGAGTTTTGAAAAAATAACCGCATTTGCCTGAGCCGAGAGGCAAAGTGAAAAGATAAACAGAGATATAAGTAATGGCTTAGTATGAATAAGTGATGATGTATGTACTTTAAGCATGGGTATATTGCGGTTGGTTAAGGCCAGGAAGAGTAATGAGAGGCTTTAAGTGTAGCGCAAAATGGCAGGAGGGTAATAGGATCTACTCTTGGTTTGAGAATCATGAATTTTGTAGGTGTTTGCTTAAAAAAGCGTAGTACAGGAACCTTTGCTTCAGAGGGGGTGAAGCAAAGTTAATGTTCCTGACTAGCCGTTGCAGAAATCACAAAGCATCCTGCTTTGAATTCCTTTTCCTGCGCACTACAATCCTGAAGTGGTAACCGGCTGTCTATTAAAGACCCTTGGCTTTCCGAGCCCGCCTTACGACGAGGGTGGCTATATAGGCTACAAAAAAATCCTTCTTGGGGAATTCCATTTCTTTTGTAGTTATTGTATTAAAAGCACTAACTGTGCCAAGTCTTAATGTGGTGTTTTTTAAGTGTTTTTTATTTGCAGAGAGTTTATTTTGTCAAATAGCAGGGGAAATGACACGCTAGTGTGTGAAATGCCCTGTTTTTATTTTCTGGCTTTAACTTTGTCTTGTAATGATGGTGTTTATTTATTTTAAAATAGGCAATGGGGGCTTTATTTACGTTATGATTAAAAGCTTCCAATAAATCCTGAGTCATCTTTTTACAAAGATATGCAAACTTCACTTTTTCATTTTCCATTTAAAGCACTTGGTTCTGCATGTGTTGTTCAGTTGTATGCTTGCAATAAAACTCAGGCTCAGCATATTGCAAATCTAGTTATTGCAGATGTTCTTCGTATTGAACACAAATATTCACGCTATCGAGAGGACAGTGTTTTAACCGCAATTAATAAAGTTGCTGAGCAGGGCGGTTGTATTCAAGTTGATGAAGAAACAGTTGCTTTGCTGAATTATGCGGATACCTGTTTCCAGCAAAGTGAAGGCTTGTTTGATATAAGTTCTGGTGTGCTGAGAGAGGTGTGGGATTTTAAATCGGAAGTTATTCCAAAGCAAAAGCAGATTAAGGCCGTGTTATCGCGTATTGGCTGGGATAAAGTGATTTTGGCTGGTGATAGTCTGAGTTTTTCAGAAAAAGGTATGCAGTTGGACTTCGGTGGTATTGGAAAGGAGTATGCGGTAGATAGAGCGGCTACTATTTGTATGCAACAAGGTATACAGCATGGTTTGGTGGATTTGGGGGGGGATATAAAAATTATCGGGCCGCATGCTGATGGCAGGCCATGGTCGGTCGGTATCAGGCATCCTAGAAAAAAAGGAGAATTGATGTCCAATATCAATGTCTATCAGGGGGCGGTAGCGAGTAGTGGTGATTATGAGCGCTGTATAGTCATGCAGGGTAAACGATACAGTCATATTCTTAACCCGAAAACTGGCTGGCCAGTACGTGGCTTGGTTTCTATTACTGTTATTGCTGATCAATGCGTGATAGCGGGGAGTATTTCGACTATTTCTATGCTTAAGGAAAAAAAGGCCAAGAGCTGGTTAACTGAGCTGGGAGTATCTTATCTATGGATGGATCAAAAAGGTAAGGTCGGTGGTAGTCTGGAGAAGTAGAGGCTAATTTTGCCAAAATCTTAGGTAGGAGCGCAGCCCCCGGCGCGAATAAAATAAGGTTTTTCTTTGTGATTTAAAAACAAGTCATTTTTTAATCTCTTGATGAGAGCCATCTTTCTATACTTAAATCGTTGATAGAAAAACGGCGCCTTAAGCGCCGTTTTTTTGTTTATCGTAAGTCAAAGGCTAGTCAGCCAGATAATATTCAAATGGCTGTAATGGTTCGCTAGTTCCATTTGCACCGACTGCATCAATCACCAAAAACTCATCCTTAGCCAGTTCAGGGGATAATGGATTGCTTTCTGGAATATTTACATTGTCGCCTTTATGTCCATGTGGAATTTTTATTTCCGGATGATCAAAAGGTGCTTTTTCGTATCGAACACGGTCATCGGTCAATGTTTTCAAAAAAGCGATTAAGTCAGTGCGGTTTTGCTTGGAGCGTAGCAAGTTAGCTAGTGGAAAAACTTTTTCTGATTGTTTTGCATGTCCATCCACATTACCTCCACGGCTATAAAACTCAATAACCTGTTCTAATGTAGCCATGCCTCCGTTGTGCATGTAGGGCCCTGTTAATTCAATGTTGCGTAAAGAAGGGATTTTAAATGCTCCGTTAACCGCATTTAGCATTTTTTGATTATTATCACTTTCTAATTCAGCTTTGGCGGCTGCTTCAGTAGGTAGATAGGCGAAATAAGGGTTAAAACAGTTTTCTTTGCTCTGGCTCTGTGCCTTGATGCCATCTACTGAAGTAAATACGCTTTTTAAAGGAAATGGTTGTTTGAGTGCAAATGCTTCTTGGAAATCGCAGGGGCGTGTAGTTGTCACTATAGAATCAACTACGGCTGATTGGTTACCTGTGAGGAATTGCAGATATTGTTTAGTAAAAGATAAAGGATTGCCAAAGTCATCGACTCCACCAATACCAATATCGGACTTTTCATCTGTTACTCCAGTTGAAGCATAGCCTACATCAAAAAGGCCAACCCCTCCTGAGGCTAATGTGCGAGATATTGCATTTTTAGTGGTGCTAATGACTAAAAATTCATCACCAAATGCTTCAGGGTGAATTTTTACAAATTCAGCGTTGGCAGAAACAGAGGCTGAGGTGAAGTTGGGACCGATATGACAGCGCAAGCATTCATTGTCTCGTAATTGATCCAAACCATTAAGCTCTGATGGGGTTAAATCAATAGGTAAGCCGTTGCTGTCTCGCGCACTGAGATCAAAAGCTGACTGGTCAGATACCAGTGTCGATTCATATGACTGTATTGCAAGAGCAAAAAACATTCCGAAATTGGCTTCCAGTTGTGTATAAGGTAATTCCCCTGTTACTCCCCCAAAGGGTCCTCTGCGACGATAAGACCAATATTTCTTGTTAAATGCTTGTTTTATTAACGTGCTGTAGCTGGTATTAAGACCTGGTAGTAAGTTGTTTTCACTACTGAAGCTTAAAGAACCCAATACACTGTCCTGATAATGTACTTTTTGCTGTTCAAGTGGTTTACGATAAAGTAATTTCCTGCCTATTGCAGGAAAAGACCTACCAGAGCAACCCATTTCTGTCGTGCTAAGCGGGGGTGCAAGGGCTAGTGATGCAAGAGATGAGTTGATTAAGTGCAAACGTTCTTTTTTTACTTTGCGAGAATTAACTTTTACCCATACGCCTGCATCAGGGTCTCTTTCTCCCCAAGGGCTGGAGCCATTGAAAATATTATTGGCTCGTCCATCCCAAAAGTTACGATGGTTAAAGATGGCGTTAATCACGGTTGGTGTATTTCTGGGTTCAACTCGACGGGTTCCCTTTGCTCCAACATGAAATATGGGGTCGGCCGAGCGATTGCAATTATCATTACCTATTGCAGTACGTTCACTGTTAATATAATTTCCGCTGAATGTTCCTGCTGATGAAGAAACATCGTCTGAGTTGTGAATGACTTCAGATGTGTGATCAAGGGGGAGTTGCCTTTGGTGAAATGGAAAGTCGCTACTGCTTAAATTATGATTAGCTCCCATGTATTGTCCAGAAATAGAATTATCAAATATCTGCTTGGCTATATCGGTTGTTTTCCCGCCAGGAGATAATTGGTTTTTAGTGCGTGAATCTGCGCCAGCATGAAAATGGCAGGATCCACATGCCATACCATCACTGCCAACATTGGTGTCCCAGAATAGGGCTTTTCCAAGTAGGATTGCTTTTTCTTTATTGATAATAATAGGTGATTTTCCATCAAGTAACCCTGGTACTTCCGGGGCTTTCATGTCTGTCAAACTGGTGGGTAAAGGGCCAATTCCGCTGGCAAAAGAGATACTACTTACCATGTAGTACCCGATTAAAGTAGAAACTACAAAAGCTCGCTGATGTAGGGTGGATAAAGCGGACATGATGACTCCAGAATGCTTAATTAAAAATTCGTTAAAACAAATAAACCGATGGGGGTATGAAACCCGGCACCGGTTTTAAAGTTTGAAGCAGAACACATCCTTTGTTAGTTGCTTCGAAATAGCGTGTTGAAATCTAAACTTGTATTCAGATATTTAAAGGCTCACGCTATTCATCTATTGTATCTATATAAAATAGAGGTCGATTAAGCTGTCGCAATTTTTCTGCGAGCAGAAGCAAATAGGCCAATTAAACCCGTACCAAATAAATAGGCTGCTGCAGGGACAGGTACCTGACTTACAGATAAGGTGATGCTTGCTCCAAGAGGATCGCCCGCTTCATCGAAAAATCCTGGAATAATACCAGAATCAGTGCCGTTTGCGCCACTAACAAAAATAACGTAGTCACCATGCATCATAGATGTAAAGTCTAATGTTGCTATGCCGTCTGCATTGCCATCAGAGTCAACAGAATTTCCCCACCCATTGGCAGCTTGTGTGAGGCCGTCACTTGCGTATCCCATAAGCTGAGTAAATCCATTTGCGGTATTACCAACTGTTTTATCGGCAGTCGTTTCGGAGTTATCATGATCATATCCGAAGGCCAAGCCTCCCCAGTTTGTGCTGATGCTGTCATCAGTTGCCCACCATAAGCCGCGATCGCCTGCGTTACCTACCTGGTTAAAAGAATGAGGTGTTCCTTTCGATTTAGTTGATATTTCGCCAGTTCCCTGGTTTTCACCTCCATCAAAAGCACCATCAGTTTTCCATAAAGAGATTGCTGGGGAAATTTCACCGACTGCACTTGCTGTTACGCGATAGTTAGCGCCCATATGTGTATGAAAAGTATACCAGGCACCAGCATGTCCCCATCCTGCACTGTCAAGAGCTGAATCGGAGGCATAGCCTTGGACATTTGAATTTGCTTCGTTCTGGGTGATGCTAGTGGTCATCATGTTGAGTTCACCAGTTCCTAATACGCTAGTGCGTACTCCTGTAGCATAAGCTCCAGAAGAGGTGACAGATAAAACAGCAACTGCTAGAGTTGTTTTAAGTAGAGAGTTTTTCATTTTCTTTGTTCTCCGGGTTATATTTAAATTAATAGTTATGCATTTTTGTGAAGCAAATTGTGAAAAATGATTTGATTTCACTCTCCTATCGCTTCCAGGAGGCAACTCGGCTTTCTATTAATTAGACCCGTAGTTTTCCGGCCCCGCTTTACAGCGGGTGTGGCTATAGATACAAGAAAAGAAAATATACTTTCGATGTACCATTAAAGTTATGAATGCAAAATGAGTGCCAATAATAGTCAGCGAGCGGGTGTAGGGTGTGCTGGGTCTACTGGAATCCTACAATCGGAAGGGACGGTGATATGGCATGTATAGTGTGTTATATGGCGCACTGGTTTTTTGTGTGGGGATCCATCTGGGCTATGGATTCTTGCTATATGGGGGAATTAGTAGTGTAACAACTTTGCTTTGATGGGTAGTTAATTGATGGTTTCCATACTCTGCGTCACGACCATTAAATACTCCTTAACTTAATGGGCGTGACGCTTGGTTGGGTAGGGTTTCGGGAGTGTTTCTGCCCCTTTATCCTTGCTTGTCGGAGACTGATGGGTAATCAGAATGCTTAATGAAGCTATGATCTTTTCTTTAATTGATTTAAGCCAATTAAAGCACTGCTGAAAAACCAGAAAGCGGTTGGCAGTGGAACGGTGGATATGTCTCCCGGGTGTACTGCCCAGGCATGAAATTCATTGGCTTTACCATCGTAAGGGGTTTGAATGCCGTACTGAGAGTTTAAGCTCCATGCAAAATCATTGTCAAATTCAACTTCGGTGCCGAACCAGTAATTATAAGACTCAAGGTTGTTGAGCATGCCAGTGTTATCTAGACAGGAGGCTTGGGCGCCTGGTCCACAGCCAAAATTGCTGTCATGTAGGCTGGAGTTGTTTAGGTTAACAAAGTACATATAAGATAATTCGCTTTGGGTGCTGGTAATGTGTTCACCAAAGTCAGAGTTACCTTCGTAGCTAACATCATAAACAAAATTAGTACCATTAATAGGTTTAACTGTTGGTAGGCGCCATTCACTGAATCCTGCATAATTTAGTTGTTCTGCCCATTCCATGGCTTCATCCCAGCTCATTTGACCATCGCTTGATGTGACGTGGCGACCATTGGAAGTTACGTAGTTAGAGCTATTGGCATAATTGGCATCTTGTAACCAGGTAATGTTAAGGACATCATCATAGATTAAGCCGTTGCCATTGTTAACCAGGGTGGCATGGGCGGAGAGGCTGGGGAGTATGCATATTAACAGTGGAATCAGTTTGGCTTTCATTGCTGGTCCTTATCAATCGATGGAGACTAATGATTCTTAGCCTGGTATTTTTATTCTTTAATCACCAAAGAAATATTAAGGGGTAATGATTCTTTGGTGAAAATACGAGATTTAAGCTCTAGGTAGCTGATGAACGAAAACGTCCAAGAAATCCCAGTCCGCTTAATAGTAACCAGCCTGCAGCAGGAACAGGTACGGCTGAAACAGCTTTGGTATAGCCATTAATAGAAACATCTGCATAGAACAGGTTTGACTCTAAAGCATTAAGATCTATTGTGAAGGAGGCTGATGAAGAAAATGAGTCTGGGTCGGCAAGAGGCGTTGCAGTGTTTGATATTGCTTCATATGAATCATCATCACTATACCAATCGATAAAATCAATATCTGTCAAAATATTACCGTATTCTATGGCGACAGAGTTACGTGCTGTAGCGCCAGTCACATGGCTTTCTAATGAATAGTCTATGCTGAGTGCAATGCTGAAACTATCATTCGAGATGTTTATAAATTCAACTCCTCCAAGGGAGTGGTAAGCAGATTCTACATGGCCATTAATTGACTGGCCAAAAGATGAAAAATTCTGGCTGAAGCTGTTATCAGCATTGCTTGCAGTGTCAAATGAGAAAAGTTCACCGCCAATAAGGTTTTGTGTGGAATCTCCAGTGCCTGTGATTATCTTGTATGAACTTTCATTGTCAAATTCAAACAGGCCGTATATATCCAGCCCAGAAAGATCGCCAGCATTTGTGTTATTGGTAATGTTGTTAATGGTGATGGTAACATTTGAGTTAGATTGGTAAGTGCTGGTTGCTTGCGCTGCTTGTATGCCTGATAAGCTACCTAAAGCAGTTAAAACGATTATTTTATTTAAATTTTTCATAGTATAAATGTGTTCATTAGAAAGTATGCCCTTGATTGATTGAGGTTGTTTAGTCAATTACCTGCTTGGGGCGTAATTTAAGCACCCCATGCGAACAATTGATGGGTCTGTCGATGTTCGCATGGGGTGAGTATTTATGGGCTTATTAGTTGTTCAAAGCTTGCTATTGGTGTTGTTCTGCCATTTTGTCCTATAGCATCGAGTACCAATGTATTGTCAGTAGCCAGGCTGGCATCTAATGGGTTGCCGTTTGTTGTTGTGGTGTGGTCGCCTGCATGACCATGAGGGACGGTTAGTTCTGGGTGGTCAAAGGGAGCTTTTTCATAGCGGACTCTTTCATCGGTTAATGATTTTAAGAATGCAACCAGATCGGCTCTTTTTTGTTTGCCGCTATCCGTGTTGGCAGCAAAAATACCATTTTCGAAGACAAATTCATGTTTAAAATCGTTGTTAAAGTTTCCTCCTCTGGCATAAAACTCTACAACTTCTTCCAGTGTTGCCATGCTACCGTTATGCATATAAGGCCCTGTTAATTCGACATTACGGAGAGACGGAACTTTGAAAGCCGCCTGAGTGGCAAATGCCATTTTTTTACTGTTAGGGTTTGCGAGTTCCTGTGCTGCAGCTGTTGGAGAGGGGATAAACGCTTCTGAGCTATTGTGGTAGCAATTTGTATTACCATTTGGGTCACTGATTATGCTATCGTCAGGTCTGAAATAATTGGTAATGGTGATAAAGGGAGGCAGGGGTCTGTTACTGGCAAAGAATGCTTGAAAATTACACGACTTTACTTTTTCAATACCTGCTAATTTATCAATAATTTGATAGGTGGGATTGGCTAAATATTCAGCGTACTGAGCAGAAAATGATAATGGGTTGCCAAAATCATCGACTCCACCTATACCAGGATCTGTGTCGTGTGATTGAACACCTGTATTTGTAAATCCAGTATCAAAAAATCTGGAACCGTTACTGAGGTCGTAGTTAACTATATTGCGACTAATGGCAACGCCGTCGACACCGCTTTGGTCAACGTTTAGGCCAAAAGCTTGTGAGTCTGCTTCAAGTATTTGAGCGTTGGTGCTAATAGCATTAGAGGTTAATACTGGGCCTGAATGACAGGCATTACAGTGTAGCTCTTCAAAGGCAAAAGCGCCTCTGCGGACTGACTCTCCTAAGTTGGTGGGTAGGGTGTGTTCATCAAATATTGCGTTATCAAAGGGAGAATCGTCAGATATTAAGGTTGATTCATACATTTGAATGGCTAGGCCAAAAAACATTGCAAAATTGGCTTCTATTTGATTGTAAGGGAGTTGCCCGTCTCTACCTCCAAATGCGCCTCTACGTCTGTAAGACCAGTATTTTTTGTTAAACGTCTGTTTTACAAGTGTTTCATATGTTGTGTTCAGCCCAGGTAGCTGATTGCTTGCAGTACTAAAGCTTAAGGAACCAAGTACGCTATCTTGGTGATGAACTTTTTGCTGGTCAAGTGGGCGGCGGTATAAAAGTTTTCTGCCTAATTCTTCAAAAGTACGTTGTCGACAACCCATTTCTGAGTCACTTAAGGGTGGGGCAAGTGCTTGGGAGGCTAGTGAAGAGTTTATTAGAGCCAGTTTTTGTTTTTTTACTCTACGCGAATTAACTTTAACCCATATATTTGCTTCTGTGTCGCGATCACCCCATATATTTTTTCCATTAAAGGTATTGTTTGCCCGTCCATCCCAGAAATTTCTGTGATTAAAAACAGCGTTGATAACAGTAGGTGTGTTGCGAGGTTCTACGCGTCTTGTGCCAGTGCCGTTAACGTGAAAAACAGCATCTGGATCACGAGTGCACTCGTCATTTATGTCGCCTGTGCGAGCTGCACCGTTATATTCGCCGCTAAAAGTACCAGATGATGCGGTGGCATCATCAGTATTAAAAATGACAGGGCTATTATCATCAAGCGGGTTTTGTCGTTGATGAAAGGGGAAATCGCTGCGGGTTAGGGTGTAATTCGGGCCGCCAGTTGAGCCAGATGCTGTTGCATCAAATGTTTTGCCGCTAGCAGCAGGATTTTTATCTCCTGGGTTTAACTGGTTTATCGTACGACTGTCTGCACCCGCATGGAAATGACAAGATGCGCAAGCAATACCATCACTACCAACGGCCATATCCCAGAACAATGCTTTTCCAAGGATGATAGCTTTTTGCTGGTCTACAATTATAGGGTTTGCGCCGTCGATTAAGCCTGCGGGTAATTCAGGTAATGGGGCGTTTTTTAAGCTGGTCGGTTTGGGACCGTGAGCATGTGTCAGTTGTGGCAGTAGCATGCTGGAGCATACTACTAGCAATGTCGTTAGTCTCATGACTTGTCTCCTAGTAGGTATAAGTTTGGGTTAAATCCCAATTGATTTGTTTTTTATTTAAGCAATAAATAAGCCGGTTTTTTATGTGGTTGAATTATAATGTATTTATGGGGGGCGGGGGTTTGTCAGGGAGGGAGTTAATGGGTAAATAATAAAAAAACAGGGGATATGCCTTGTTTTTCTAGTCTTATCTGCTAATAGAGGTTCCTTAAGGCGGTATGGGAAATTTATAGTTAAGTTAAGTGCCAGCGTAAAATTAAACTAACACTTTTATAAAACGCCTAATTTTTATAATTCGTTCGTAGGTTGCTAACTTAAATCGGTACAGCACACCCTACGGGGTATAATTGGTCCTTCCTTAAATTTGTAAGATTTTTGTCAGTTGAAATTTGTTCGATCCTACAAAAATGTTAAATTAATTATGCCTTGGTATTAGTTGTTCCAAAAGTTCTGGCAGTTGATTTCCCCCTCATCCCAGCCTTCTCCCTCTGGGGAAGGAGAGTAAGGTGTCTAAACTTTTGGAACGATTTATACTTAATCTATGTCAGAAAGTGAGGCTTTAGCCCCGCTTGGGTCATATTAAGGATAAAGCCTCTCCTTTGGTTAGCTGAGTAACATGGGGTGGGTAAATGTATGAGGGGTTGTTGGGTAGTCAAAGCCTGTTGCAGGCTTTGGCATTTTTTGAGGGGAGGTTTATGTGTTTTTTCTTTTACGTAGCGATGTTAAACCTATAAGTCCAGTGCCAAATAACCATACGGCGGCTGGGACTGGAACAGTTGCTGGGGGGGGTGTTGTGATGGCCTTTCCGACTGTAATATTATCAAATTCAATTGAAAGTGATTGATCTGTTGATAAAACGGGCTTGAAGCGGTAAAAGTCAGTATAGAAAAATTCAACATAATCAACTTCTCCAAACCCTGGGTCGGCAGCTAAAAAATCAATTGTCCCTGTTACCCCGTTTTGTAAAATGGTTTGGGCAACTTGTGCGCCACCTTTGTATAGCATGGATGTTCCATCAGCTTCGGTGACACCAGTCATCATGTTGTTGACTCCACCAAGAAAGCCTCGAACAGTTAGGGTTGAGTGAACGTGTGGTACTTGCTCGCTTTGAAGTACGGAGCTAAGAATGTCCATTGATTGAAATGAAAATTTTTCGTGTGATCCTGAGCCATCAATAAAAACACCGCCAGCATCACCATGCATATAAGGGAAGGTTTGGGTGCCTGGATTTCCATCTCCACCAATTACATGAATATGACCGTTATCTTCGAAATCAACAACGGGGGATAAAGTTATGGAGCCAAGCCCGTCCGAAGTCAGTACAGTATGTGGTTTTGCATCCTGTTTTCTGGTGGTTACAAAGCCAGTAAGGCCAAGGTCGAGAGTAGAAAGATCTGTTACATCATCTGTCCATTTGTTATCAATTAATGAACCATTGAAATTTTGTAATCCAATTGTGGTTGTTGCATTAGCCGAGGTTTGAGTGGCTAAGGTGCTGGCAGCAACTAATAGAATTGCTGCGCTACGAATTTTTTTCATAGTTAATATCCTCTTATAAGGTTACTGCGGGATTGTGTTTTTGGGAAAGCAGTAAATTTGATTGAATGCTGTCTAGTGACTCTAGCAACTTTGGGGCCAATATATATGTTTTTAATTTTAGTTGTGTAGTTGGGGGTAGGGGGGGGTAGGTATGTAATTAAACTATGTTATATAACTCGATATAAATGGGTTATTTGCCCTGTATCAAAGAGAGTGATATCTAAAATTATCCAAAAAACATCCTGATTGCGTATCACTCTCCCGCACTATGTAGAGTTTTAATTTGAATGTGGAACAGGGCGGACGCTCCAATGTCGTTAAGTTAAGAAATTTAAGATAAAGGTCTTAGCTCTTAAGCCCTCTCCTGCTGGAGAGGGTTGGGTGAGGAGAAGTCAAAAAAAGTTC
>ENA-OSET01003991-OSET01003991.1-sediment-metagenome-genome-assembly--contig:-NODE-3991-length-13246-cov-3.620169_pt1 | contig 13246 bp, 11 predicted proteins | sample MGYA00237882_ERZ534229 | MGnify/ENA primary metagenome ERZ534229 (study PRJEB26408, sample SAMN06266212) | sediment metagenome | isolation source: Hudson Canyon methane seep mesocosm | place...
CAGTAAAAAGCGCTCATGGATGTTTCTCATATTCTCGATGGTTTAAATGATGCTCAGCGTGAAGCCGTTGCTGCTCCAATGCGAAATCTCCTGGTACTTGCCGGTGCAGGCAGCGGGAAAACCCGCGTATTAGTTCACCGCATAGCTTGGCTGATTGAAATCGAAAAACTGAGCCCGTCATCTATTATGGCTGTAACGTTTACGAATAAAGCGGCCAAAGAAATGCGCGGTAGAATAGAACAGTTACTTGACCTTCCTACACGTAGTATGTGGTTTGGTACTTTTCATGGCATTGCCCATCGTTTTCTGCGTGCACATTCAAAGGATGCAAAACTACCCGAAAATTTTCAGATTCTAGATTCTGATGATCAACTTCGTATTGTTAAAAGAATCATGCGTGAATTTAATGTAGACGAAACACGTTGGGCGCCCAAGCAAGTTCAGTCATTTATTAATGGCAAAAAGGATGAAGGCATCCGAGCCGCATACCTTCCACCTACTCATTCTCAATATGATCAGATGATGGGGCAGCTCTATCAGCGTTATGAAGAACAATGCCAACAATCTGGTTTAGTAGATTTTGGTGAATTGTTATTGCGCTCTCATGAAATATGGTTGAACAATCCTGCTTTATTGGCGCATTATCAAGACCGATTTAGCTATCTGCTAGTCGACGAGTTTCAAGATACCAATACTGTTCAATACGCTTGGTTAAGAGTGCTGGCGGGAGAAAAAATCCCGATCATGGTGGTTGGGGATGATGACCAGTCTATTTATGGTTGGCGCGGTGCGAAAATTGAAAATATTCAACAATTTCAAAATGATTTTCATCAACCATTAAACATTAAACTTGAGCAAAACTATCGTTCAACCAGCACTATTCTTGCTGCGGCTAATGCCTTAATCGCGAACAATTCGGGTCGATTAGGCAAAGATTTATGGACGGACGGCAATGAAGGCGAACCCATAGATTTATATGCGGCCTTTAATGAACAAGATGAAGCTAACTATATTGCTGACAGGATAAGTGCATGGGTGGCCCAAGGCCGCCAACGATCTGATTGTGCTATCCTCTACCGCTCTAATGCCCAATCTAGAGTATTAGAAGAATTCCTAATTCGCCAAGCGATACCTTATCGAATACATGGTGGCTTACGTTTTTATGATCGCCAAGAGATCCGTAATGCATTAGCTTACCTGAGATTAGTGTATTACCGGCATGATGATGCGGCATTTGAAAGAGTCGTTAATGTCCCTACGCGTGGCGTGGGTAATAAAACCGTTAATGATTTGCGTGAACACGCCCGAGAACAATCAATTTCACTTTGGCAAGCCTGTGTTGAACGTTTACAACTAGGCTTAGTCAAAGGCAAGGCTGGGCAAACACTTAATAATTTTATTGAACTAATTGATGGTTTAAGCGCTGAACAAGACGATTTATGCCTGTTTCAGCTAACGGAGCAAGTCATTGAAAAATCAGGCCTTAAAGATCATCATGCAAAAGAAAAAGGTGAAAAGGGCCAAGCGCGTATTGAAAACCTGAATGAACTTTTAAATGCCACCCGAGATTACTCCCAAGAGAATGAACCAGAAGAAGGACTTAGCCCCCTAGCGACCTTTATCGCACAAGCTGCTTTAGATGCAGGCGAACAACAAGCTGAAGAGCATCAAGATTGTGTCCAAATGATGACCCTTCATTCAGCAAAAGGTTTAGAGTTTCCTTATGTTTTATTGGCCGGTATGGAAGAAGGATTATTCCCACATCAAATGTCGATGGATGAGCCCGGTCGTTTAGAAGAAGAAAGGCGCTTATGTTATGTAGGTGTCACTAGAGCGATGGAAAAGCTTGTGCTCACTTATGCTGAAACCAGGCGTCTATACGGACAAGAGAAATTTAACCCTGTCTCCAGATTTGTTCGTGAAATTCCGCCTTCACTTGTCCAGGAAGTACGGATCAAAAACAGCGTATCCATGCCGGTTGCTTATGCTCACTCGACTCCCTCCAGTTTTGGTGAAAGTGATATTGAATTTCAGCTAGGGCAAATTGTTCGTCACCAGAAATTTGGTGAAGGCACCGTAATGAACTATGAAGGCCAAGGCGCACATGCCCGCATTCAAGTAAACTTTGTAGAGGTTGGTACTAAGTGGCTTGTTATTTCATATGCCAAACTAGAGGCCATTTGATCTAAACCCTGAGTCTGTGACTTAAAATTGAAAACAGTGTGTAAGATATTGGTTTCACAGTGATTTCAAAAAATCTTAGCTTCACCCTTAGGTTAAGCGGGTATTTTTTGGAAGTATTGTGGAATCAAGAGCTTGCGCAATGTACCGATTTTAAGTCACAGATTCAGGTATACGTTAATGACCAGACTAAAAAGCAAACAATTAATTTTAAGCTATGCTTATATTTAGTGCCTGAACGGAAAATTATGCACTAATTAGCTTTTAAAATTAGGTCTTTATACAGGAATTTTCAGATCATGGCTTCGCCAGAAGAACAACTATTAGAACAAAAAACTCGGGCCCTACTACTCAAGGAAGAAGCACTGACCCGTATGACGGAACAACAAAGTAAAACCGAACAAAGGATTAAAACGCAACAAGAAAGCGTAGCTGAAAAAGAGAGGGCCAATCAGCTTAAATCCCAGGACCTGATTCAAAGAGAAAGAAAGTACAACGAAGAAAATTTACAGCTAAGCAAAGAAAGACAAACCTTATTGCAAACCAAGAAAGAAATTGACGAGTTAAAACAGAAACCGAGTATTTTCTTAATCCCCTTCGTATTAGTAGCATGCGTGGTCGCAGGCTATTTTGCCTTCGAACACCTTAATAAAAAGCAAGCTCACTTCGAGCAAATATCCTACGCGTCTAAAAACATCGACAAACTCGCTAACTTGCTCAGCCAATCACAAAATCAAGTGATGGATAAGTCCAGCGCTCTAAAAAACAAGAAAATTGAACTGAACAAGACAAAAAACATGTTGTCTGACCTTAAAATTACAACTGATCAACTTCAGTCTGAAATAACCAGTTTAAAGAATGACAAAATAACGACAGATTCAGATCGATCAAACTTAGTAGCATCTGCCGATATATTAACCACACAGTTAGACGCTTTATATACTCAATTAGAAGATGAATATCTAACTATCGACCTTTATGAAGCATTTATAGATTACCAAGAAAAAGATATTGAGGTCTTTAAGGTCGTTATGTCAAAACAACAAGAAATACTTAATCAAAAAGATGCTAATTTAAATGAACACCAAAATCAGAATCAAGCACTAGAAAAGGCACTTGCTGAGAAGGACTTAATATTATCGGAAAAAGATAAAGTATTACTTGAACAACAAACCAGTTTAGAACGACTAAAAACAAAATTCTCAACAATTCAAAAAGAATTTGATTCTACTAAAGTGGAAGACACTACTTTAATTATCAATACACCGCCTATTAATACAATTGAAATCAATGCACAAGAAACAGATATGTAGCGGCCTTTAGGTCTTTTACAAGTACATACAAGCAGAGGATTGACGTATTAAGGTGCTAAGCGCTCAATATTCCATGAGCCTTGATCTTTCTTGGAATATTGAAAGCGATCATGTAAGCGGTTTTCCCTGCCTTGCCAAAATTCAATATTAGTCGGAATAATACGATACCCCCCCCATGCCTCAGGTAAGGGAATTGCCCCTATTTTGAATTTTTCAGCGACTTCTTTATATTTTTGTTCTAGGAATGAACGGGATTCAATAATTTCGCTTTGATCACTACACCAGGCTCCGAGTTGACTCCCTCTAGGTCGAGTAGCAAAATATTTCAACGAAGCTGCCGTCGAGACTTTCTCACACCGACCTTCTATTTTGACCTGCCGATTTAGACTTAACCATGGAAATAACATCGCAGCTTGAGGGTTTTCTTGGATTTGTTTAGATTTTTTACTTCCATAATTAGTAAAAAATACGAAGCCCTTTTCATCAAACAACTTCAACAACACCGTTCTAACGGATGGAAACCCACTTTTGTCGGATGTTGCTAAACTAAAAGCATTAGGATCTTGAATACCCGCTTTGCTCGCTTGTGTAAACCAGATCTCAAATTGTTGAAGAGGGTCGTCAGCTAACGCTTTACGGTCCAAACCCAAGCTCATGTACTCTCTTCGGTAGTCACTAATATCCATGAAACTCTCTACGTATTACCATGACTAAAATATTACTCCCCCATCATACTGAGGGAGTAGATCACTAATTGGCTGAAAAGAATCTTTTTTGCAGCCAAGCATCAACAGATGCTTTACCAGGCCCATACATCACTAATACCAATAGTATTGTGCCCCAAAAATAGTGGTCATTCACACCACCTGGGCTAATGTCAGGATACGATATAGCCGCCACGATGTTTAACACAAACAAGGCACCAGCACTAAAGCGGCCAGCAAGACCTAACACTAATAGAATAGGAAAGAGTATTTCTGCAAAAGTAGAAAGGTAGGCTGCGATATTAAAAGGTATCAGTGGCACATTGTATTCATATTCAAATAGCATGAGTGTTGTGTCAAAACTTTTAATTTTCGTTAAACCTGCTAGAAAGAATATTTTGGCAATATAGAAACGGAAAAAGATAATCATCAAAATTTGACTTTTATCTACCCAATTTGTAATTAAAAGATAAAGAGCACTTAGTTTAGTGAGTTGACTCATTGGGCACCTAGTGATGAATACACCGCATTATTTTATACAAAAATAATTACTTCAGGTGCACAGTTTATGGGAAGAGATATGATTAGTACTTTCTTAAAGAATTGCCCGAACGTTTCAACTTAATCAAATCCGTTCGAACAAAAAACCATTTATTGCTGCTAACTACTTAACTTTACCATTAACAATTTTTGAGCACGTTCCCTCTGGAACGTATACCCACTCTTCTGCTTCGCCGTCTGTAGCTGCTTGACCAGCACAGCTATGCTTGCTTGTGCCACAGTCATTCATACCCGCTTTTGCAACGCCTTGGCATTTTTCAAAACCGGGTTTACCTGCCAATACATCTGTAGATGCAGCCATCACACCCATTGTAATCATTCCGATAATAGCTGACTTACTTAAATTTTTAACATTGCTCATAGTACAAATCCTGTTAATTGTGTTAATTAAGAAACCCAAGCTTTATGTTTGGGATAACTTTAATGACCCTCCTCTTCTTAAAAAGTTCATTAAAGAGTGATATTAATTTTAGATTGATAAATAATGGCTGCAACCTTCAGTCAATTACCATTCATTAATATCTAGGTAGAACCTTGTGATGAGCCTTGTGACGGTGCATAAACAGCGATATTTTCATACCCTAGCCCTTTTAAGTGACTAGCATGTAGCTGGCTCATCGTGCCCTTTTCACAGTAAAGTAGGTAACTATTTGTGCTTTCTAGCATCTCAACTTTGGATATCAGCTCATAAAATGCGATTGTCTCGATGGTATTATTTGTCAACATCAAGGGTTTCTTATCGCGTTCATCAGGATGACGAATGTCTATAATAATGTCTTCAATACTAGGAACAACAACCAAATCGATTTCTGCAGCGGTTTTAATTTTGGTCATCACTTGATCAATTTTAGTGATGATACGGCCTTCAATAGCTTTATCTAAAATACTAAAATCAAATTTTTCTTCTTCTTCTAAAATTCGTTCTTTTTTAGCGCTTGTTGTTGGTTTATCTGAAATCACACCGCAATACTCTGGCATATTTTTGGCGAACTCTTCCGTACCTATTTTGGCCGACAGGCGAATGATGTCCAGTTTATCCATTGTAATGAGCGGCCTCAAAACCAGCGTTTCAGTGACACTATCGACGACAACCAAATTGGTTAATGTCTGGCTGGATACCTGGGCGACGCTGTCACCTTTCACTAACGCCTGAATACCCATTTCGTCCGCAACTGCTGATGCAGCCCGAAGCATCATGCGTTTCAGGACAACACCCATTTGAGAATGATGAACACTCGTTAGAATTTCTGCCACGACATCTTCAAAAGGCACGGTGACAAACTTTACACGGTGAGACACACCATACTTTTCCCATAGGTATTGAGCAACCTGCTTCACCCCTATCTCATGAGCCGAACCGCCTAAATTAAAAAAACAAAAATGCGTTTTAAGCCCGCGCTTCATCGTTAGGTAGCTTGAGACAGTTGAGTCAAATCCACCTGATATAAGCGATAGCACATCATCTAAAGTACCTAATGGGTAACCACCTAAGCCTTCAAATCGTTGCTCTACAAGATACAGTTCAGATTGCCTGATTTCCAACTTTATGGTGACGTCAGGATTATATAAATCAACACCTTTAGTTTGATTTTCGTGAAGTAAGGCGCCCCCTAGAAAACGCTCCAAATCGGTTGATTTAAAGGTATGCGTTCCGACTCTTTTGATCCGAACAACAAATGTCTTGTTCTTAATTTGATCCGCTAATACTCTCTGCGTTAAATTAGCGATTTCATCAAAGTTCTCATTTATATTATCTATCGTATATTTCTGTACTAACAGGATATTGGCAATACCAGGTATTCTTTGTAATGTTGCTGCAATTCGTTGGGTTAGCTCTTCACTCTCACCCGTAGGATGAGAACTCTTTAAACCGACTTCGATCTTATCCCAAAAGCCCTGTACTGCTATGTGTTCGTATTCCCGTTTTAATACTTCACTGATATTTTGGCGTAATTGGCGTACAAAACGCTGGCGAACAGGTTTACTTTTAATAGTAATTTCAGGGAACAGCTTAATCACAAATTTCATATAAAACTCAATAAACGATAATATTTTCGGCGCTATTTTAACCTGAAATACATATAAATGTTGTACAAATTAAACACTAGCTTAGAAATCCAGGCCTATACTATATAAATATGTTCGAAAGTAAGGAGCTCTATGAGTATTAATGCACGTATCACACCCAATGGAAGTATGGACATTTTGTCTCGCTTCGAAGTCAATTTACTCAGAGATAAGAATAATAAACATCTACACGAACTTTTTCGACGATGTGCATTAGCCGTTTTAAATTGTGGCATTTTAGAAGACGATGCTCAAAGCCTCCTAGACAGTTATCCAGATTTTGATATCAGCGTCATTCAACAGCCCAGAGGTATTAAACTTGAGATAGTAAATGCCCCAGAGTCTGCATTTGTCGACGGTGAAATGATTGAAGGCATTAAACTCCATTTATTCGCAGTTCTGCGCGACATTATCTATACAGACAGCGTTGAAACCAAAGCGCATGATTTAAATTTAAATCGTTCAGAGCATATCAGTAACTTTATTTTCCATTTATTGCGCAATGCGAACTTACTCCAAACCGACCCACTATCTGAGCAAGCATCAACTGATATAGTTGTCTGCTGGGGTGGACATTCTATCAGCCGGCCTGAATATGATTTCACCAAAGAAGTTGGCTACCAGCTAGGGTTAAGACGATTAAATATCTGTACCGGCTGTGGTCCAGGCGCAATGAAAGGGCCAATGAAGGGCGCGACGATATCTCATGCAAAACAACGTTTTTCTCAAGGTCGCTACATCGGCATGACAGAGCCCGGCATTATTGCAGCTGAATCACCCAACCCTATTGTAAATGAACTAACCATATTACCTGATATCGAAAAACGGCTCGAAAGTTTTGTCCGTTTGGGCCATGGCATTATCGTCTTTCCAGGTGGCGTAGGTACTGCTGAAGAAATTCTCTATATTCTTGGGCTATTGTTACACCCTGAGAATGAGTCGATGCCATTTCCACTTATTTTTGCTGGTTCAAAAGAGAACGAAAGTTACTTTGAAATGATCGATGACTTTATAGGTAAAACACTAGGGGATACAGCACAGAAACGTTACCAGATCATTATTGATGATTCTGTTAAAGTGGCGAAATGTATGAAAGCCGGCTTGGAAGAAGTAAAAGAGTATCGTCGTATCCGACGTGATGCATACTACTATAATTGGTTGTTGAAAATTGACCCTATATTCCAAGCGCCCTTCGAGCCCAGCCATGAAAGCATGTCTGCTTTAGAATTACATTCGAACCAACCAATACACAAACTGGCTGCAAATCTCAGACAAGCATTTTCAGGTATTGTAGCCGGAAATGTGAAGCATGAAGGTGTTAAACAGATTAAAGAAAAAGGACCCTTTGAAATCAGTGGCGATTTAACGATTCTCAACCCACTTGAGGACTTACTAAGAGCATTTGTAGAGCAGGGACGAATGAAGCTTCCGGGTGGAACCGACTATGTCCCCTGTTATAAAATCGTTCAGAAATAGCGATTCAATTTATACGTTAAAGGGAGCTGTAATACTCGGCTAAATTCGCTATATCTGTATCGCTTAAGTTAGCAGCCAGGCCTTGCATAACAACAGCCATACCACCTGTTCGTTGTTTAAGTTTATATGCTTTTAAGGCATTAACCAGATACATTTTATTTTGACCTGCCAGGTTCGGGTAGGTCGGTATGGTCGACTTCCCGGCAGCTCCATGGCATCCCATACATGCGCCAGACTTTGCCTTTCCAGCAGCTGCGTCGCCCGCGATCAGATCTGAACTGATAAAAGCAGTACTAACAACTAATACTACTGAACATACCTTTGAAAGCAATTTTCTCATTTTCAATTCCTATTTATCATCTCATATGAACGTTTGATGACCATCTTAAACCCTGTTTCATCACATGCCTAGTGCTCGAATCTAGAAACCATCATTTTGTCTCCCATAACCCAGACTAGCTGAACACTAAATCATTAAATTTGACTAACAGTATGCATACAAATAAAATATGAATAAAATTCATGTCTCGTTTTGAGAGATTTTCCCTGTTGAGAAAGCGCCTAATCAGTTAGGATTCAAATACTGACTTTTAAATGACTATGAGTAAACACATGATTTCACCCAAAAAACGTCTTCCTTTGGTATTTTTAATTTTCTTAAGTTTTTTTAGTTCACACAGCCAAGCTCAAGAACTTCAACCCCTGACCATGTGTGTATTCGATTTTATAGGCCATGACGGCCCAGTACATAAAAGGATGAAAGAATTTAAGCTCGATGCTTTTCGCTGGGGAGTCGACTTGTCTTTTAAAGTTTATAACGATGATCGAGTTGCTTCTGAAGAGTTTAAGAACGGGGTCTGCGACATGCTGAACCTACCGGGTATCAGAGCACGTGAATACAACGATTTCACCGGTTCAATAAATGCTGTTGGCGCTCTACCTTCTTATAAACACCTTGGTATGGTGATCAAAACACTCAGCAGTAAAAAAGCCACCAAACTGATGCGTAAAGGCGATTATGAAATTATTGGAATCACGCCTATCGGCGCTATATTCCTATTTGTGAATGATCAAAACATCAAAATACCTGAAGACATGGCCGGCAAAAAAATTACGGTGCTTGATACCGCACCTGAGACAGGTTATCTGGCAGAGCGCATCGGTATGACCCCGGTGTCGTCAAGCATCATGAATGCCCTACAAAAATTTAATAACCATGCGGTGGATATCACTGGTGCGCCGGCCTTAGCGTATGAACCCTTGGAAATGTATAAAGGCCTAGAACCTAATGGCGGTATTATCAAATGGCCATCGTTACAAATAACCATGCAGTTAATCGTTCGCTGGGAGCTTATACCTGAAGGTTTCGGTCAAAAAACCAGAGAATTAATGGCAAACCAATATCCTATGCATATTAAAGAAATTGAAAGAAGTGAACAAACCATCCCTGAGAAATATTGGATAGAGATTTCTGACGAGGCTAAAAATAATTGGAACGAGACTTTCCGAGAAAGTCGCATTGAATTACGTAAGCGAAAGGTTTACAACGCCAAAGCTTTGACACTATTCAGAAAGATTCGCTGTAAAGTGGACCCTAATTTAGCAGAATGCACCTCTAAAGATAGAGAGTAATTCTATCTTTTTACTGACCCATAAAAACATATAAGAGAGTCTGCATGAATTTTGCTCAAATTTGGCTTCGTCGTGGTTTATCCTTCAGCGTACTCACCATGTTATTGATTTCTGTCATGGCGGGAACGAGTGAGAATATGAACGCTCAAATGCTTAAACTAGGGCTCACTATCTGGGATGACTATTTCATTCTGCGTGCTGAGGAACCCAACCCTACCTGCAACCCGAACCCAGATATCGAACAAAAGATTAATCAACTAGAGCATGAGTTTTCCGCCGATAGCGATGGAATAGACTTAATCGCCGACCATTTTGATCGTGATGCGGCGCGCCTCTCGTTAGTAAAGCAGCTTAGAGTCTGTAAGAAAAAGCATTTATCTGCTGAAATTTATCAGGATAATATTAGTTATGCGGTGAAGGCTTTTACCTCTCTTGAATCCGTTTTTGCCAATATCAGCATATTCTCAATTAATCATCAAAAAACTATTCTAATTTTGCTACTGATGTTGTGCGGTAGCTTCGCAACATTGCGTCATGAGCATATTGCTTTTAGAGGTATTCGATCTCGACTTGACCATGTCATTTCTAATGGCAGTCAATTAGTTGCTAACGGTGCATTAAGTTATTCAGCTTATAGCTTTTATCAGGGCACTATTTCTGCTGGCACCAAGGTAACAGACCCACAATTGTTGATTATTCTCATTATCGGTAGTGGCATGATTGCGCTGATTAATCTCTATTATTTACTCAAGCCTGGTAAACACTTAACGACCGAAAAGAATATTCTATATTCCTTATTAACCGTGCCAATTCATACCTGGATGCTACTGATTTCAGCATCCCATTTTTTTATCACAGAAGGCCACCCACCTGGTTTGACCATCTATTTTACTCAAATATTTCAATTGACGAACTTACACTTGGCAATTGGCTTATATATTTGGGTAGGCATGTTATTGAAAGAAACCTTATTAGGTTCGAAAGTATTTGATGTTTTCAAACCCTGGAACTTCCCACCGGAAATACTAGCTTGTATCGCGATCGCCTTAATGGCAGTTCCCACTGCTTATACTGGGGCTTCGGGGATCATCATTATCGCAATGGGTGCGGTTGTATATCAAGAATTACGTAGGGTGGGAACACGTCGCCAGTTAGCCCTGGCAGTGACTGCTATGACCGGTAGTTCGGGTGTTGTACTTAGACCTTGCTTATTAGTTGTTGGGATCGCAATTCTGAATAAAGAAGTACTAAGCGATGACTTATTCCATTGGGGAGCTAGAGTGTTCATGCTAACACTTGCCGTGTTCTTCTTTTTTGCCATGTTAACCAAAAAAGAGCCCCTTGAAATAACGCCTTTTAAAGAGGCTATTCTGCCTTCTTTATCACGGTTAAAGCCTTTGCTTCCTTACCTGTTGATCCTATTGGGTGCGATGTTTATCTATGCAAATCTTCTAAACGCTTATCTTGATGAATTCTCTGCACCCATCATTCTTCCGGTTATCATCATTGCCTTTATTATTTACGAACGTCGGTTTAGTCCAGACTTTGCCGAGCGAAATAAGCTGGCAGGTGCCAGTCCGACTATTTCTGGCGCATTCAGCTCAGCTATCAACCTGACCTCGGTTCAAATTGGCGCTCTAATCATGTTAATGGCATGTTCATTCACGGTAGGAGGCATGTTAGAGCGAACAGGTGGCGAGTTTGCAATACCTGAGGCATTTGACTCTGTGTACCTAGCAATGGCTTTCCTAGTGATATTTCTGGTCTTCATTGGTATGGTGATGGATCCTTTCGGGGCACTCATATTGGTCTCTTTTTTGATCGCACCAATAGCCTATGAGCATGGCATAGAACCTCTCCATTTTTGGATGACGTGCTTAGTAGCCTTTGAACTAGGTTACCTTAGCCCGCCGGTTTCCTTAAATCATCTATTAACACGGCAAGTAATAGGAAATGAAGAAGTCGCTCTGGCGTTACAAGAAGGCGATACTTTTTATTATCGCCACGAACGAATTCTATTGCCCCTACTAGTCATGTCTACTACCCTATTAATCGTCGCGTTTGGGCCTTTATTAATAAAATAGGGGGCTCCATATAGCAGTAGCTCTTTGACAAGAGCTACTAGCGACTTTCAAGAGAGACCTCAATATCACCCTCTTTCTCAAAACTGAGAGTAAGCGGATAAACCTCCCCTTTCTTAAGCGCTTGCTTTAACCCTATTACCATAAAATGGTAACCCTGAGGGGACAATACTATCGGTTGCCCTTGATGAACCTCAATACTGGCGACATGATCCATCGAGACCATCCCCTGCTTCGCACTGGATTGATGTATCTCGACCCGGCTGGCGATTGAACTCGAAGCACCTATCAATTTATCTGTTTGGTCACTGGTAATGTTCATATAAGCTGCCGTTGTTTTTACGGAAGGTGGCAATAAACGTATCCACGATTCAGACACACTAATTTCTGAAAACACCATCGTCGAAAATGAAAGGGAAAGACTTGCCAGTAATACACTTTTCTTTAGCGTCATCATTTAAACCTGTTTACATTATTTTATTGGGGTCTTCACCCAGGACTGTATATTCTCTTCAACCAGCGTGCTAAGCATTTCAATATGCGCAGGTTGAGCGTTCAAAGAAGGAATATACTCATAGCGCTCCCCCCCACCTTCGAGGAAGTAATCCCTATTTTCAACGCCAATTTCCTCGATCGTTTCCAAACAATCTGCAGGAAAACCGGGACAAACCACTTGAACAGATTTCACGCCGTCTTTTGCCAGTTTTTTTAAGCTTTGTTCAGTATAAGGTTTAAGCCATTCGGCTTTTCCTAGGCGAGACTGAAAGGTTAGTAAATACTGATGCTCTTCTAACGCTAATGCGCTAATTAATAAGGCAGTGGTGTTTTTGCAATGATTATAATAAGGGTCACCTTGCTCATGGGTATACCGAGGCAAACCATGAAAAGAGAGAATCAGCTTCTCTGCCTGTCCATGATGTTGCCAATATTCTTTTATACTATCGGCCAATACCGTGATGTAATTCGAATGGGCATGATAATCAGCGACAAACCTAAAATGAGGTAAGGTTCTACGCTTGGTATAATCTGCTGAGATGGCGTCAAAAGTAGCGCCTGTCGTTGCACTGGCATATTGAGGATATAAAGGTAACACCAAGAGTTTATTGACGTCCTGATCAGCCATTTCCTGCAATTTTGTTTTTATCGACGGCTCCCCATAACGCATGGCGAAGTCGATATGAACCTGCTCACCCCACTTTTTTTTCCATTGAATTTCTAAAGCGGCAACTTG
>ENA-OSET01003993-OSET01003993.1-sediment-metagenome-genome-assembly--contig:-NODE-3993-length-13243-cov-11.007899_pt1 | contig 13243 bp, 11 predicted proteins | sample MGYA00237882_ERZ534229 | MGnify/ENA primary metagenome ERZ534229 (study PRJEB26408, sample SAMN06266212) | sediment metagenome | isolation source: Hudson Canyon methane seep mesocosm | place...
TGGTTGACGATGAACCTGCATTACGAGAACTTGCCAGACAAATCTTAAGCCATTTTGGCTATTCTGTTATTACAGCCTGTTCTGGTGAAGAGGGACTAAAAATTTTGGCATCTCAAGCTATTGACCTTATGCTAAGTGATGTTATCATGCCGAATATGGATGGCTACCAGCTTGCCAGACAAGTCTCAAAATTATATCCTTCAGTTAAGATACAACTGGCCAGTGGTTTTAGTGACAACAGACATACAGAGTCTGACTTGCACTTGAGACAGAATATGCTACACAAGCCCTATAGCTCCAAAGAATTACTCACAAGTATCCGCCTGTTATTAGATGGTTACTTGTTACCGATAACTAAATAAAATAACAAAACATGCCTTTATCAGAATGTAGCCAATGCAAAATTTTTATTGTTGATGATGATGATCAACAAGCGAATTTAATGCAGGCAATGGCCAAAACCATCGAACTTGAGACAAATATATTTACCTCCAGTATCGAATTTTTAAGTGCGCCTGTCACCGCTAATGATATTGTTATTCTCGACTTACAAATGCCAGATAAAGATGGTATTGAAATTATGCGGGAACTTGCTACACAAAATATTAAACCTTATTTTATTTTAGTCAGTGGTTTTGATGAGCGGGTATTGCATTCAGCAAAACAACTTGCTGAGACCAAGCAATTAAACGTTGTCAGTACGCTTTCCAAGCCGTTTAAAGCCAAAGAATTTATTGCTTTACTTAAACAAACACATGCTGAGTGTATAGAATCATTTTCACAACAAGATAATACCCCTCCAGACATTGAAAGTAATCCTGAAAATGCAACCATTGAAGAATTAAAACTAGCCCTGCGTAAACACCAGCTTGAGGTTTATTTTCAACCTCAAATTTGTATCAACAGTTCTGATTTAAAGGGTGCTGAGGTGCTGGTACGCTGGCAACATCCCACTAGGGGCTTACTGTTACCCGAGTATTTTATTCCGCTGGCAGAAAAGCACCAACTGATGAATTTGCTAACTGAAGAAATACTTATGCTTGCAATTAAAGAGTATAAGAAGGTACTTGCCAATAACTTAGATATTAAGATATCCATTAACTTGTCGGCACAAAATATTAGCGACCTATCCATGCCTGAAAAGTTAGAGGCTCTAATTAAAAGCAACAATATTGACCCTGGTTCTATTGTTTTAGAAATTACAGAATCTGCTTTAATGGATAAAGTCTCTGACTCATTAGATATTCTAAATCGATTAAGAATGAAGGGCTTTGCATTATCCATTGATGATTTTGGCACCGGCTACTCATCTTTAGTCAAACTCTATCAAGCACCCTTTACCGAACTAAAAATAGACCGGCATTTTATTAGTCGTCTAGCCACAGATCCAGACGCCAGCGCCATTGTAAGAATTTGTATTCTACTGGCCAAAGAACTTAACCTAAAAACTGCGGCTGAAGGTGTGGACTCACAAGAAATCATGGATAAACTACGGACGATGGGATGCCATATTGCACAAGGAGAGTTTATTGCTCAACCTATGCTAACGGATGATTTTATTTCGTGGGTAAACAACAGATAGCTTACGACTTGCCGTGACTAAAACTACTTTAGTCACGGCCTATTTTATAATAGCCATGGATAGCATTAAACCTCATCTAACACTCTAAATAACATCTCCCTCACTGTATGAGGATCAAATGGCTTATCTAAAATGCCTGAAACTCCCGCCTGTTGAACATTATTTAAGCGAGTTTCATTGTCTTCGCTGGTCACCATTAAAATAGGGATAAAAGTATTATCCATTTCTGTTCTGATGTATTGAATAAGTTCCTCACCATTCATTTCTGGCATATTTAAATCAGTGACCACCAAATCAAATCCATCTTCTGCCCAACTGAAAATATCACGAGCCTCTTTTCCATCTTTAGCTTCAGTGATGTGAGTAATGCCCATATTATTTAGCACTCGTATGACATGTTTTCTAGCCATAGGACTATCATCCACCAGCAATACTTTGATTGACTCAATATCATAATGTTCAAGGGATATTTCTTCCGGGTCAATAAACTCGATAGTATTCCGCAATGCCCGCTTAAGGTCTACATGATTAAATGGCTTAGGTAAAATTGCCACCACACCTGCCTGGCGAATGGGCTCTAAAGCCGAAACCCTGGTTTCACTTGAGATCAACATGAAGGAGATATTGGAAAATTTTTCAGAGGTTTTTACTTGCACAACCAACTCAGTTGCGGTCATATCAGGCAAATACATACTGCTAATAATCAAATCAGGCTGGTATTTAATCAATTCATTAATAGCTTCTGTTCCAGAATGTACGCTATCAATATTGACAATCCCCTCTTCTTTTAAATGCTGGGTAATCACCTTTGACTGCATTTTGGAGGGTTCAACTAATAATATAGATAAATCTGATACATCAATTTGATGGTTATAACTCATTTATATGTCCTTGATAATAAAGTTTATTTATTAATACTCTTAACTAAATTAACCCCTAGCCTTTCAACTGCCTGATGCTGTGCATTGTCAATCAATCCTCCATCATTCGAAAATGCTTTAAATGCCTGAGCTATAGCCTGCTGTTCGGGTAATACAATAACACCAATATTGCCTAATAACATTCTTAAAAAAACCAGACCTCGTAGTCCCCCTAAGGCACCTGGTGAAGCAGCCATGATAGAAACAAACTTACCTTTATAAGCCTGCAGAGGAGGTTCATCTTTTGATTCTGCACGAGAAGCCCAATCTATAACATTTTTTAATAAAGGACTAAAAGCACTGTTGTATTCTGGAGAGGCAATTAAAAAGCCATCATGTTCAATCAACAATTGTTTAAACTCACGCGCCTTTTCAGGCATACCTTGCTCTGCTTCTAAATCCTGATTAAACAATGGCATAGGATAATCAGCCAAATCAATAACGGTGACTATTGCTCCGGCATTCTCTGCCGCAGTGGCAGCAATTTTCACTAATTTTTTATTAACCGACTGTTTTCTGCTACTGCCTGCAAAAGCTAAAATCTTAGTCATTTCACCCCTACTCCTCATTATAAATATTGATAAACCCTGTTCGATTAGGCATCTTAATTATAGCTAAAATTTCCTTATTAAGGAGAATATCTAGACCGACAATTCCATTCAGATAAAGAGGATAAGAGAGCTGGAAAGAAATAATTGTCCGATATTTGGGCAGGATTTTTGTTTGTATTCAGTGGGGTGGAAACAGGCGCATAGCAAGCCGATTACCCACAAGCTTCAACCTTTTTATACAACCCTTTAATGTCTGGATCAAGACATTCTTTACCGAGATGGAGTGTGAAGCTTGCATTACTGGTGTTCTAAAACATCTGAGACTCGTGCCTAACCCTGTCTCTTTTTGTTTAAAACGTAGAGTCAGACATTTTGTAGAGACGTAGCATGCTACGTCTCTACGTATCTGGAAAACCTCAGTTGAATAATAATTCTAGCTTATTAATGATATATCAACCACGAAGTACAGGGAGAAGCTATTTATCTCTTACTGTTGTTTTAAAATGGCTGAGACTCATACCTAATCAGGAAAAAGTATAACCACAATTTAGTTAACCAGTACCCTACTATTAAAATGTCTGAGATCTGTAGAAAATGTTCTTTGCAAAGTGATTTTAGCTCTGCGGTACGCTTTTTAAATCAGTAATCTTTCTGACACACCATTTATTAATAAAAAAGAATCCAGTAATTAGAAGCAACTTAGTCAGCCATACTTGATAGGCAACACTGGTGATATTTTCAAGGTCGGTTATAACTAAAATTAAACTGACAATAAAAAATATAAGAGCCAGCCCTGAAATGTGCCTAAAAAGAGTATATAAGGTAAGCATAGTAGTCCTTGGTTTTAAAAGCTTAAGTATACACAATTAATTATACTTGTTTGAGTGTGTTGGCTTCTCTACTTTGGTTTGTAAAATAAATGGACAATCACCTTTTATATCACATCATTATTTAGTCCTTCCCCCCCTCCACTTACAAAGCTGACAGGAATGAGTAGCTGGGATGATTTATACGCCGAAAACTTGAGTGATCATTAAGAATTGAGTACCCTATCCCTCACACAATCCTTATCTACTGTAAAAAAAGCTGACAGCTCACTTTAGATTTAAACAAATCCTCAACTACACTGATATATTTCTGGATTGGTATGAGTCTTGTATATTTCTGGATTGGTATGAGTCTTGATGTAATAAAAAAGACTGGCTTGAGTTTTCATTTGTTGAGGATAACAAAACTTAAAGAGTTCCCCCTTTTCTATATCAAAGGAGAAATAACTGACATGGACTGCTTCCACGACATACATCAAGATAAATTAAACCATTGCTCGTACACTTTATCTTGATGTAAATCATAGTGATATTCGTTATAAGCCTATATGACGGGCGTTATATGGAATTTACGTAATTTTTAATTATTTTATCAGCTGATTGATTGGAGTCTAAATATTGATCAAATAATAACATGGCATCTCCAATAGTTATGAAGGCAAATGCCCCATACCCCTTCTTTATAAAAAACATAGCATGCAACTGTTCAACAAAGATAATACGTTCCTGGGTTAGCTGTGTCATTTTATTTCTCCTTAAAAAGGAAGCAAAATATATAAAGAAGTATTAATTCGAATATTCGCTAGTTAAAGATAATGATTTAATACTTACCCAAATTTATATACAGTATTTATGCCAATGGCTTAGCCACCTAGTAAGCAGTTGTATTTAAAGTTATTTATTTTCCATTCAAATATGTAATTTAAAGACGATTAGCATTTTGTAAAAAATATTGACAATGACGTGTTTTTTTATTGGAGACCTTTAAGTGTGCATCCACTATTAATCAGTTTTGATTTATTCATACACTGAACCTGAATAAAGTGATATATAATTGCCTGAGTCTATTAAATACTTTAATCTTTCCCGCTTATATGTACTGTGTTCATTGTTTACAAGCAATACCGTACCATGTACGGATACCTTAATAACACTTCTAGCCTATCTATTACAGTGAAATCAAAATCAATATTAATTAAAGGAGCTAGTTTATTTTTACTAGCAACAACTCAGACTTCATTTGCTACAACAGGCTATTTTTCCCTGGCATATGGCCCAAAGTCAACAGCAATGGCTGGTGCAGTTGTTGCTGCTCCCCAAGATGCCACAATTTCAGCCGTAAACCCTGCTGGTATGGCTGTTATCGGTGAACGTACCGATATTTCTTTAATGTTATTCAGCCCAATCAGAGAAGCTTCTTTAGACCCTCGATCTATAGGTGGAAACTTTGAAGTCAAACAAAAAAGTAGCCGTGATTTTTTTGTTATTCCCAATGGGGGTATCAGTTCTAAAATCAATGATAAATTGAGCTGGGGGCTGTCTGTCTATGGTAATGGCGGAATGAATACTACTTATTCCCGCAATCTTTATGATGAAACTTTTGCAGTCTTAAGAGCAAGACCCAATGCTGCTTCAGTTGCTGAAGGCACTACCACAGGGACCGCTAATACAGGCGAATTAATGATTGATATGGGGCAGGCTGTATTTGCACCCACCTTAAGTTATAAGCTGACAGAAAATCATAGCATTGGTATTTCTGCATTGCTAGGTGTGCAATATTTCAAAGCTAAAGGCTTAGGAAATTTCCAGAGTTTTACCACACCAGGCTCTACTGATTTAACGGATACAGGTTATGATTTTTCCTATGGTGCTGGTGTTCGTGTGGGCTGGTTAGGAAAAATTCATCCAAAAGTAACCTTGGGTTTGGCTGGAGCCAGTCCCATTTACATGACCGAATTCCATAAATACAGTGATTTATTTGCTGAACAAGGCGGTTTTGATATTCCGGCAAACTTGACCGCAGGCATAGCCTTCCGTCCTGTTTCAGCGTTATTAATGAGCTTTGACTACCAAAGAATATTTTATGGTAGCGTTAATTCGATATCCAATAATGGCCCTGCTGTTGGACCAAGTATCCCGGCCGGACAAAGTTTTCTCGGAAAAAATAACGGACTAGGTTTTGGCTGGCAGGATATTAACGTATACCGTTTAGGATTAAAATATCAATACAATAGTAATTGGAGTGTAAGTGCTGGATACAGCTGGAATGACCGCCCTTTTGAACCGGACCAGTTATTGTTTAATATTATTTCACCCGCTGTAAATACCAAGCATGCAACTTTTGGTATCAGTTATAGCCCAGATAAAAGTAGTGAATGGAACTTTGCTTATCAACATGCGTTTAAAGAAACCATGAGTACCTCTCAAACAGCATTTGGTGTGCCTGGTTCGGTTTCAATGTATCAAAATGCTATTGAAATTGGATATTCATGGAAGTTTTAATTTTTTTGGATTGCTCAGTTATTCAATTGAGTAATTTTTTTCCATCTAAGTAACAAAAGTTAATTTCAGTTATTAAATTCAAACGTCTTGAAAAACGTTTTCCTGGTATGGATGACGAGCCCCAGTGGACAAGGATGATAAAAAACTCGGCCGCAAGCGGACCGAGTTTTAACTGTTAGCCTGACTCGGGGGCAAGCCCCCAGGATTTCTTTCTTTAAATTTTAACAGTGGTCATTGTTAACTTATCGAAGCACAGTCATGTATGTATTCTGTCTACTGATATTTCCTCTGAGTATGACAATTTCCTTAGTATTTCCTGGTTACCCAAGAGCTTCCGCCATTTAAAACTTGCCAACTAAATGCCTCGTCATTCCTGCATTCTGTTATCAGTAATCTAAATTCACACTGAGTAGATTCCCGATACAAGACTTCGGGAATGATGCGTTATAGAGTGTTGCTGCTCATTTACCTTAACTTGGCGAAGACTCATGGTGAACCAGCTAGTATTTTACACCTTGATGAACATCCATAATCTTACCTGATTACCTACACGCTTCCGCTACATAGTTGGGTTCTCTCTCAAAAGACAATACCTATTTGAATTACGTCAGATAACTGTTTTTCTGTAATGTCTTCCTGTCAGCTCTATTCACTGACATGTCAAAACTGACAGCTTAACTGACACCCTTGTCAGTAGTTTAATCACGATTACAGTTTAACTCATTTAAAATCAGCCACTTAAATAGTTGGCACAATAATAGCTTATACCTTGTTGAAACCATCCAATAGTTTCATTTGCCTCACCTATTGTGAAGTAGGGCCGGAAAGCTTCAGATCTCTATTTGAAAAGAGATGGCTGAGTTGCACTTAACCGTAGTGTTACGGAATGACTTTATGTTTTTAAGTGAGGATTATTTTGAATAAAAAAATTTATCAAATGGTTATGGCTATATGCCTATTAAACCTTCCCTTTAGTTCTCAAGCGGCTTTAATGATCGATGATTTCACAGTCGAGACCGCAGAAATAATTTCCCCAGGTAGTGAAACAAATTCCCTTGGTTCAAGTTCTGATTTTTCTGAGCAGCGTACTCTAGTGACTGAAAAGAATCCTGCTGGTGTTGGAACCTCTACTGCCGATGTGTCAATCTACGATGGTCAACTAGAACTTAATACTGGGTTTGGTACCAGCTCAGATACAAATATTAGCTATAACAATACAGAAGGTTTTGATTTTACAAAAGCTGAGACACAGGCCAATTCTTTGTTCAATGTTTTTGTGGTTAGTTTGTTTTCAATTGACCACGATAATATTGATATTTCTTTAACTGTTGATGGAATTGTGTCATCTCAATCAGTAAATGAAGCTGGTGATATTCTATTTGCACATTCACTTTTTGGTAATCTGTCTTCTGTAAAAAATATTAAATTATTCATTCATAACAATATTGAGGTTGATGCCTTGTTTGATTCTTTTCATTCTTTTGGCCGTCAAAGTCTAACGCCTAATGCGAACGTACCTGAACCAGGCTTAATATCGCTATTAATTATAGGTTTAGGTGTTATGAGTAGATGTCGTCGTAAAGGACTAGTCGTATAATTTTAACGCAGCACTTGTTAAATAAATTTGGTTCCTTTATTACGAAAACCATATTAAGAAAAATGAAGAATTATAAAATGAAAAATAAAATATTGAATATAGTGATTACAATTTTTGGGTTATCAATTATTAATGGTGCTCAGGCTTCATATGTAATAGATGATTTTTCTAATAGCACAGGGGTAATTTCGGCAGGGGCATTGAATAGTAAAACAACTTCTCCTCTATCAGGATCAGTTTTTTCAGATTCCCGTTTTTTAGAAATTAATAAACCCAGGAATATACGTGGAGTGATATCAACTTTTGTTGATAACGAAAGGCTTGTAATTAATACTGGTGCCAAAACAGGGGCAGATACAAAAAGCTCATACTATAATGCATCTGGTTTTGACTTTACGGCTAATGAAGTTGATAAGACTTCATACCACAATGCTTTCGTTCTTAGTCTGCTTTCAATTGATCAGGGGGGTGTTGACGTTACTTTAACTGTCGATGGTGTCTCATCTAAGCAGTTTGTTAATGCAGTGAGTGATGTGGTTTTCTCTCATACACTTTTTAACAATCTAGCGGATGTGAACAGCATCGAATTATTTATTCATAATAATAAAGCGGTTGATGCAACTTTTGACTCTCTGGCTTCTTTTGGAGGTGCTCCAACAACTGTTCCATTACCAGGTTCATTACTTTTCTTGACTAGTGGTATTGCTGTATTGGGTTTTGCCCGTCGTAAAGAAAGATAATTCGTATCAGCTATCTAAAAGCCCCTCAAGCGACTAAATGACACAAATTTAGCAGTAAAATTTATACTCCTGTATTAATCATTAAATAAAACCGTAGCCTCCCCCTGCAGGGGTTTTAATTTCTATGCAATCACCTGCTTGCACTGAGATTTGAGCACAGCCCTGTAATTTAATAACTTCTCCATTAAAACGAATTAATTTATTTTCACCTACAGCACCAAAGCAACCACCGTGCAAACCAAACGGCGGTTTAATTCGATGACTGGAAAGTATGCTTGCTGTCATCGGACTAAGAAATTTAATTGTTCTTATAACCCCGTTCCCTCCTCGGTATTTGCCTTTTCCACCCGTATTTTGTCGTATAGAAAACTGCTCCAGTAACACTGGGAAACGCCATTCCAATACCTCAGGATCGGTAATGCGAGAATTCGTCATATGTGTTTGAACCGCATCGCAGCCGTTAAATGATGGCCCTGCCCCTGCCCCACCACAGATTGTCTCGTAATATTGATAATCATCATTACCAAAAGTCAGATTATTCATCGTGCCTTGAGAAGCCGCTAATACACCAAGTGCACCATATAAAGCATCAACAATATGCTGAGAAGTCTCAACATTACCAGCAACTACCGCAGCAGGATATTTAGGGTTTAATAGACAGCCTTCTGGAATAATAATCTCCAGCGGTTGTAAACAGCCTGCATTTAAAGGGATATCATCATTCACCAGCGTTCTAAAAACATACAATACGGCGGCTTTACAGACAGCTGAGGGGGCATTGAAATTATTATTTAATTGTGGGCTGGTCCCTGTAAAATCAATTTTAGCAGTTTGTAGTTTGGGGTTAATATCTATCTTAACCACTATCTTTGCATCATTATCCAATAGCTGTTCAAAATGCCCGCTAGATAAGCCAGGTAATAAGCGGCGTACCGTTTCGGCTGCATTATCTTGTATATATTGCATATAATTTTGCACCGTAGCCAGGGAATAATGCGCAACCATGTTTTTTAGTTCTACGATGCCTTTATTATTCGCCGCAATTTGCGCTTGCAGGTCTGCGATATTTTGATCACTATTACGTGCAGGATAATCAGAAGATTGTAACCAGTCTCGAACGACTGATTCTAGGAAAGCATTGTCTTGCACAATTCTCAAGCCTGCACTTATCAACCCTTCTTCATTGATATGTTGACTGTATGCGGGCATTGAAGCGGCAGTAATCCCCCCCACATCAGCATGGTGCCCTCTGGAAGCAACAAAGAATAATAATTTATTCTGTTCAGAATAAACAGGACTTACCACCGTAATATCGGGTAAATGTGTGCCACCTTGGTACGGTGAATTTAATAAATACACTTCGCCTGGTTTGATTGTTTCTGCTTTGAGCAAAGCTTGAACCGCAGCATCCATAGAGCCTAAATGCACGGGTATATGAGGGGCATTAGCGATTAGTTCGCCTTGTTTATTAAATAAAGCGCAGGAAAAATCCAGCCGTTCTTTAATATTCACGGAATATGCGGTTTTTTGCAGCACAAATCCCATTTGTTCGGCAATCGACATAAACAGTTTATTGAAGATCTCCAGCATGACCGGGTCAACTTGCGTTCCAATCGCATTTTGTTGCTGTAATGGTTTCAGCCGAGTCAGGATTAAATCCTGATTAGGACTGACTTGAGCTTGCCAATCAGGTTCAATAATAATGGTTGAAGTGGGTTCAATAATAATCGCCGCACCGATAATAATTTGGCCTTTAGCCAATTCAGAACGCTGATAAATGGGCGTATCATGAAAATCATTATTACTAAACATCGGTAGCCGCTGTACAGGCAGTCCTTTGTGATGAGAGCTTGCCTTTACAACATTCTCAAGCAATTGATTGCTGGCAATCACTTCAACCAATAATGACTCAATAATGATGGCTTTGTCTCGGTATCTAAAGCCAAATTGTTGCTGATAATTCGCTTCAAATTCTTTGCGCATAATCTCTTTATCTGCATACATCACGGCCAAGGCCGTATCAGTCCCTAAATAACGCAAATACAACTGACAAATAAAACTAATGGGCTGAGAATCCTGCGCTTGTAGGCGTATTTCTGTTTCACCTTGTTGCTTTAATTCAGCAAAGCTTGTTTTAAGCTGTTCTGCAGTGGCTTGCTCCCAGGGTAATTCCAGCGCCTTATCTTGTAACAAACGAAAATCTGCCAAGCCCATACCATAAGCTGACAATACGCCCGCAAAAGGGTGTAACATCACCGTTGTCATACCGAGTCTATCGGCCACTTTACAGGCATGTTGCGCCCCTGCTGCTCCATAACAACAGAGCGTATATTCAGATACGTTATAGCCTTTTTGGACTGAGATTTTTTTAATCGCCGTTGCCATATTTTCTACAGCAATCGTTAAAAAACCTTCGGCAACTTGTTCTGGACTGGGCGCAGCAGAAGTTTTTTGTTTAATCTCCAGTGCCAGTTCGCTGAACAGTTGCTTTACTCGTTCGCTGTCTAAAGATAAATCACCGTTTTCACCAAATACTTTAGGAAATAATGGCAGTTTTCCCAACATCACATTGGCATCGGTGACGGTTAAACCACCTCCCCGTCTATAGGCTGCTGGCCCAGGATTTGCACCTGCGGATTCAGGTCCAACCCGGTAGCGCATGCCATCGAAAGACAGTAATGAGCCACCACCAGCTGCTACGGTATGTATATTCATCATGGGAACTCGCATGCGAATCCCTGCCACTTCAGTTTCAAAACTGCGCTCTAACTCACCGCAGTAATGGGCTACATCGGTTGAAGTACCGCCCATATCAAATGCAATGATTTTATTAAAACCTGCACGTTCAGCCGTGGCAATTGCCCCAACGATCCCCCCTGCAGGCCCGGATAAAATACTATCTTTACCTTGAAAGCTATGTGCATCAGCCAGTCCGCCATTAGATTGCATAAACATTAATCGTGGTGGATTTTTAGCCGCCAGGCCCTCGGAAACCTGAGCAACATAGCGCCTTAGAATAGGCGATAAATAGGCATCAACTACGGTGGTATCACCACGACTAACGATTTTCATAAAAGGACTGACTTGATGAGATATAGATATCTGCGCAAAACCAATATCTTTCGCCAGTTCAGCCAATTCCAATTCATGGCGGGGATAACGCCAGGCATGCATCAATACAATCGCTACAGAGCGCAGGCCTTTATCGTATAGCTTTTGTAAAGAATGTTTAGCCAGAAGCGTATTTAATGGCCTTAGAATGTTGCCATTGACATTAACGCGTTCAGAAATTTCCACTACCTCAGTATAAAGTAACTCGGGCAATTGAATATTTAAGGCGAAAATATCGGGGCGGTTCTGGTAGCCTATACGCAAGCAATCCTTAAAACCTGAAGTCATTAACAAGGCAGTAGGCTCACCTTTACGTTCTAATAATGCATTGGTACCGACAGTGGTACCCATTTTAACGGCAGAAATATTTTCACCCTCTAACTCTCCACCGAGCAACTGACGCATAGCTTCCAGTGCGGCATCATTGTACTGTTCAGGGTTTTCAGACAGTAATTTGCAAGTAAGCAATTGACCATCAGGTTTGCGAGCAACCACATCGGTAAAAGTACCGCCCCTATCCACCCAGAATTGCCACCGCTTATCAGAATCAATCATCATGCCTACTATAGAAAATAACAAAGTTATGATAATTATTTCACAGTCTGCAGGACTAACATAGAGCAGACAGGTATTTCACTAACAGCCATACTTGCTGTTGTGCTAAGCACTTGTTGATATATTCCTTGCTGACAATTGCTTTATAAATTTAAGTCCCTCAGAAAGTAATACACTGATTAGTTAGCTAAAATGTTTTATTTAACTAACAAAACAGATGGATTCAAACCATTAAAATGATTGGCGAGATTCTATCAATGGCTTTGCTATAAGCTTTCAGCTTTAATCTATCTGTCACGAATGTTAGAATTGATGGTTTATTTTCTACTATTCCAAAATATTTGTGGACGCCATCTCCCCTCCAAGTTCTACCGAAGCGCCAACTGTCAGGTTACGCGAAATCCCTTATAACTACACTTCTTTTTCCGATCATGAAATTGTCAGCCGATTATTAGGTGAAGATAACTGGCAGGTTTTAAATTCTCTGCGCAGTGAAAGGGTGACAGGCGTTTCGGCTCGTATGTTATTTGAAGTGCTAGGTGATATCTGGGTAGTGCAACGTAATCCCTACCTGGAAGATGATTTACTGGATAATCGTAAACGTCGTAAGGCTTTGCTGGTGGCTTTGCGTCATCGTTTAAAGCAGATGGAAAAACGCCTTGATGAATCCAAGGCTCAAGATTCAGATCGCGGCAGACGGGTATCGCTACTGATAGACGCGGCGCATAAGGCGGTGGATGAATTTGCAGCGCATTTTGAGAAAACCAGTAAATTACGCCGGAAAGCCTTATCTGTTTTATCTAAACATACCCGCAAAGATAATATTTGTTTTGACGGTTTTGCCCGGGTATCACATGT
>ENA-OSET01003996-OSET01003996.1-sediment-metagenome-genome-assembly--contig:-NODE-3996-length-13238-cov-4.639389_pt1 | contig 13238 bp, 15 predicted proteins | sample MGYA00237882_ERZ534229 | MGnify/ENA primary metagenome ERZ534229 (study PRJEB26408, sample SAMN06266212) | sediment metagenome | isolation source: Hudson Canyon methane seep mesocosm | place...
GCAAGTACACCAAAAAACGGCAGATAAGTTTAGGCGAGGAGAAAATTTAGTGTAAGTTATTGATTTAAATGGTGCCCATCCCTGACTGGAACCAAACCTTTAAGTCATTGTATTAAAAATAAATATATAAACTAACTTATAGCTATTGTTACTTTCAGTGTTACTAAAATGAAAAGTTACTCAAGAAAGTTTATTTTGCGCCACTGTCTGTCACCCAGCTCTTAGTATGAAAATATTTTATCTCTCCTCCCTTAGAACGCACTGCTTAGTACTATCTAAGGGCATTAAGTTATATCCACATTAGAGATTCGCTTAAATAGCTAGAAATCGGCATCTTCTACACCCTCAGTCCCTTTTCGTTGCCAACCGTATTTCATAAACTATTCAACGGCCCCATTTTGACAACTACAACATCAGAATTGCCATTTCCACTTTGTGGCTCTCTAAAAAGAAATACAAGCCCCCCATCAGAAGTTGAAGCAAGTGCTGCGGGGTCAGACTCTCGATTCAAATTAGAAAAGATTAATTTTTCTTCTGAATGCCCATAGCTATCGATTGAAATCAAAATTGGCCAATCAACAGAATACTTCGAAACCAATTGAAACATCAGACCGTTGTCACCAAAAGCAATGTATTGTTTCTGGTTTGAGTATGCGTCAGAAAAAATATATGTCCCACTATAAACTCCATCAGAGTTAAAAAATGCTACTGGCACACCATCTTCAGCCGTTGCCATCCCATCAAGCTGTCCAGACAGGACAAATCCACCTTGTGGGGTTTCTACAGCATATCCCCCATTAAGAAATGGAGATACACTCATGCTATTCCACTCTGTATCTAACTGACCAAGAGTATTAACAATAGCCATGCCAGCGCCAGCACAAACATAGTCAATACAATCTGGTTTGAATACAGAAAAACTCAATAAGAAATCTCCAGCACTGGTAATACTAAAGGAACTAACATTTTCCCATGGCGCACCATTAACATTTTCAAGTTGTAGCGAGCTAGTAATGCTCCCATCTTCAAGACTAATAGACTCAATTATTGGAGCTTGAGACAAACAAGTCCTGCGGCTTCCTGTAGTTGTACATACCTTCCCCTCAGAAACAATATATACAACCCCTTCTCGCTCCGCGACGCCGTTAATAAACAAATAATCAAAACTAGGGTTGGTATACTCTTTCTCCCATTTCTTTGTTCCATCAGCATTTAATAGTACAATTAAGCCGATTCGATTAGCCAAATTACCAGTGGACCCAAACCCAACAATATCTCCATTAGACAGTTCCACCAATTCACTAAATATTGGATAGCCAGGAGATGTGTGCAAGTATTCCCATACCATTTCACCGTTCTCATTTAACTTGAAAATCCAGTCATCTCCCTGAGAATCACCTCTGGAAGTGGTCGAAGCTAGAATTAGATATTGTCCCGAGCTAGTGGCCAATATATGGCTAGGTAAGTCATGCCCACCACCACCTAATCGAGTTGTAAACACTCCTATAGAAAGATTTATTGATTCAGACCAATCACCAACAATACCACCAGAATTGATTGAGCGAACTCGCGTAAAATATTCGCCTACTGCCAAGCTGGTATTCGCTGATTCAGAAGCAACACTTGTATTCGTCACACCACTTGTAAAAGAGCTATCTGCCGCAGTCTGAAGCTCATAACTACTTGCATGCTCAGCGGCCTGCCAATTGATTGTTACGTCGTACTGATCACCATTACTGCTCCATTCAGAGGTGATACCTTCTGGCGGTAAAGGACCTTCCACCACAAAAGAATTAGTACTACTAAATTCACTTTCATGCCCCACTCCATCAATGCTTCTCACCCGCCAAAAATAATTACCGGCCGATAAAGTTGATGTAGCAAAGTTTTCTGAAGTTGGCATTTCATCAATGATTGAACTTGAAAAATCAATATTAGGAGCTATTTGAATTTGATAGCTTGCCGCACTCTCTACAGCCGACCAACTCAATGTAGGTGTCGCCGTATCTCTTATCACTGTACCAAAACTTGGCATCTGCAACTCTGGTGTTTGCGGTGCCTGTATCAAAAAAGCAATTGATTCACTCCAAGCCCCCTCTCTTTCCTCATTATCAATAGCCTGAATACGCCAGAAATAACTACCAACGTCTAAGCCGGTGAGATCAAATTGATTAGTTGACGTGGTTGTTTCATAAAGAATATTGGTAAACGATGAAGCACCAGCTACTTGTACTTTATATTGTGAAGCCCCTTCATAAAGACCCCACTGTAAAGACACCGAGTCGCTATTTTCGACTATTTGACTATCCACAGGCGACGTTAAGCTTAATTGACTATTACTACTCGCTAACACAGAAACAGGCACTAAGTTGCTGACAATTTCCGCACCCACAGCATTACTCGCTTTTACTAAAAGTGTATGTCGGCTCGTCGAGTCGGTTGACCAGTAATATGGATCCCACGTGAATTCATAGGGAGCTTCGGTGATCGAATCAACCACAAGACCATCCACCATCAAATCCAAGGTGACATTCTTAAGACCTGAAGGCACTTCCAAACGAACCGGTGTGGTTTCACTTAATGTGGCATCTTCTGCGGGAAAGGTAATTAGAAACTGTCCGATAAAGCCCGAGAAATCGGGTACATCCAAGGTCTCACCCAAGACATCATTACTTCGGCCTTCAAGATTAGACACGATCTCAGTAGCATCCAATTGCTGAATAGCTAAGGCCAAACCATCGATAAGCTGGCTTGAAGCGTCTAACGCTCCGTCTTCAAAATCATCGGTCAATATATTCAAAACGCCCGTTAATTGTCCACTTAAAGAACTTCCATCAGGGGTATTATTGATTGCGTGCTGATACAGCGCGGCTGAAAACAACAACAAATAAGCATTGCCGTTTTCATTGGCGTTTTCTCGGTTATAAACACTTAGCTGACTAAAGTCATTAACCCCAACTTTGGGGATAATAGACTCAAGCTCACCCAATAACTCTTGCTCAGCTTGCGTGACTGCCAAACCCGCCGATAGATTTTCATCCGCCATCAACATAAGTACCCGATCATGAATAATATGCGTCAGCAAATTCACCCTAGCGGCTTGAGCCTCCTCATCATCCGCTATATAAAGCCCGTTGAGTGTTAGCAAACCATCTGAAATTTGATTATTAATTTCATCATAGTGATAACCGCTGACACGAATTTCAATCAAGCCAGGGTCATTAAGTGCCAATGAAAAGCTACCCATATCATCAGACGTTGTAGTGCTAAAGTCTTCTGATAAGGTTTCACCTTCTTCATTGATGTAGTGATACGTCACTTCGGAACGCTTCAAAAAAGGCCCTTTTTCAGCCTGACCATTCACAATAATCTTTGGAGGCCCACCGGTACCGGATATACCGCCTTCGCTCGATCCGCTACTACAGCCATATAAAGCACTCAATACAATCAGACACAAAATACGTAATAGGTGATTGCTCATTTTTCTTCCTTGTTTATAGATTCTTCAAAATAGTACATACCCAGACCTGCGCGATAACGCCCATGACCTGACACTGAAGGGTTCACGGTTCGATCCTGCTTAGATAACCAATCGTTTAACAACAACAGGGTCTTTTGTGCTTGCTCTTCACTCATTTTCTTAAATTCTTCCAAAGCCTCTTCAGGCAAATTATCGTAGGCCAAGGTCAACTGAAGCCTTGAATCTTCTAGCGGTCTGGGAATGTTATGCTCAAGCGTATTCAATAAGTCAGTGACACTTACGCCTAACATATGTAATTTCTCTGAATCACTTTTTTGGGGGATATAGGCTCTACTACACAGGCTTAACATGCCACTATCCAGTTTCTTAACAACTCCCACCCTTATAAGCTCATCAAGTACCGCTCGTACCGGCATATCACCGCTATAGGTTTTTACCAAGCTTGAAAAACTGACTGGATCATCACCTAGCGAAAGATCAATTGGGTCGCCGTTACTATTCTGATAGGCACTATCCCGTAACCAGCCATTTACAACTTGGGCTGCTCGGTTATGCGTGGTTACTTCAAATTCTTCATCAGAGGGTAAGGCTTGAATTCTGGAGACTTCTTTTCGATTTAAACCTGTGAGTACCGATACCCGAGACACACTTTGTTTACGATCTTCTACCCTAAACTCCTGCTCTGACTCTGCCACACTCACATATATACGCTTTGAAACTTCCACAAACTCGCTATGAGAAACACCGTAACGCAGCAGCAATTTCACCAAAGGGCGCATGAGCTTGAATAGTGCGTTAAAAAGAGTTTTCTTACCTTTGTTCATTTTTGGGATATTATTCCCAAACTGAACAAGCGTCAAGCAAATTTGGTTTGATCAAATGAAAACTTGTGCCTTGTCACACATTTTTGATCTAGATTTTAGCTTTGATTGTTGAAAGAAAGCACTAGCTTCTTCTTTTCTGAGGTATCTAACCTAGAAATTAAATATTTTTTGACTTGAACTAAACCATTGTTTATTAAGCCCGTATTTAACCCATATTACGGGTGCTGTGACTATCAGTGTGACTAAAAAAGTCACTTAAAATAATTGAAAATTTTAATACATATCAAGACTTTCAATATCTTTACCAAACATGATATTGAATTGTGATGAGGCTAACTGCCAGTATCGAGACTCTAGCACTATTAGTTTGCTACGCGCCTTATCAAAGGTCTTATACTTCATCCATTTAGGTTTAGGCCACCAGCTCGAACTATCAATTAAATTTACAGTGTCTTGCTCATCACCCCATATGGTCGACCGCTCCTTTCTTATACGTCTAGCGAGTCTATCCATAGGTCTTTCACTCTGACAAGCGTAATGAAGCCCTAAACACTCGCGACACGAATAGGCATTACTTACCGCGTATAGGTGTTGTCGTTGATGTCGGCAATAGGGACAAACCAGAAACAGTTTATTGCTAGCGCTTCTCTTATCGACCTTTAAGGTGACTGAGTTGTCTCTGCCCTTAATACTAAAGACGGCAACACGTGAACCATAAGCCTCTATAAGCTTAAACGTTCTGTGTTCATCACTGAGTTGTGAGCTATTGAACGAATATTGCCCTAGCGGTAAATCTAAAACATTTTTAAATAGCCTTGCGGATATTCTTAAATGTTCACAGGTGTAGTGTCTTGTTTGCGATCTACCGTAATGAAAACCTTTTGGCATAAATAACCCTTTATATTTCACTTACTAATTGTAGGGTTATTTTATCAGCTTTGCTTTCTAGTACGAAATTTAGGCTGAAACCAAGGCTCATGTGTCGGAATTTTGGGCAGAGTACCTTTTAATATTTATTAATAGCCATTCAATTTACCGCTTAAGCCTGCTTGAGTTAAAGTCTTTCGTTTGTGAAGGTCGATAGCCTTTGCCTCTTGGTTTCGCTAAATAACTTAAATGGTAGGATGCTTTTTGAATGCCTTCTTCATCATTTCTCTTTAAGTCGTGAAAGCGTGACCAATGACAGGTACCGTCTTGAAATTCCCATATTTCTTTTATCCAGTTTTGTATTTCAAAGGGCAATCTTACCTTGCTACCATCGAGCATTAGCACATAGTGGTAGTGTTGCTGCTTTGCTTTTTCTTGCTCTCTTACCCACAAGAAACCTATTCGACTTACTTTATAATGCCTTTCTATTCTCGGAAATAGACGACTATTAAAAATTGTGATTAGTTCATTTGTATCTGTATAGATTGGCGTGTGTAAATCAAAGCGAAATACAAAGACCTTTCTGTGATGATAAAGCATTGTTGTGAGCTGTTTTAAGATGGCTCTCAATATATCGGTGCGTATGCCGCTGGCTTTTGAGTTGATATACCAAGCCTTGTCATCGTACCAATAGAATGAGCTGTGAATGATGTGCTTCATAAGATTGGGAGGCTATAGATATTATTAACAACCCAGCTCAATAATAGTGGTTGCTTACCTCTTCTATATTGCCGTTCAGGGGGTAAAGGCTGTATATGTATGTTTTTTAAGGGTAAAAAACCTAGTTGGGTCGACCGATAACGACCAACTCTTACACCGCTTAGCTTATGCCGTAAGCGCTTGCTAACTTTAAAAAACGAATTACTCAGAGTTCTTGGGTTCATATTTACGTTATACTTTGTTGTGGCTGGTGGTTCTGGTCGTCAAACTTCTACCACCAGCCGTTACTGACAAGCCTGCTTTGGTTAACTAATTGGAGCGGGCTTTTCTTTTGGATGCGCTACCTGCTGCTCCTTTGTCATGTATATGACATCGACAGGGCGAGATGGGATCTCTCCTGAGGAAGGACATAACACGCGATCATGAGCAAGCGTGAAATCAATCCCTTTTTTGAAGAGTGCGGGTATTATGCTATGAAGGTTATGAATACCTATGAACCGGCATACACGAGTGTTTAGGTTAAAGCCTCCTGAGATACAGCGCACAATATAAGTAGGCTGTGTGTCATGCCCTTTAGGAACGGGAAGCCCTAGCTCGATACATTTGTCCTTATGAATCATCATCATTTGAACACCCCAAATGTATTTTTTCTTTCTTGAACAAGGGAAGAAACCAAAACTCTTATTTCATCTTTGCTTTTACCTGCGGCCATTGCTGCGATAACACTATTTGTTTCATGCTCAAGCCAGCCGACAGCGCGCGCCCCTCCTAATGATATAGAGGGCGGTGCGAGTCCTTCGTTGATTCTGGAGTCTAGTGTGGTTCGAGAGTAACCATAGCAGTGAAGTACTTCTGGTCGGCGCTGTACTCTTAGATTAAAGTTCTTTTGTAATGTAGTCATAACTCTATAAGCTCACATAGTTGCGTAATTGCTTTAGTAGAATATAACTGAGGGTAATATGAATATATTTGGTTAGTGGTTGTCGTTTTTTATACGTTAACTGGTTACCGTACTAATTAGAAAATAGCTTGCTTGACCTTGTACCTTTTCAACCAATCGCTAAATGTGGTCTTTGGCGGGCGACTACCTATTTCTTTTTCTAGCAGCTCTATAATATCCTCTTGTGTGAATTTTCTATCCTGCAAATAAAGCCTTAGATGCCGTTCAATTGTTGCTTGATGCCCCCTCCAGTGACTCGACCTACCGCCCTTTGATAAACCATAGTCCCTTCTTTCTATTTCTAGCTGGAGCCTTACTTCGTCGATAGAAGATATTTTACCTCTCACGATGTTATCGGCCCTGTATAGTATTTGATTAGCAGAACTAATAGCCTCTTGTGCCGCAATTAATCTCGATTGAGCTAGTACAATATTGTATAACTCATCTTTGCTAGTGTTGCTCGACTGCTGGTCGATTAATCTTCCGCACATTTCACGAAATTGAGTCATTTCTAAAAGGGCGATAGAGCAATAAATATTACTATTGGCTAGCGTAATGATTAAGTCTTTATCTGCTCCAGCTACGGAAAGTCCAAATTCGACGATATCGACCGGTGAGAAGCCATTTACCGTTGATTCAGTTAGTCCACTTTGTATTAACTGGATTTGAGCCCTTTCAAATAAAGGTATTGCGATTTCTAGCTTTTCGATCAGCGGATTTTTATCAATAATATGGTTTTCTTGATTCTCCCAGCCAACAACCCAGCCTGCCTCTTCAATTAGCCTGTTATAAGCATGAATCGTGACAGATGGAATGTGTTCTGAGTACTTAGTTATATATCCTTTCGAGCAAGAAACAGAAATTCTATTGGCTAGGTCGGTGGCAGATAATTTATTGTTGTTTGCTGTCATCTCACTTCTGCCTATTTAATGTTAATAACGTTAAGTTCTTTGTATTGGTTAGCTAAGCTCATGTTACCTGTCGCAGACTTTTCTATATGCTCAGACCACCAGCACATCATTACCCTTCTGCGTTCGATGTATTCAGCGCGATTGTAAGCCGCTCTAACCTCGTTTTTATCTATATGGGCCAATGCTGCCTCAATCACATCGGGATTAAAGCTCTGCTCGTTTAAAGTTGTGCTAGCAAGGGAACGTAAACCATGCGACACCAACTCACCCGCAAAGCCCATTCGTTTTAATGCTACGTTCGCACTTTGGCTATTCGCATGTTTTTTAGGATCTCTGTGATTTGGAAATAAATACTCTCTATGACCACTCATTGCTTTGATAACGTCCAACAAGGCTAAAACTTGAGGACTTAAGGGGATGGTATGCGGCTTTTTCATTTTCATACGCTCTTCAGGTATCACCCAAACCTTTTTCTCTAGATCTATGTCACACCAACGTGCCGTGGCCGCTTCTGCCGGTCTTGTCATCGTATGTAACTGCCATTCAACTAAACAGCGTGTGCTTTTCATGATACTGGCATTCGCTAGCGCCAACATAAGTTCTGGTAGCCGCTCTGGCTTAATGGTCGCCATGTTCTGTTTTTTGGGTGCTGAAAATAACTTGGTAATGTCTGTTAGGTAATTTACTTCTATATGACCCGACGCAACCGCCAAGCGCATAACCTCATTGATATTACGACAAAGGCGTTTAACCGTTTCCAAACTGCCCTTACTGGCTATTGGGTTAAGAATATCAATAACGATCTTGGGTTTGATTACATGGACGGGCACATTTTCGAGCGTGGGTAAAACGTGCTTCTTCATCGTTTGCCAAGCTTTGTCGGCGGTTTCTGCTTTGACTTGCTGTTTTTTCAATACCAGCCATTTTTCAGCAAGCACGCCAAAGGTATTTTCTAAGGCTTGTTTGCTGTTTTGGTCTTGTTCGGTTCGATGTGTTTTGGGGTCGATATTATCAGCCAGTAACTTTCTGGCCGCTTCTGCCTTTTTCTTAGCAGCTGCCAGTGTTACATCAGGGTATTTACCCAAACCAATATTGGCGCGTTTCTTTGTATAGGGGCGGGAATAGTTAAATATCCATAGCTTAGAGCCACTAGGCTTCACTCTCAGCATTAAACCACCACCATCGGCAAGGCTGTATTCCTTATCCCTAGGCTTAGAATTCTTGATCTGAGTATCGTTTAGAGGGGTCGTTGTTCGCGCCATTGTAACACTGCCTATAGTAATTTTTACTGGTGTTACTATGAATGTTACTAAAAAAGCTGAGTTTTAAAAAGCGTTAATGATCATAGCTGGGCGCTATATAGGCTGAAAGGCTTGGTATTAGTGGGGTGAAAGGTCTTTATTGGGTGTTGCTGAGAGAATAAATGGTGCCCCCTCCCTGACTCGAACAGGGGACCTACCGATTATGAGTCTTCATAACAGTAACCTCACAAAACCTCACCTTAGACCTAACACCATAATTAACAACAATATATTCAATATCTTATAAAAACATAACACCAGAAGATGTCACATGATACCGCTAGTGCGCTATACTTACCGCCAGTGTTACCGCCAGTAGAGAAAATCCATGTGGACTGACCTTGAACTAAAAGCATTAAAGCCCAAGAACAAAGCATATCTTCTATCCGAGAAAACCAAGGAGAGAGGCGCGGGACGACTAGCGATTGAAGTTAAACCCGATAACGCAAAACACTTTTACTTTCTCTATTATTTGGAAGGCAAACGTAAACTCATCCTGATTGACCGCTATAAAGACACACCTAGAGCTAACGGCCTAAGCGTTAAAGAGGCGCGTAATAAAAAAGATACTTACTCTGCAATCTACAAAGAAAACGAAAATGTTAAAGAGTATCTAGCCGAACAAGAACAACAGAAAAGTGAAAGAAAACGCCTTAAAAAAATACAAGGCAGCTTTGAACAGTTAGCCGAATCTTATATCGCCAATATGAAAGCCGAGGGCAAGCGAACTTGGTCAAATGTAGAAGCAGAACTAAAACGCTATGTTTTTACTCCCTTCCCTGAATTAAAAGAAGTAAAAGCATCGGACATCAAGGTCGCGGATATAAAAAACATCCTTGCACGAATGATTAATGAGCTAGGCATTACTACGCAGGCCAATAGAGTTAGATCCTATTTACACACAGCCTTTCAGCATGGTTTAAAACAAGATAACGACCCGCGCAACTTCCTACAGACTGACGTGATGTTCAATCTTGAATTTAACCCCGTTTCAGCTATCCCCCGCCAAAAAGATTTTGAATATGTTGGTGAACGTCATTTAAGCGATGAAGAAGTTAAACTAATTTGGAATCATAAAGTTGATGACTTCGGCCCCGTTGTTGGGCGTTTAATAAAATTCCTTCTAGCAATTGGCGGCCAAAGACCTAATGAAATACTTAATACTCCTTGGTCCGGTTACGACTTCAAACAAAACGTACTTTCCCTTTCTGCAAACGTCACCAAAAATAAGAGATCTCACCTGATACCGCTAAACAGACTTGCTTTAGAAGTACTTGAAGATCTCAAACCAATAACCGGCCGCTGTGAGTTTCCTTTTGCTGGCAGCAAAGGCAATGCATTTAAAACAGATAAACCGATGCGTTCAGACTCTTTGAATCGCGCTTTATCGCGTTATTGCCTAAGTGATAATTGGGAAACCGACAGACTTGTGTCGCGAGATATACGCCGAACTGTTAAAACTCAAATGGGTAAAGCAGGCTTGAGCAAAGCAATCCGAGATCGACTACAAAACCACGCTTTAACCGACGTATCGTCTGTTCACTATGATAGGTATGACTACTTGAAAGAAAAGCGCGAAGCAATGGATGCATGGGATAGCTATTTAGAGCTCCTTATCCACCCTAAGAAAAATATTACACATATAAATCAACGAAAAAAAGAAGCTTGAAAATCCAGCCAAATCTAGGGTCACACCTGATAAGCCGGAACCTTCGTTGGTCCGAGCTGGCTATTAACTTGAAGGCATAAGAGTGAAGGAACTTTATATTGGAAACTACCCTAGACCCAACAACCATAAACCTTAAAAACAAAAATTATGATTTCAGCATTTTGACCAATCATTCCTACGCATGGCTTAAAAGCCTAAGTAACGGTCATTTTGCAATGATCATTCAAGATCGAATCAACGCCCTAAACCTGCTAGATGATGACAGCAGGTTTGATGAGAACTCATTTATACCTCAACTAACTAACGAGTTAATAAACGCTATTGAAGTGGGTAAGAAATTTATCATTTCTACCGTTGATTTAAAAGAAAGCCCCTCCTCTCGCTTTGACTCCCCTGTAAGGCAAACTACATACATGTCAGCCATACTGAAATCCATCAAAATCTTCGAAGAAAAAGGTGTTCGAATAGCAAACCGCGAAGCAATGATCAATTATATGATACATTCGCCTTCTGACGAAACTACATGGCTGTATGAACCTGTAAACGATTTAGATAATACAAATAGATACAGAGACCTCTCCAATGAGCACCTTGATCTAATGGTATCTATCGATGTCACAGCTAACGACGATACTATTAATGAATCAATAAAAACACTCATCAAAGAGCACCGTAAAAAGAAAGAAATCGCTGAAAAAATAGAACTCAACAAAAAAGGATCTAATAGATACCAGCTAGAAAAATACAAAGTTATTCCAATATTAGATTTATATCTTTTAGCTAAAGCAAAAGGAGTCAAGTTAAAGCATAAACAAGTTGTTAATATTGTATTTAATGACGAAATGAGTGTAGATACAGATTCGTTAAGAAACATTATAAAAAGGCACATAAAGCCTTTATTGAAACCAACCTACCATAGAAAAATTAGGTACGACCTGATGAACTCGATGTTATCGAAGAACATACAACCTAAAGAGTATTAAGCAAAGAACATTCATACAACTTTATCAAAAGAGGTCAATTTTACTAGTCAAAACTGACCAATCAAATTACCCCCCACTATTTTGTTTTCAAATATATTTCTGCTCCTGCAATGATTATCGAGCGACCCCTTATAGGGCCTCTTACTATCAAATGGATAATCACATGACCCAACACACAGAAATTTTACCCCTCGAAAAAAACACTAATAATTGCGAAATTGACAGACTAATTCGCATGCATGAAATCACAGAGATTTCAGGTAAATCTAAAAGTGCTATCAATAGAGATGTTGCAGAAGGCACTTTTCCAGCCCCCTGCAAAATAGGAAAAAGAGCGGTGGCTTGGAAAGCTTCACACATAACAAAATGGATGGACGCGCTAGAAACAACTGTAAGCATGGAGGGTTAATCAGATGAAAGATAACCACACCCCCAACAAGAGCCTTAATCAAGCCAAGAGTGCAGAAACAACACCAACCAATACTAACACAGCAGCACAAAGAACAAGGCTACATGAAGAGTTCAAATCGGCTGGCCCAAAGGGCATTACATCGATTGCTATTCGCCACGACCTCAATATCCTTGCTCCCGCTCCACGAGTACATGAACTAAGACATGATCACGATCTCAACATAGCAACCGTCTGGACGACAGCTTATACACCCGAAGGGTACCCTCACAGAGTCGCACGCTATGTTCTATTGGCCGGTAGCTACAAAGGAGTGCAAGCCAATGCTTGATTCTCACCCTTGGAAAGTTTACAGGCTCACTAGCGACTTTGGAGGCATTAAATCAGGACTTCTATATGCACCAACTCAACACAATGCCATAACTGTTTTCTGTCGACTTCACACCCTTTTCCCCGCTCAAGTAGCTGTCATGTACAGCTACCCTTTTGCAGCCTTATAGCGAGACCGCATAGCTATGGCAAAGCACAACAAAAAGAGCGGGCAAAATAAACGCGTCGGTTCAATGCTTGACGACGCTATTTTTTACGATGAAAGAATCAACAAACTAAGTAAGGAGGCATTTATTTTGCTAATCGAAGCCTTAATGATGGAGAACAGTTACAACAACGGAAACATTGCCTTGGCAGATGGAACACTTCGTTTTGGCTGGCGCAAGCAAACACTAGTTAAAGCACGTAAACAATTAGTTGAGTTTGAGTTAATCGAACTTCAAAAACACGGAATATTTGGCAATCCAAATTTATATTCACTCTGCCACAAACCTGTTTATGAAAACAAAAAACTTGGCATCAATGGAACGACAAAAGCTAAAAGGAGAGCAACAGGCATTCACCCAAAATTTAAAAATAGGGGCACAGAAGCGCAACCCTTAAGTGGTGCTCAAGCGTGACCTTGAGGCAGTAGAACAGCACAGAAACCATCCGATAAAACAGCTTAAGGGTAACGCAAACGCAACCTTGTTGGCATTACATAGGGTAACGGAAGTGGACCACCTTTAAATAGTATTGCCATACATAGAAGGTTTACATGCTTTATAAGATAACTAAATGCAGTAGATGCCAACTTACATTTG
>ENA-OSET01003998-OSET01003998.1-sediment-metagenome-genome-assembly--contig:-NODE-3998-length-13238-cov-3.212978_pt1 | contig 13238 bp, 13 predicted proteins | sample MGYA00237882_ERZ534229 | MGnify/ENA primary metagenome ERZ534229 (study PRJEB26408, sample SAMN06266212) | sediment metagenome | isolation source: Hudson Canyon methane seep mesocosm | place...
CTTAACGGGCCTTGCGAAAGGTCGTATCTCTACAGCCATGTCTGTCGCAGTCAAGCAAACACCATTAACGCTTAATAGAGCTAAGGAAGTTCAGAATCTCTGCCTTTGAGCGCAGGTGGTGAACCTGTTTCGACGCCCGTGCTTCCATAACAAGTTTCCGATAAGCGGGAGTCAGCTTTTGATGGCAGAGCCACAACACTTTGTAGCTATTCCATGTGCTCTTTAGCAGTGGGGTATTCTCGGGCCAACCCTCCGGAGGAGAAAACAAACCTTTTAGAAAACGTTTGCTGACCCAAAGGAAATGAACGGCTATCGGCAGGTCCAAGTAAACCAAGGTATCCGCCTCAGCAAGACGTTCCCAAGTTGATTTTAGGCATCCAAACCCATCTATGACCCAGCTGTCCCTGGCCAATATATGAGAGTGGGAGGCAAGGTACTCCTCGTGAGGGGTTTCTAAGCCACCCGGCAGGAATTTAATAGTGTCGAGCACATAGAGCGGTAGGCCTGTTATTTCAGCGAGTCTTCTACTCGTTGTTGACTTTCCCGCACCTGCGTTACCAAAAACAGCGACTTTCTTCATTGTGATCTCCTACTTTGATGAGCCATCAAAGCAGAATAAAAAAACCCGCCTTGATGGCGGGTTATTATTGGCTAGTTACACAGCACTATTCCCACCACATCCTGAGAGGGGTGATAATAATTCGAACGTCTTTGCGAGTTGTGCCGGTGTTCATGTGTCTGCCAAATCTTATTTTCTAAGTTCTAAATCAGACTAACATAGCTATTGTTATCTGGGTAGCTCTGCCGATAAAAAACAATCCTGCACTTCCCGTCTGATTTCCTGTAATCCTGCTGCTGGTGTTTATTGACCATTTTCTAGTATGGCGATTTGCGGTACTCTGGAGCTCGACTTTCCACCAATAAAGCTGCAATCAATAGAAACCAACCCCATGAATTTTAACGAAATGGAATTTGCTGGATATGCATCCTGGCCTTCCTCCGAGCAGCAAGTTGAAAACGGCTTGGTATTGCGTTCCGCCAATGGCTTCACCAAAAGAGCGAATTCAGCGAATATAGTGGGTTCGCTGGGCCATGATTACCTGAATATAATCCAGAAATGTGAACATTATTTCGAACAGAGAAATCTCCGGTGTATTTTTCGGCTTTTATCCTATTGTGACAACCAAGTATTAGATACGCATCTATCCAGCGTGGGGTACAAATTAGTCGATCCTTCCATTGTGCTGTATCAATCGCTCCAAGGCTTGTCATTTGATTCGACAGCATTGGTACTAAAAACGGCAGATGAATGGATTGAGTCTTACTGTCGAATCGCTGATCTTGACCTTCAGTTGATGGGCCCTCATCTGGAGATTCTTAAGCGAGTACAAGAGAAGGTGGTGTTTGCGGTTTTGGAAGAAGGGGGCACTGAGGTTTCATGTGCAATGGGAGTCATCAGTAATGGCTATTTTGGATTGTTTGATTTAGTTACCCGAAAAGCAGAAAGAGCCCGTGGGCATGGCAAAACCCTCATGGAAGGTCTGTTGAGCTGGGCAGCATCTAACGGCGCAAAATATTCCTATCTTCAAGTTGTCGCTGACAATGATGTGGCAATGCGTTTGTATAAAAAAATGGGTTACCAATATGCTTATGATTATTGGTATCGCATTGGGAGTGCGGAAACACCATGAATTATCGAGCCACATTCGACACTCAAGGATATTTCGCTATTCCCGAATTTTTCAGCCCCTCACAAATGAATCGACTGGAAGGTTTGGTTGACCCTGTTTACTCGCAGTGGATCGAGCAAAACAGCACTGAGATTTTTGAACAAAAACTTGTCAATATGCATTCGCTCACGAAGGGTGAGAATTTCCAGGGGCAAGAGGGTAAACGCATTGATTTTTTCGATGCTATTTTACCTGCCTCACTGACAGAATTGATGACTGAAACCTTTGGTGAGGACATTTATTTTCACAATACACAGCTCTTTTTCGATCCACCTAATCCAAAACGCCTGCCTTATTGGCATCGCGATTTACAGTTCAGCCCCGCTGAGGACGAAGTGCAAAGGCGCGAACAGGGCACGTTGTTGAGTTTACATGTGCGGATTCCACTCACGGAAGAAAAAGGTCTTGCGCTTGTGCCCGGTACTCATCAACGCTGGGATACGCCTCTCGAGCGCTCTGTGAGGCTAGAGCAGGGCGGTCACTTAAGCCATGAAGACTTGCCAGGGGCTGAGATAATTCACCTTAATAGAGGTGATATCTTAGTCTTCGATGCACAAATGCTTCATAAGGGGAGTTATTCCGCAAACCATGACCGCAAAGCCCTCGACCTTTGCCTGGGGAATCAACACAGTTTAACGTCTCCCTATTTAGATGCTTCGGTACTGCCTACCGAGGATGAAATACAGCGGCTAAAAAACAAGGCGTTTTACAGGCGGGCAAGACATATCGTAGAGAGTACCCGGTAGCGTATGTCCTAATTGCCCGGCGTGCTCGGTTACTCGGCGATCTAGCTAAATTACAGCTGCCTTCAAACTACTGGACATTGGAATAGGTTGCTTTATATACTCCCGCAAGCATTTTCGAGCAAGTTTCCAATAACAAAAACATAGGTATAGACAATGAGCGCAAAACAAACGGCTTCTTCACTGATTGGCCAGCTGGATGACAATGCCAGCTGGGGTGATGTTATGGGCACTATTGCCGCCGAATACAAGAGAGAAACAGGGGATGCCAAGGCCGATGCGGTTGCCGCGGTGGCTCTGTGTGCGATTTTTGTCACAACCTGTATTTTGTGGGTTGGCGGTCAGTAGTGGCCTCCGGGGTGTAGCAACAAGAGCTGCACCCACCCTTGCTCTTCCCAAGTATCCCGCTTCTGATCATTTCCTTTTCCAACTGCTTGCCCAATCAGCTCACAGCTGCCGAATGATGTAATGGTATACACTGTTCATTATGGTGCGACTCTTCACGGCTTTGGATATACCTGACAATACACGCCTTGAACTGGCTCGATTGCGGCCCGGAGGTGATTTTGTTGTATTACAGGAACACCCTCATATTACACTGCATTACATAGGTTTAGTTTCACCTGCGCTGGCCTTGGATATCACCCGTGCGCTCAACGATATTTCAGTGTCTGCGTTCAGGCAGCAAATTGAAGGTGTCGGTGTATTTACTCGCAATAAGGAACCCTACACGCTGTGGGCAGGGTGTGAACCGGGTGAGGGTCTGTTGGCGCTGCATGGTGCCATTGCTCGTTGCTTGGAAGAATTGGGCGTCTCCTTAGAATCGCGTCTTTTTACGCCCCATATCACCCTCGCTCGACTCAAGCGGCCTTCGAAGAATTGGCTCAACGCCTATACCCTCGAGCATGCAGACTTTCATTCGCATTTTTGCGCAAAGCGCTTTGCCCTGTTTGCCTCAGAGGCCGTTAATCAACAGTCGGTATACCGCACGCTGCAAGAGTATGAGCTTGAACAATAACTAGAAAACCCGGACTTGGGGCTATAGTTTCTTTTCTAAGCCTGTTCTTGAATTCACTCCAAATGCCCCACCTTTACCAGAATAACGGTCTCTTCCTCTACAAATGGAAAGTGTTCGCTCATGTGTGGACTTCTAATCCAGGTGCCAGCTGGATACCGCCCATGTTCATCCATAAATTCGCCACTGATGACATAGATTTCCTCGCCTCCAAAGTGGGTGTGTGGCTGAAAGCGTTCGCCCGCTGGCCAGCGCACCAATGCCACTGACTCCGTGCCAAATTGATGTAGAGGCATAACCTGCAAATTACCGATTCCCGGACGCCAGGCTTGAGTGAGGGTGTTAATGCGCACCTCGCTTGTATCCTCCGCTTGGAATTGATGCAGTTTTACCAGGATAACGCAGCCCTCTTTGCTGAAAGGTGCATGGCGAAATCCTTCCGGGTTACGCAGATAAGTGCCTGCCGCGTAGTCGCCGGTTTCGTCTGAAAAAACACCTTCCAGTACCAGAATCTCTTCTCCCAGCGGATGGTCGTGGGCGGAGAAGTTAGCACCGGGTTCGTAGCGCACAATGCTGGTGGCATGGCCTCTTTCAGCTTCCTCGCGGGCCAATCGTTTGCGCCAGACCCCCGCGTGCGGGCTCTCTACCCAGTCTTGTTCTCGGGTATTGATCACCACCTGTTGAGAGAAATCCATGTTTAACATTGTTGATAGCTCCGCTTACTGTTAAGACTCAATGAGTGTTCATCTTACCGTGGGAGCCGGGGGCAGTTAAGTAGGCACTATTGGGTAGGGTAGGTACTTTTGGGTCTATCTTGATGATTGCTAAGAGAAAATTTTTTTATCCAGAGTGGCCCGTACCCATTGAAGCTGTGCGCTCCTCTCGTTGTACGGGCCATCGAGTGGCATGGAGGTTATAGCTGTTCTTTAATTTGCTTCACTGTCTGTTTGGTTGTGCGGACAGAGTTGGCAATCATGCGCACATTGACCATAGCGGCCTTATACCCATCCATTCCAGGAAGTTGTGCAGCGGCAGTTGCATCCGAAACAACCTGAACTTCAAAACCCTGCTCCATGAATTCACGCATGTGCGCTTCGGTGCAAAGGTTGGCAGACATGCCCGCTAAAATGATCTTGTTAATGCCTCGTTTTCTGAGCTGCAAAACCATGTCGTTTGACTCGGGGCCATAAACTTTGTGAGGGTTGGTTACTACCGTTTTTCCATTGTTGATATAAGGTTTGTATTTGGCCAGCCAGTCGGCACCTGAGCCTTCAAAACCTTCGGTGTCCAGCGCATCTCTGCGGTCAAACATGCCCATGCTGTGCATGGCTTTTTCCAATGCGCCGCCGTGCTCCCACTGGTGGTCGTGAGGGTAGTAGTAGTGAGGTGATACGAAGACAGGAATGTCTTTCTTTTCTGCCACTTTGAATAATTTCTCAATGTTCTCAACGGTTCCATTGTCTGTGACACTCTTGCCCACCAATCCCCATGTAACACCTTTAGGGCTTAAAAAATCGTTTTGCGGATCAGTAATAACAATGGCCGTTTGGCCTTTTTCAAATTGTACGCCGGGGTCAGGCAGGTCAGCTTTGGCGAAACCTGCAACGGCGAATAACATGGCGCCGGTCAGCCCCAGTTTTTGTGTGAACTTGTTCATGTGATATCCTTTAAGTCTTTCTTTAAGTGGTTTACGCCGCTATTTTTGCAGGTCTTTTTTCGGACGTTAATGTCTGAACATGTCAAAGAATTGTTCAATTGTGTATTTGTTGCGAAGGCGATCTGGGTGGATATGGACGTACTAGGTGATGTTTTGCGCTTTCTGCGCCTGCGTGGCAGCGTGTATTTCAGTGCGTGTTTTTGTTCGCCGTGGGGTATGGAAATGGCGCGCGATAGCCGGGCTGCCTTTCACCTGATCGTGAGGGGGAATGCCTGGTTGAAATTGGAGTCTCGTCCGGAACCGTTCCAATTGAAGGCAGGGGATATTGTGTTATTTCCCACGGGTGCTCCCCATTTGATTACCGATCAGCCAGGCAGGGAGTGTATACCGGGTACCCGGGTTGTTGAGGCTTATCAGTCGGGTGAGGCGCTGTTTGAAGGCAGCGATGAGAGCAGTGATGTGGTGTGTGGTTATGTTGAATTTGATCGAAGCCAATCCCACCCCTTCTTAGATAACCTGCCAGAATTTATCCATATTACTGCGGACATGCGGTCTCGTTTTGCTTGGTTAGACAGTGTATTGAAGCAAATTGCCTTTGAGAGCGAGAACCTGCAACCTGGCAAAGACGTTTTGATTGACCGGTTCACCGAGATACTGTTTATTCAAATAATCCGCAGTTATGCCGAAAATGAAGCGGTACAGGAAAACTACCTGTCTGCGTTGATGGACACCCCCCTGTCAAAGGCGCTCTCTCTGATTCACCTGGAGCCTGAAAAGTCCTGGACCATCGATATGATCGCCAATGCTGTTGGCCTGTCTCGTTCGGTCTTCTACAAGCGTTTTAACGACTATGTGGGTATGCCGCCCATGCAATACCTCTTTGAATGGCGCATGATGAAGGCCAAAGACAAAATTGAAAGCACCCAAAAGTCCTTGCAGCGGGTGGCGGAAGAGGTGGGTTATCAGTCTGACAGCGCCTTCCAAAAAGCCTTTAAGCGCTTTTTTTCGCGAACGCCGGCCTCATTGCGCAAGTGATCAGGTCGCTGCGCTGTCTCTTGAGAGACCAAGGCCGCCGCCTTATTCCAAAAAATCCTGAAGCCTGCGTGCCGACTGACCAGCCGGTTCTATGCTAGGATAGGGTTTTGTAGAACGATTGCTTGACCTGTAAGGCCATTTATTAACCTATGACCATGTCCATCATCATTTGTGACGACTCGACGGTAGCGCGCAACCAAATGCGGGCCGCCTTGCCCGACGATTGGGATGTCGAAGTATCACTGGCCCACCACGGCGGCGAGGCAATGGATTTGTTGCGGGAGGGGAAGGGCGAAGTACTGTTTCTCGATCTCAACATGCCTGTGTTAGATGGCTATCAAACACTTGAGGCCATTCGCAGTGAATCCTTGTCCAGTATTGTGATTGTGGTCTCCGGGGACGTACAACCCGAGGCACATCGTAGAGTGATGTCGCTGGGCGCTCTGGCATTCATTGAAAAACCGGCGGCCCCTCTCGATTTAGTTGATTTGCTGAATACCTACGGTCTTTACAGTGCGCCGACCTCGAGCACGATAGAGCCCGAAACACCGGTGAGTGTGCCTGAGACACCTCAAGTGACCTCTATCGATGGCATTGGTCGCGTGGCTGAAATTCCCGCCAATCTGCTGAGAGACGGTATGCAAGAGGTGGCAAACGTGGCTATGGGCCGCAGTGCTGACTTGCTGGCCCGCTTATTAAAAGTCTTTGTAAAGCTACCCATTCCCAATGTGAACCTGTTGGAAGTCAATGAACTCAAAATGGCCCTGAGTCTTGCCAGTGAAGGCGCGACTTATTCGGCTGTGTGCCAGGGGTTTATCGGCGCGGGTATTGCCGGTGAGGCGCTATTGATCTTTGATGACAGCAGCTTTTCAGATATTGCCCAGCTGATGCAACGCAGTGAAGCCAATACCCGAGAGGCCGAACTTGAATTATTAATGGATTTGTCCAGTATTTTAACGGGGTCTTGTATTTCAGGTGTGGGTCAGCAGTTGGATGTGCATTTCAGTTTGGGGCACCCCATGGTGCTGGGGCAGCACGTATCGATTGAGCATCTTGTGGGTGACAATACCCATCGATGGTCTCAAACACTGGCCATCGAGATTACCTACCATATTGAAAACTACAATATCACCTGTGATTTGTTGCTTCTGTTTACCGAAGACTCCATCGGTGACATCGAGCAGCGTTTAGCGTATTTGTTTAACTGATAAAGATAGGCTTATGGGAAATTCAGACCAGGATTTTACACGCGAATTTCATTGGATTATGGACATGCTCCAGACCATTGATGTGGGTTTGTGTGTGTTTGATAGAGAATTCAAGGTCAAGGTCTGGAACAGTTTCATGGAAAACCACAGCGGCATTAGTCCCGCTGATATCAAGGGCCAGTCTTTGTTTGCGGTCTATGAAAATTTGCCAGAAGAATGGCTCCGGCAAAAAACCGATACTGTTTTTCTGCTGGGTACACGTGCGTTCACAACATGGGAACAGCGCCCGTGGGTATTCAAGTTTAAAAACTACCGGCCCATTACCGGGGTCGAAGAGTTTATGTACCAAAATGTGACCTTCGCGCCTTTAACGTCGATTGACGGCAGCATCGATCACGTTTGCCTGATCATTTACGACGTGACCGATTCTGCAACCCACCGCAAAGCGCTGCACCAAAGTCATCAGGATCTTGAAACGCTGAGCAGAACCGATCGCCTGACGGGGCTCAATAATCGCGGTTATTGGGAAGAGTGTTTGAGCACAGAGTTTCAGCGCCTGAAACGTTACGGTGGATTGGGGTCTCTGGTGATGTTTGATATCGACCACTTCAAGCGAGTGAACGATACCTATGGTCATCAGGCCGGTGATGCGGCCATTCAGTCGGTCTGCGATTTGTTGCGGGAAAACAGTCGTGAGACGGATATTTCAGGGCGTTATGGTGGCGAAGAATTTGCGGTTATTCTGAGTGAAACCGATGAGGCGGGTGCGCGGCTGTTTTGCGAACGCCTGCGAAAGGCTATTGAGACAAATACAGTTGTCCACGACGACGTTAAAATAAAATTCACAGTGAGTTTGGGCATTAGTGTGTTCGACAAACCATTGAAGACCCATGCCGAATGGCTGGTGCAGGCAGACAGGGCTTTGTATCTGTCAAAAGAAAACGGCCGCAATCAAACCACTATCTATCATACCAGGTGAGTTCAGCTTTTCTGCACTCACTCGTCTAACCATCAACAACACTATCAAGGATTACATTATGTCCACTGATGTTCACCAGGCTCTCAGGGATGACGTTCGCCTTTTGGGAGAAGTGCTAGGGGATACCGTTCGCGAACAAGTCGGAGAAGATATCTACCTCAAGGTGGAGGAGATTCGCACCTTGGCCAAGGCTGCGCAACAAAACCAAGACTGGCAACCCCTGCTGGATGTGATGAGCAGCCTTGAAGATTCTCAGTTGGTGCCGGTGGCACGCGCCTTTACTCAGTTCTTAAATTACGCCAACATTGCCGAGCAGCACCACAGAGTGCGCCGCCGTCGAGACAAACAGCGTGAAGGGGCTGCGGCCAATGTGGGCACACTTGAAGAACTGATTCCACGATTGGAAAAAGCGGGTGTGGAAAAAGAGGCAATCCATGAAGCGGTTGCTTCAATGGGAATTGACCTGGTGTTAACCGCTCACCCAACTGAAGTGAGCCGGCGCACCCTGCTCAGAAAACATCACGACATTTCAAAGATTTTAGAAGCTCTGGATGGTGACAACCTGACTCCCAGCGAACGCGATGCTCAATTAAACCGCTTGCGTCGTCGCATCATGGCGGGCTGGCACACCGATGAGATTCGACGTCATCAACCCACGCCGGTCGATGAAGCCAAGTGGGGTTTTGCCACCATCGAATCCACTCTGTGGGAAGCATTGCCCAACTATCTGCGCAAGCTCGATAAACAATTGTTGGCCGCCACTGGCAAGCGCCTGCCCTTGCACGCAGCACCTGTGCGATTTGCCTCCTGGATGGGTGGCGACCGTGACGGCAATCCGAATGTCACCTCTAAAGTGACTGAAGAAGTTCTGTTGCTGGCACGTTGGGAGGCCGCTCACTTATTGGCAAAAGATATTCACGAGTTGCGTGAAGATTTATCCATGGGCGATTGCAATGATGAACTCCGAGCAGAGGTTGGGGAGCATCGCGAACCTTATCGTCAGTTATTGCGAGGCGTGCGATCTCGCCTGCGCAATACCCGGCGTTGGGCGGAGGCGCAGCTGGCGGGCGAAAGTTTTGACGGTGATATTTATTTAGACGATAAAGATTTGCTTGAACCTTTAATGTTGATTTATCGATCCTTATTGGATTGTGGCATGGAGGCGATTGCCGAAGGCAATTTAAGTAATATTATCCGCCGAGTTGCCTGTTTTGGTCTGACCTTACTGCGTTTGGATGTGCGTCAGGAATCAACCCGTCACGCCGATGTGATCGATGAGATAACACAATACCTGGGCTTAGGTTCATATCACGACTGGCCCGAAGAGCAGAAACAGCAGTTTTTGTTGGATGAACTACAAAATCGCAGACCTTTGATACCCTCTAATTTTCCGGCCTCTGACGGCGTGGCTGAAGTGTTGCGTACTTTTAAGGTGCTGGCCTCACAGCCCGCCTCAGCGTTGGGTGCTTATATTATTTCAATGGCAACACATCCGTCCGATGTCTTGGCAGTTAGGCTCCTGCAAAAAGAAGCGGGCTGCGAGACTCCCCAGCGCATTGTTCCACTATTTGAAACCTTGAGTGACCTGGAAGGCGCCGGCAATACGATTGATCGCCTGTTGTCGATCGACGGCTATCGCAGTGAAATTAACAATCACCAGGAAGTGATGATCGGCTATTCTGATTCCGCCAAAGACGCCGGTTTTTTTGCCGCCTCCTGGGGGCAGTATCGCGCTCAGGAAATCCTGAATCAGATCTGTCAGAAACACGGTGTGCACCTTACGTTATTCCACGGTCGCGGTGGTTCGGCGAGTCGGGGAGGGGCGTCTGCCCACTCCGCGTTGTTGTCCCAGCCTCCAGGCACTATTAAAGGATCAGTGCGGGTCACAGAACAGGGCGAGGTGATACAGTTTAAATTTGGTTTGCAGGAAGTCGCTGAAGAAAACATTGAGCTTTACACTGCGGGTGTACTGGAGGCGACTTTATTACCCGCCGCAGAACCCAAAGAAGAATGGCGTGCGATGATGCAGACCTTGTCCGACACCTCGGTCAAAGAATACCGGCGCATTGTTCACAATGATGAACGTTTTGTACCTTACTTCCGCACAGTAACACCAGAGCAGGAGTTACGTCGTCTGGCACTCGGTAGTCGTCCGGCCAAACGCAAAGCCACCGGGGGCGTTGAAAGTTTGCGTGCCATTCCCTGGGTCTTTGCCTGGACGCAGATGCGATTGATGTTGCCCGCCTGGTTAGGCACGGGGCAGGCCATGGCCTCACAAGTTGATGAGGGCAATCTGGATCAGCTTCAAGACATGGCTAACCACTGGCATTTCTTTGGCATGTTGTTGGATATGCAGGAAATGGTCATGGCAAAAACCGAGGTGCGGGTGGCCAATTATTATGAGCAGCGTCTGTTAGAAGATTCTGCACAACAGTCGCTGGGTGAAGAGTTGCGTGCCGGTGTTGAGCAGGCTTCCAATGTGTTGCAGGCGATTAGTGGTAAAGCTTTATTATCTCACCGGCCCATTCTTAAGCGTTCTGTTGAGCTTCGCAATCCCTATGTGGATCCCTTGAACATCACTCAAGTGGAAGTTATGCGACGTTTGCGACAATTATCCGAGAGCGATGAGTCGGCGTTAAAACAATCGCTGGAGCAGGCGCTTATGGTGTCAATCGGTGGTATTGCTGCGGGTCTGCGCAACACGGGTTAATAAGTGCTTTCAAGGTGAAGGCGCGCTGCATGGCGTGCCTTTAACATTTATTAACTTTAACTTCGCCCCTATCTACGCCTACACTGTCAACACGTTCAAAGACAAGGAACTTCTCATGCAATCTGAAGAAATTACTCATAACCTGAAAGACGTTAACCAATGGATGCGGATCGTCTACATGGTGTTGTTTACTGTGCTGTTTAATGCCAGTGCGTTTATTTTGGGGTTGGTGGCGGTGATTCAGGCAATTTTTGCGCTGATTACGGGGCGGCCGAACGGGAATATTAGGGAGTTGGCGGCGGGTGTTTCTCAGTATATTCATGAGATTGCGCGCTTTTTGAGTTATAGCACTGAGGAGAAACCCTTTCCTTTTAAGTCGTGGCCTGAAGTTGAGCTGGAAGATCTTCCTGAGCCTTCTCCGAGTTATACGGCTCCTGCTGCGGAAGAAACAGTTGCGGAATATGATGAGGTTCAGGAAACTGAATCCGTTGAAGAAGGTGGTTCTGAGGATAAAGAACCGGAAACTGAGGTTCCTGATAAGACTTAATGTTTAAGCAAGGGGCGGCCGGAGGTGGGTAAAGCCTTCCGGGACTCACTCGAGCCATCCATGGGCGTTCGAATGCCGCTCCATGCGGCATACGGTCCCGGAAGGCTTTACCCACCCCCGACCTTCTCATCGGGTTTTGCACTATTTTCTAAATTATTCTTTAGTATTTAAAAACAAACGCGCATGACATTCCGCCAAAATTGAAAGTGCAATGCCCTCAGGTAATTCGCCTCCAATATTAAATCCCGCAGGTCCTGAAAGCTCGCACGCTAAAGATTCTTCATTCAAACCTGCTAGTTCCAATACTCTTGTTCTGCGAACCTTGGGGCCGAGGAGGGCTAGGTAGTCCAGTTGTAAGTTGTGCAGTTGTTTGATGGCTGAGGCGTCCATTTTTAAGTTGTGTGACATGGCTATGGCGGCATCACAGGGTTGTTGGCGAATGGCTTCTCCGAGCTCGTCGATGGGGCAGCGTAATACGTTGTCGGCGGTGGGGAAGTAGGCGCTGCGGGCGTTGGCTGGGCGTGAGTCCCAGAGGGTGACGCGCCAACCGAGGGTGCTTGCCATGGTGACTAGGGGGCGGGTGTCTACGCCGGCGCCGATCACTAATAGTCTCGGGGGAGTTCTTAGGGGGCTGGCTAGCCATACGCCGTCTTCTTGTTTGATGAGACGGGCGGTTGTGGTGCGGTCTTTGGGGGTGTTGGTTTTGTTGGGCTGCCAGTGTGCCTGCACTGGGCCCTGGGTTTCTGGGATTTGTTGCCAGAGTGTGCCGTTGTGACCGGCCTGTAAACTTTGGTAGGCCTGTTCCAGGCCGAGGTAGTGGTTGTCGAGGGTAAGGGGCTGGAGAAGGATGTAAACGGTGCCGCCGCAGCCGATGCCCAGTTGAAAGGATATGTCGTCTTCGTCGCTGCCGTCGTAACAGAGGGTGAGGGCTTGTTTGGACTGAAGTGCGCGGGCGGCCTGGTTTTGGATGTCGGCTTCCAGACAGCCGCCGCTGAGTAGGCCGAAGTGCTGTCCAAGGTCGTTGAACAGCATCATGGCGCCGGCTTTGCGGTAGGTGGGGCCTTCGGTCTGATAGACGGTGCCTAGTACCCAGTTTTCATCTTTGCGACGGGGGTACCAGAGCGCTAGTAGGTCTTGAACGTGATTGCTTGTGCCCATAAATTGATGGGCACGGTGTTGGGGCCCTTCCTGTCTTGTTAAGCGGTGCCGATATTAGACAGGTATTTTGCGGTAATTTGAACCAGAGACTTAAAGACTTTTGGTGCACCACAGACAATATGACCACTTTCCATATAATTGTCGGAGCCTTTGAAGTCGCTGATCAGGCCACCGGCCTCTTTGACCAGCAGGCTGCCTGCGGCGAAGTCCCATTCTTTGAGGTTCATTTCCCAGAAACCATCAAAACGTCCGGCCGCGACATAGGCGAGGTCGAGGGCTGCGGCGCCCGGGCGACGAATGCCGGCGGATTGTCCGGCAATGTCTTGCAGGCAGGCGAGGTAGGGGGTGATGTTGTCGAAGGCGAAGCCGTTGAAGGGAATGCCGGTGCCGATCAGGGCGCCTTCCAGTCCGCGGCGGCCGGTCACACGAATGCGTCGGCCGTTGAGTGCGGCGCCT
>ENA-OSET01003999-OSET01003999.1-sediment-metagenome-genome-assembly--contig:-NODE-3999-length-13237-cov-2.851672_pt1 | contig 13237 bp, 10 predicted proteins | sample MGYA00237882_ERZ534229 | MGnify/ENA primary metagenome ERZ534229 (study PRJEB26408, sample SAMN06266212) | sediment metagenome | isolation source: Hudson Canyon methane seep mesocosm | place...
AACATATGAATCAACATATGAATCAACATATGAATCAGCTTACATGATCAAAAAGGTAATTTAAGAGGAAAAGTATGTTTCCCAATTGGTTGTTAATTACCTTAAGTTTTGCCTATATCGTCTTATTGTTTGTGATTGCTTATTTAGGCGATAAGTATCGCCATAAGTTACACAAAAAAAGTCAGGTGATTATTTATGCTTTATCACTAGGAGTTTATTGTACTTCCTGGAGTTTTCTCGGCACCACAGGGCAAGCTGCGAATGATATTTTCTCTTATATTCCTATTTATTTAGGTCCTATCCTATTATTTGCCTTCGCCTGGCCATTTATTCAACGAATTATTCGCGTCAGTTTAAAGCTTAATTTAACCTCAATTGCCGACCTACTCGCTGCACGTTTTGGTAAATCTCATAGCTTAGCGATTCTTGTGACGCTTGTGTCTCTAATTGGCACTATGCCTTATATTGCGCTACAGCTGAAAGCGATTGTCTATTCTTTTCAACAGCTACAAATGGAACAAAATTTTGACTTATGGCAAATCGGCTTGGCGGTAAGTGCCGTATTAGCAGGTTTCACTATTGTATTTGGCATACGTAATATTGATGTGACTGAACGACACCCAGGGATCATGTTAGCTATCGCTTTTGAATCACTCGTAAAGTTAGTCGCTTTCTTGAGTGTTGGGGTATTTATTAGTTTTGTTGTATTTGATTCCCCAATAGATATTTTTCAACAATCTGTCGCATCCCTAGATCAACCTAGAACGCTTCCTAATTTAGCTGCAATGTTTGGTATGTTGATCATCGTAATGGCTGCATTTTTATGTTTGCCGCGTCAGTTTCAAGTGATGGTTGTCGAGCTACAAGATGAAAAAGATACTTGGTTAAGTCGACGTATTTTTCCAATATATCTTTTAGTGTTTGCTTTATTTGCCGCTCCACTGGGTATGGCTGGGCAGGTTTTACTTGGCGATCAAGTACCTTCAGATGCTTATGTGCTTTTTTTACCGTGGCATGAGAGCCAAACTGTACTTACATTATTTTCATTTTTAGGTGCTTTTTCAGCTGCAAGTTCAATGGTCATTATTTCCTCAATTGCACTAAGTACGATGTTGAGTAATGAAATAGTATTTCCTTTACTTTTTCGTGTTGTAAAAAAAAGACAGGTCAATTATGAGCACTTCCGTCTTCGTTTATTGAATATTCGTAAGGTGTTAGTGCTACTCGTAATTATGTTTGGCTATTGTGTTTTCCTTCTAGCACCGGCGGATACATTATCGTCATTAGGGGAGATTGCATTTGGTGCAATTGCACAATTAACGCCTGCACTCATCGTTGCATTTTATTGGCGTCGAGCTAGTTTGCTTGGTGTTTTTGGCGGTATTGTTGTTGGGTTTCTCTTATGGTTTATATTAAATTTATTACCTCATTTGAGTTTATATCCGGCTTTAATTAGTGATGGTTTACTACCTGCCAATACTTTTGTTACTTTGATAAGTTTAGGGGCTAATATTCTTGTAATGTGGTCACTTTCTCAATTGACCCGACAAAGCGTACAAGAACGAGTTCAAGCTACGTTATTTATAGAATCTAAAATTGCCCAAGAGGTGGTTGCCCAAAAACTAAGACAAATTAACATTGATGAGTTACAGCTTTTAGCCTCAAAATTTTTAGGAGACGAGAAGGTTGAACTTAGCTTTGATCAATTTAAGAAACAAGTCGATAAAAAAGTAATGAGCACTCGAGCCTATAATCAAGCTTTATTGCGCCATACTGAGAATGCACTAGCGAGTGTAATGGGCGCTTCTTCCGCTCGCCTTGTATTAAGTTCTGCTTTAGAAGGACGGGATATAGATCTTGATGAAATGGCTGTGTTAGTTGAAGAAGCCTCAAATCAACAACAGCTAGTTAGCCAAAATTTGCTTCAAAGTGCGATTGAAAATGCGAGTGAAGGCATATCCATTATTGATAATGATTTGAAACTGGTTGCATGGAATAAAAAATATCTAGAATTGTTTAATTACCCTGATCATTTAATTTACATTGGTTGCCCCATAGAATTATTAATTCAATATAACGCTGAACGTGGTTTATGTGGCCCGGGTGATATAGCGCTTCAGGTAAGCAGCCGCCTTAAATACTTAAAACAAGGTAGTCCTCATAGCTCAGAGCGTCAACATAGTAGCGGCCAAGTTATTCGTATTGAAGGTAATCCATTACCTGATGGTGGTTTTGTTATGCTTTTTTCAGATATAACGGTTTACCGACAAGCAGAACAAGTACTAAAAGAAGCAAATCAAGATCTAGAAACGCGTGTTGTTGAACGAACCCATAAGTTAGCTGAAGCTAATAAGGCGCTCGGTATTGCTCAAAAAAAATCAGAGCAAGCAAGTGCTAAGAAAAGCCAATATTTAAAAGCTTGTAGCCATGACTTAATGCAGCCATTAGAAGCAGCAAGACTTTTCACTTCAGCATTATCTTTTCAAAACGACCTTAACTCACAGCAAAAACAGCAAGTTGATAATATTGACCATTCGCTAAAAGTGGCGAATGAGCTGTTAACAAACCTCGGTGAAATAGCGAGGATAGAAAGTGGCAATATTAAACCTGTGCTAGAAGTCTTTTCGCTTAATGAATTATTAGTAGATTTGGAGCGAGAGTTCTCTGCAGCAGCATGTGAATATCAAGTAGATTTTAAAGTTAGTAATTCGAAGTTATGGGTATTGAGTGATAAGCATTTGTTACGAAGAATGCTGCAAAACCTACTCGGGAATGCCTTTCGTTATGCCGGAGATGGTGTAGTTGAATTAAGTGCCTCAAAATATAACAACAACGTTCAGGTATTGGTTAAAGATAACGGACCAGGTATACCCTCGAATAAACAAAAACTCGTTTTTGAACAATTTACACAATTACATAGATCGAACAAACAACCGGTACAAGGTTTGGGTCTAGGCTTAAGTATTACTAAAAGTTTAGCATCACTGTTGATGCATTCACTTGAGCTTAGATCTATTGAAGGTCAGGGGTGTGAGTTTACGATTTCAGTGTCAGAAGCCGAACCAATCGCCTATAGAGAGCCAACTTTTAAACAAGCAGCCGTTAGTCTGCAAGGCGTTAGTGTTCTCTGTATTGATAATGACCCTGCTGTACTCAAAGGAATGGAGGAGTTGTTATCTGCATGGAGGTGCCATGTGTACAGTGCGGGATCAGCCTCTGAAGCTAAGGTGGTTTACGAGTCGATCTATAACGAGATTGATATTTTGCTGGTGGATTATCAGTTAGAAAATAATCATGATGGTTTAAGCCTAATCGATGAACTAAGGTCGAGTAGCAAGCAAATAATCCCTGCAATTCTTATCACGGCTACTACAGACGAAGGCGTGGAGAAAAAGGCAAAGCTTTCTGGTATTGGTTTCATGCGTAAATTAGTAAAACCTGCATCTTTGCGTGCGATGATGAGTGCTATGTTGGCAGAATCTTTGAAGGACAACTATTTATAAGAAGAATATGAATTCAAAGCTAAATAAGGGGGGGGCACGGTTTACTTTAATTCACGGGGGAAGCCTTGTTCAGAGATATCAAGTTGACTAAGCAAGATAACAGCTTGTGTTCTATTTCTTACATTTAGTTTGCGAAAAATAGCCGTCGCATGTGCTTTTATCGTCGCTTCGGAGACAGACAGGTCATAGGCAATTTGCTTGTTTAACATGCCTTCAGCAAACATCATTAATATTCGATACTGTTGCTGCGTTAAGCTGGCTACATTGGCTGCAATTTGTGATTGGCTATTCTGTACGTTTTGTTCTGTTAATGTTTCTGGCGTCCAAAGTCCACCGGCTAAAACTTGGTTGATTGCTTCAAAGATCGAACTTGCAGGGCTTGATTTTGGGATAAAGCCAGATGCACCATAACGCATGGCTTTAGTTATCGTATCGTTATCTTCGTAGGCTGAAATGATGACGACAGGTATTTGAGGAAAATGCTGACGAATATGGATTAAAGTATTGAAACCATGTGCACCTGGAATGTTTAGATCTAATAGTAAAAGATCTGCTTCAGTGTTTTCGGATAATAAAATATCTAAGCCTTCTACTGTTTCAGCTTCTAGCCATTGCGTGGTGGGCAAGCTCTCTTTTAAAGTTTCTAGTAATGCTTTTCGAAACAAGGGGTGGTCATCTGTAATAATTATTTTTTCAGGCTTAAGCATTCGCAAGCTACCTTAAAATTTTAGGTGTGTTGGTACTAGTTTAGTTTGTTCATAGAGATTTGCTTATTGGCAATTGTTCGACAGTAACTCGATTAAGTGTTGGTGTAGATAAACCAACTTCCTCAATAATGGATGCCATATAAACCGCCTCATTTATCTTATAAATCGTGCCCATTAAGTGCTTTCGGATGGTTGCTGTAACTTTCGTATTAGGGATTCGTTCTAGGTAGATCCACAATGAATACTCTAATGAAAAGTCGCCAGTCTTTGTCAATGCCCATTCAAATGGACGGCCATTGTTTATCTTGATATCAGATTGTTCGTTACAATTTTCGTAAGCAGTATTGAATACACGGTCTACTCGATTTTGGAATGATTTAAGTTGTTTGCTCCGTTCTTCAGCAGTGCCTCCCTTAATATCAGGGTACCCAATGTTATAAATTAAACACTGTCTAACACCGTCAGTACTGGCAATACGGCTTAGGTTATCAATTTTGTTGCGAATAAACTGATTATTACGTATGAGAGTGCGGTGATTGTTTCTAACATCGTAAAGGATGATATAAATTAACGTGACCTTACTTATAATATATTCATCAGGGTGACCATCAACCACGACAACATCACCGTCTTCAAGAATTTCTGTATTAAGAATAATTAAACCGCTAATAATATCTGGTGCCCAGATATTGCTAGTAAAGGCCAGAAATGCCGCAACAATACCGAAGATGCCAGTAGTTTCCAACATGCTGTCAGCACCCCAAATTTTAATGAGTGCGTAAATGGTTGTGATCACAATCACGAATAAAAGAATGATATCGACGAGTCGACTACTATAACTGTCGAGAAAAACTTTGCTTTTATCTAGTTCCTTTTCTGTGCCGAATTTTTTGCGTGAGAAAAAACTACAAATACTATAAAGAAATAAACCAGCATAAACCGTCATCAAGCTTAAACCGACATTGATAAAGTAATTCTCGTAACTATCGCTAATCCTTAAAAGACCAATATCAATTGCATGAAGGACCAGTACAAGAATATTAAGGGTGCGAAATATTCTTAATTTGGTCGGACTATCTCGTTCACCTTCAATTAGCTTGAGGATCGGTTCAGCAAACAAAAGTAGACTAATATTTGTAAGAAAAATAAGCCCATGAATAAGCCATTTGGTTTGACTTAGTTCCGGTATCAGCCATTCGAGTGAGAACAATGAAGTGCTCCATGTAGTTTTAATAGTGTGAGGCTGAAGATAATAAAGCTATCTTTAAAAAAATCATAGCCGCAATTAATGTCAGAGGACTCTATTCTCATTATACTTCCATATAGCCAACAAGGAGATATGCCTAAGGCAATGGTAAATTGAATTTTATTAATTAACATAATGAGTTGAAGGAATAATCATGGCAGGAAGCAGTTTATTTGCCTTAATAGATGATATCGCCACCATTCTTGATGATGTAGCCTTAATGAGCAAAGTAGCCGCTAAGAAAACAGCTGGTGTGCTAGGGGATGATTTAGCTTTAAATGCTCAGCAGGTGAGTGGGGTTAATGCTGATAGAGAGTTACCTGTTGTATGGGCTGTGGCAAAAGGCTCAGTACTTAATAAAGTTATACTGGTACCTTTAGCACTTACTATTAGTGCTCTTGTTCCACAGCTAATCGCTCCTTTGCTAATTTTGGGTGGTTTGTATTTGTGCTTCGAAGGTGTTGAAAAATTGTGGCACAGTTTTACGCACAGGAAACAAAAATCATCCTATAAAGAAGCGCTTCATGATGCGCTAATAAATCCAAAAATAGATTTTGCTACATTTGAAAAAACAAAGATAAAAGGTGCGATCAGAACCGACTTTGTATTGTCTGCCGAAATTATCGTCATAGCGCTTGGCACTGTGGCGACTGAAACTTTGGCTATTCAAGCATTGGTTGTGAGTATAATTGCATTTTTGATGACTGTGGGGGTTTATGGTGCAGTGGCGTTTATAGTCAAGCTGGATGATATTGGGCTATATCTACTTTCAGACAAGCAGGAAGGTGTGTGGGTAACGTTAAAAAATAAACTTGGGCTTGCCATTCTAGCATTTTGTCCAGTCTTGATGAAAAGCTTATCGATAATTGGAACAGCGGCGATGTTTTTAGTGGGCGGGGGGATTATTGCTCATGGTATTGGTCCGCTGCATCATCAAATAGAATTGTTCGTTCAGGGTGTTAATTATCAAAGTTTTATTGTTATGGGGCTGAATTTGATAATTGGTGTTTTGGCAGGAATGATGAGTTTACTCGTGATTAAGGGTGGTGGACTGGCTTATCATAAATTTAAAACAGCTGGATAGGGTGCATGGTGACATGAAATTCTGAGCTTTTTTCCTGTCACCATGCAATCTACTTAGGCGTTACGCATTCTTCTCTGTTTGGGGATGAGTGGCAGCGAATTTTCCATAATAAGGAAAGTGCTTTCGGACTAAACTTATTCATGGCTTTAAGTGTTAGGCGAATATCTTTGTAGAAATACTCCAGCTCTTCTTTGCTTTCTTTGCTGGTTTTTATCCAGTATTTATGAGGGATTGTGCTTTCAGCTTCTCTAATTAAATGAATAACGGTACTTAGGCGGCTAACCATATACTTTCTCATCTTGATTCCAAAACCCTCTGGAAATGCTGATTTTCTGGCAATAGCTTGAATCATGCCGTAGAAAAGTCTGATATCCAGAATTCCGCCTTGCTCTCCTAGCCCTCTATATAGTTCGAAGGTGTTATAAGCCAAGGCCGGCATTAATACAATATCGACACGTCCCTGATTAAAATAATGCTGGAATGTTTCTAAAGTGGATGCAATTGGTTGAGCGCCTGATAGTTGAGCAAATGTTTTGGTTTGGATATCTCCATTCAAAATTGCAATTCTTTTACCTCTGAATTTATCGATACCATCAATTTTTTTGTCATTCACGAAGGCAAACATCGAACCTACAGGTAGCGAGGCGACCATTTCATAGTCACCATGTGTCATTACTTTATTTGCTTTTGGGGAAGAAATAGCGGCCAATGCTTGTTTTAACTTTAGTTCAGAGGTGATGCCGCCAATTGCATCAAGTGTACCTGCAAACGGTACAAAGTCTCTTGAAAGTATTGCTGTGACGATTGCGATGTCACATTTACCTGAAATCAAATCCTCAGCGGCTGCACTTTCATTGGTATATGAAACAAACTTGAGTTCAAGCCCCCAAGACATGGCCTTTGGAATAAGGTCTGAGAAAAAAGAAACAACAGGGCCATTTTGGCCGACAGGATCCCACGTACAAACGGTTTTCTTTTCAAGTTCAATGCTCCATGCAGAGGTACTGATAAGAAATAATAGAATGATTGGTGAGATTCTGGCAGCCATAAATTACGCAGTCCGTGCACTTAGATAAAATGAGTGTTTGTTAATTGCTTGTAATTATCTAATACAATTCATGTGAAAAATAGTCAGATATTGCCTGAGGTCGTATTTTTAGCCTTTGAATTGTTTTTAGCTAAACGTAGGTCACAACCAAAAGGGAAAGCACTTAACAAAATTCTGATAACAGTATATCTTTGCGAAAACTTAAAGGAACTTGTTGAGCGGGTAGATAGTCGTTTGTCGGCCGGTCATACTAAATTGTTATGGAAAATGGTTCGAATGTTATGGAGTTTACAAAATTGAAGTTTTTTTTAGACAAAACTCTACGTTGCCTTTTGCAAGTGCTAAGTCTTTTATTGATAAATATTAGTTTTGTTTCTGCTGAGCCTGTACCTGAAAATATCGATTTTATTGGTGGATATTATAAGAACGGGGAGTACCTGTGTTATTCAGAGCCTTGCTTTAGTATTCACAGAGGGAAAGGTGCGGCTGCAGCGAATGTACGTCCTTTTGAAATTAGAGAGTGGTTACCTCGACGTGGTGATGAGTGGTCTTGCCAACAAGCCTATACTGAAGTACTTGCCAAGGCCAGCCAGATAAAGCCCAGCTTTTTTAAGAAGGATGAGTGTACGCTTATTTTAAATGGTAAGTGGCTTGATACCTATACGGGCGACTCTATTGATGGCTTAAGATCGATCGCCGTAGATCAGCGTATCAGTTTAAAGGAGGCGCATCATTATGGTGGCGCGTTTTGGACTAGAGCTCAGCGCATGATGTTTGCCTATTCACCAATGAATCTGATCCCCGTTTCGGCTTCTCAAAAGAAAGCTCGAAATGGGCGTTCGGCAAGTGTTTGGATGCCGGAAGATAAATCAACATGGTGTGACTACATTATTCATCGTGACATCGTTGCTCGTCATTTTAATTTGATCATTCCTATGAGTGAGCAGTTGTATGGTAAGGAAATTAAAAAGCTTTACTGTAAGTATTAAAATTGAATTGGTGACGGAACTGGCCAAGGTCAGTTAAACTGGTTTGTATTTTTAGGAATATACTTAATGGCCGGTTTAAGAAAGAATCCAAAAGCGCCTGCCTCCAAGCTTCACCCTCGAAATCTTCATCATGGTCGATATGACCTGCCATTACTTTCTCGGCATTACCCGTCGTTAAAACTATTCATAACTGAAAAGAACAATGGTGAACTCACCATAAATTTTGGTGACCCAAAAGCTGTAATGGCGCTTAATCAGGCTTTGTTGTGTTGCTATTATAATGTAAACCTATGGCAGATACCCCCTGGTTATTTGTGTCCACCCATACCAGGTCGGGCTGATTATATTCATTATTTGGCTGATCTCTTAGCGCGTTCTAATGGTGGGAATATACCAACAGGGAAAAATGTTCGTGTATTAGATGTTGGTTGTGGCGCTAATTGTATCTACCCCATTATTGGTTCTCAGAGCTATGGCTGGAAGTTTGTTGGTTCAGATATTGATGAGGTGTCAGTCAAGAGTGCGCAAAATATTGCGCAGAGTAATGCCTGTTTAAAGAAAAATCTTAAATTTGTGTATCAATCTAATAAAAAATCAATCTTTAAAGGGATTATCGAACCGGATGATGTTTATGATTTGACGATGTGTAACCCGCCTTTTTACGGGTCATTAGAGGAGGCGGAAGAAAGCAGCTTCCGAAAACAGAAAAATTTACATAAACATCGTACTAAGAAAGGGCTAGTTTCAGATAACAAAGGAGAGCGGAATTTCGGTGGCCAAAAAGCTGAGTTGTGGTGTCCGGGAGGGGAAATAAAATTCTTGAAATCAATGGCTGATGAGAGTGTTATGTTTGCTGAGCAGGTGGCCTGGTTCAGTTCTTTGGTGTCGAAAGGCGAAAATGTTGCTGTGTTCAAAAAACGACTATTGAAACTTGGGGCGAGGCAAGTAGAAGTCATCAATATGAGTCAAGGAAACAAAGTAAGCCGGTTTGTAGCCTGGAGTTTTTTGCCTGTTTAGACATTTTAATTAACGTTTCCTAATACCCATTATTTTTTATTTGCTCCAAGCGTCGATATAAGCGAAAATACAGCACTTTTTTTAGACCATCTTTGGGAGAAATTGAATGCCGTCTCGTCGTGAACTTGCTAATGCTATCCGAGCACTCAGTATGGATGCTGTGCAAAAAGCTAAATCTGGCCACCCTGGCGCACCTATGGGAATGGCCGATATAGCCGAAGTCTTATGGAACGGTTACCTACAGCACAACCCTGCTAACCCAAACTGGGAAAATCGTGACCGCTTTGTATTATCAAATGGTCATGGCTCAATGCTGATTTATTCACTTCTTCATTTGACAGGTTACGAGCTTAGCATTGATGACCTTAAAAATTTCCGTCAACTGCATTCAAAAACACCAGGCCACCCAGAGTTAGGTTATGCGCCAGGTATTGAAACCACAACAGGCCCTTTAGGTCAAGGGATTGCCAATGCAATTGGTATGGCCTTAGCAGAAAAAACCTTGGCAGCTCAATTTAACCGTGATGGGCATAATATTGTTGACCACCGTACTTATGCTTTCACCGGTGACGGTTGTTTAATGGAAGGCATCTCCCATGAGGTTTGTTCCTTAGCGGGTACGCTTGGTTTGGGTAAGTTAGTTGTATTTTATGATGATAACGGTATTTCTATCGATGGAGAAGTAGAAGGCTGGTTTACTGACGACACACCTAAAAGGTTTGAAGCTTATGGCTGGCAAGTTATTCCTAACGTAGATGGTCATGATTCAGAGGCCTTGACTCAGGCTGTTGACGCTGCAAAAGCGAATACGACTCAACCGACTCTTATTTGCTGTAAAACAGTAATAGGTTTTGGTTCACCTAACAAAGAAGGTAAAGAAGATTGCCATGGCGCACCTTTAGGTGATGATGAAATCATTGCAACACGTGAAAAGTTAGGCTGGACGCATGGCGCATTTGAGATTCCTGATGATATTTATCAGAATTGGGATGCAAAAGAAAAAGGTGCGCAACTTGAGAGTCAGTGGAATGATGATTTTGCTGCTTATCAGGATGCTTACCCTGAGTTGGCTTCTGAGTTAAAGCGTCGCTTAGCAGGTGACTTGCCAAATGATTTTGCCGAGCAAGCGGATAAGTACATCTCTGAATGCCAAAATGGTGAAGCCACTATTGCTAGTCGTAAAGCGTCACAAAATACCTTAAATACTTTTGGACCTTTACTTCCTGAATTGCTCGGTGGTTCAGCGGATCTTGCTGCATCAAACCTAACTCTTTGGGACGGCTGTAAAGGTGTAGCGGCAGATGATGCCAGTGGTAACTATATTTATTATGGTGTACGTGAGTTTGGTATGGCCGCCATTATGAACGGTGTTGCATTACATGGTGGTTTTATTCCTTATGGTGCAACTTTTCTTATCTTTATGGAATATGCGCGTAATGCCGTGCGTATGTCTGCTTTGATGAAGCAGCGTGCTATTTATGTATTTACACATGATTCAATTGGCTTGGGAGAAGATGGACCAACTCACCAGCCTATTGAACAGATTGCTAGTTTGCGTATGACGCCAAATATGGATTTATGGCGCCCTTGCGATACTGTAGAGTCGGCTGTTGCTTGGAAATTTTCTTTAGAGCGTCAAGATGGACCTTCATCCTTGATTTTCTCTCGTCAAAACTTACCGCATCAAGACCGTAATGCAGAGCAAGTAGCTAATATAGCTAAAGGCGCTTACGTATTGAGAAATTGTGAAGGTGTGCCTGACCTAATCTTCATTGCAACAGGTTCTGAAATTGGCTTGGCGCAACTGGCTGCAGATAAATTGACTGAAAAAGGTCATAAAATTCGTATCGTTTCAATGCCATCTACTGATGTGTTTGATCGCCAAAGTGCTGAGTACCGTCAATCGGTATTGCCACTTGAGGTGACTGCGCGTGTTGCGATAGAAGCAGCTATTGCTGATTATTGGTATAAATACGTTGGTATTGATGGGCGCATTGTCGGTATGAATACTTTTGGTGAATCTGCACCGGCTAACTTATTGTTTGAAGAGTTTGGCTTTACTGTAGATAACATTGTGAATGTTTCAGAAGAGCTTTTATAAGTATCACTTTGAATAAGTACTGCTGAGCGTTCTGTATGCACTGTTTTTGTTTCTTTTTTTATTTCATAAATAGTAGCTTACTATGACCTGTCGTATCGCAATTAATGGCTTCGGCAGAATAGGGCAGTCAGTGCTGCGCGCCTTGTATGAGGGTCAATATCGAGACCAGCTACAGATTGTTGCGATTAATGAACTGTCAGATATTGAAACGATTGCATATCTGACGCGTTATGATACGACACATGGTCGATTTCCATATCCGGTAGAATTAAGTGCTGTAGAAGGTGCAGCCCAGAAATTGCATATTTTGCAGGATGACATTTCGGTATATTGCTGTGAATCTCTGGAGGATCTGCCATGGAAGCATGAGCAGATCGACCTAGTTATGGAATGTACTGGCGTATATGGCGCTCGGTCTGATGCACAAGTACATCTTACTTCGGGAGCAAAGCGTGTTTTGTTTTCGCAACCTGCAGGTATGGATGTTGATAAAACCATTGTTTATGGCTTGAATCATAATGAACTTAGTGTGCAAGACAGTATCGTTTCAAATGCATCTTGTACTACTAATGCGATAACCCCTGTCATTAAAGCTTTGCACAAAGCATTTAATATTCAGCAAGGCACCTTAACGACTATACATTCAGCAATGAATGACCAGCCAACGATTGATGCTTATCATCACCAGGATCTTCGGCGAACACGTAGCGCCATGCAGAATATGGTGCCTGTGAATACAGCTTTGGCGAAAGGGGTTGAGCGCTTATTGCCAGAAATGAAAGGGCGTTTATCGGCCGTTGCTATGCGTGTACCCACGATTAATGTTTCAGCAATTGACTTAACTGTTTATGTAGAAATAGCTACAACAATTAATGATGTAAATCATGTATTGCAAAACGCTGCAAGAAACGACTTTCAAGGCGTGCTTGCTTATACAGAGGAGCCATTAGCTTCGAGTGATTTTAATCATGATACTCACTCAGGGGTTGTGGATGGCAGTCAAACCTGTGTAAGTGGTCAAAAGCTGATTAAAGTCTTAATCTGGTTTGATAATGAGTGGGCATTTGCTAACCGTATGCTAGATGTAGCGAAGTATTGGTCTTCGTTGTAAAGATTTGAATATATTTTTTCTATTTATAGTTCGTAAGAGGAATTTGAATGAGCATCATTAAAATGACTGACCTGGATCTACGTGGTAAACGCGTACTGATTCGGGAAGATTTAAATGTGCCAATTAAAGATGGACAGGTAACAAGTGATGCCCGAATCAGAGCATCATTACCCACCATTGAACACGCTGTTGCAGCGGGCGCTAAAGTCATGATTATGGATAACTTTGCCTTGATGGATGGCTTCCCGGCTGAAAAAAGAAGAGTCTCATTTTCATCACTCCTCGGAAAGAATGATGATGAGATACATAACATGACCTATGACGAAATGGCCAAAGGATTGGAAATATTAGAGAACAACCTGCCTCAAGAGCATCGCAGCTTTGACAGAATGAATACTAACAAAAAACAAATATTCAACTGGGCAATGGTC
>ENA-OSET01004000-OSET01004000.1-sediment-metagenome-genome-assembly--contig:-NODE-4000-length-13234-cov-23.255605_pt1 | contig 13234 bp, 11 predicted proteins | sample MGYA00237882_ERZ534229 | MGnify/ENA primary metagenome ERZ534229 (study PRJEB26408, sample SAMN06266212) | sediment metagenome | isolation source: Hudson Canyon methane seep mesocosm | place...
TTGGGAGATGCTTTGCCAGATTTTAGATCGTGCAGAACTGCTTTGAAATGTGCGGCAAGCTGTAAAGCTTGAAAAGAAGCTTCTTCTCTACATTCAGTTTTAAGACTTCGAACAACCTCTTTAGCTTTGAATGATTTTTGATATTCAAGAGGAATGCGAGCACGGAAATAAAATATATTTTTTCGTCTAAAAAGATACGGAATTTTAGCCACAATAACACCTTCATGTGTAACAGCTTTGTGTAACAAAAACCGTTTTTACTTGGGTGATATGTTAATTTTTTACTTAACTTTCAATAAGTTAAGTCGTGGCGGAGAGCAAGGGATTCGAACCCTTGATACGTTACCGTATACACACTTTCCAGGCGTGCGCCTTCGACCGCTCGGCCAGCTCTCCACAAGAATGATCAACGATCGTTGAACAGCCGATAATAATAATCTAATTGACAGTTTTTTGCAAAAAAATTAATCTTTCCGTGCTTCTAACTCATCCCATCGTAGGAATGCTGCCTCCAGAGCCTCTTCTGTTTCTTGCAGTTCATCTGTTGTTATCTTGATTTCGTCTTGCTCCTGCTTGTAAAAATCACTGGAACTCATTAAAGCAGTCAGTTCAGCTTGCTTTTCTTCTAGCTTATCAATTTGATCAGGCAATTCCTCTAACTCTTTTTGCTCTTTAAAACTGAGCTTCTTTTTGCTAATACCACTCTGTTTAATTTGCTTCGTCTCTTCAGCAGGCTTTGCTTTGACTTGTTGTTTTTTACGCAGCTCGACCAATGCATTCCATTCAGCATATCCACCAATATATTCATTAACGGTGTGATCTTCTTCAAAAACAAAAACGCTGGTGACTACATTATCCAAAAAGGCGCGATCATGGCTGACTAACAATAAAGTACCTTGATAATCCACCAGTTTTTCTTCTAACATTTCTAGCGTTTCCAAATCCAAATCATTAGTTGGCTCATCCATAATGATTAGATTAGCTGGCTTGGTAAATAGCCTTGCCAGTAACAGGCGGTTTTTCTCACCACCGGATAGGCTTTTTACCGGTGACCGTGCTCTTGCAGATGAAAATAAAAAATCTGCCAGATAAGACATTACATGCCTTTGAGCACCCGCAATATCTAAAAACTCATTTCCATCCGCTACGGTATCTGCAACTGTCATTTCAGGGTCTAACTGCTCCCTTAACTGATCAAAATAGGCAAGTTGTATTTTTGTACCCTGCTCTACTTCACCTGTTGTGGGTTCAATTTGTTTTAGTAATAACTTTAATAAAGTAGATTTACCTGCCCCGTTTGGCCCCAGTAAACCAATTTTATCGCCTCTCTGAATCAGCGCTGAAAAGTCCTTAATGATTGTGTTTTCACCATAGGCAAAGCTGACATTTTCAGCTTCGATAACTTTTTTACCAGATGTTTCACCTTTGTTCAGGTTTAAGTTGGTTGTACCTTGTACATTTCTTCTTTCAGACCTTTCGGATCTTAATCTTTTTAAGGCTCGCACGCGCCCTTCATTACGCGTTCTTCTCGCTTTAATGCCTTGCCTTACCCAAACCTCTTCTTTTGCGAGCTTCTTATCAAACTCGGAATTTTGATTTTCTTCCGTTTCTAAAGCCGCTGCTTTACGAACCAGATAATCTTGATAATTACCTGGCCAGGAAACGAGGTTTCCTCTATCCAAGTCAACAATGCGTGTTGCTAATGCTTGCAGAAAAGATCTGTCATGGGTGACAAATAAAACCGCTCCTTGAAAAGCCAAAACTTGTTCTTCTACCCAAGCAATCGTTTCAAAATCCAAGTGGTTGGTTGGCTCGTCTAACAACAGTACTTCAGGTTCAATAACCAATGCCTGAGCTAAAGCGACACGCCTTTTCCAGCCACCTGATAAACTACTCACATCCACATCAGCCGGCAGGTTGAGTTTTGACAAGGTTGATTCTACCCGTTGCTGAAAATGCCAGCCATTATGGGCTTCCAGTTTGTGTTGCAAATCCCCCAGTTTTTTTAACGATTCCTCCCCACCATCCATTGTTTCCAGTAAATGGTGATATTGAGAAATCCACTGCCCTAGGTCACCTAACCCACTTGCTACCGCATCATAAATTGTTGCTCCGTCTTTTAATTCGGGCGACTGTTCTAGCCAAGCCAGTTTTAATTCGGGTTCTCGCCATACTTCTCCACCATCTGCATGCACATTGCCAGCAATAATTTTCATTAATGTTGACTTACCTTCACCATTCCTACCTAACAGCCCAACCCTTTCTCCTGGGTCTAATTGAAAGTTTGCATCTTTTAATAAAGCATGAGTACCGTAAGCAATGGAGACATTATTTAGTCGAATTAAAGGCATTTATTTTGTAAAACTCTTCTTAGTAAATCCAGCGCTCGAATGGCCGCATGATTTTGTTTTCTTGTTAAAGGGCCAGATACCGTACAGTCATTCTGATATACCCCATGAGGTGTCAATAAGACATTATATAGCGTTATGCACCTTTCTTTATCTTCAAATTGTTTTTTATCACCCGAATATAACTGCACCAATACCATATCGGTATTATATTGTTGTTTGATTTTTTTACTGATAGCCACAGCCACCTTAGTCAAATCATCCAATTTAGCCACATTAAGTTCCGTTAATAATAAGTTAAGCCTCTGAACATAATGCGACTGCTGCAAACCATCAAGCGCAATACACTTGCTAGAAATCAGCCCACAACTTGCAGTTTCTATCACTGAAAGGGTATAACTATTATCATTCATTAACTGATTAATCACTGAAACCAAATTAGTCTTCGGCTTGCCCGACTCATCAATCGCATACACCGAATCACCTATAACATCGGCTAACTGATTAATACATTGCTTTCTTTCAATCGCATCACTATTGGCGGGAAATAGTAGTTTTGTTTGAACCTCATCCGTTGACGCTCTAAAACTTAACTGAACTGAATCTGGCAATTCAAAATCATTCAGTTTTTGCTGCAATTCTGATTCACCGATACCTACTGTTTTTATGGTGATTAATATATCAAGTTGCAGCTTAAAGCGTGCTTTTAAATCGGTTTTAATATGCTCATTAAATAGGTGTTTCATCTCTGTTGGAACGCCGGGAACAAAGACAAACCAACATTTTTTATATTGCAATGCGAAACCTGGCGCAGTTCCCCATGCATTGTCTATTCGTACTACACCTTTGGGCAAATAAGCCTGCTTTCGATTTATTTCAGCCATTTTTCTGTTTCGGCAGGCAAAATAATGTTCTATTTGTTCTAAAGCAGTTTCATCCAATTTTAAAGGCTTTGAAAAAGCCTGAGCTACAGCTTCAGCTGTTAAATCATCCACTGTTGGCCCAAGCCCACCCGTACAAATACACAAGTCTGCGCGCTCTGAAATATCACCTAACAAGCCAATCAAATCGGCTAACTTATCCCCCACGGCAGTATGACGGGAAACCACAAAACCCATTTGCACTAACTCTTGCGACAACCAAGCAGCGTTAGTATCCGTTACTTGCCCTGTCACGACCTCTTCGCCTTGCGAAAATATTTCAGCGGTGGGATAGTTCATAACTATTGGAGCCTTTTAAAAATTGTTTAATCTAAATAATAGCTCAATAACTTTGACATAATGAAAAATGCCGAGCATAAAGCAATATCTGTAGGAGGACTTTTTAACTAAATGATAGTGAGCCAATGAAAAAATAATTATCAAATCAAAAATTATCAGCGCATACCGGCATCTTTTGATAACCCCGTATTCCACGGGATTTCATACTAGCTACACTATATGTAAAAATCCATCAAAGCAAAATTCATGACCTACGATATAATTGTAGTCCTATTAATTTACAGCTCTATTTTAGCATTCATCATGCGCCAGTTCTGGTAAAATGACGGCCATTTCATTCTTATTTCGAGCAATGAAAATACAACAACCTCAAACCTATTCGGATATTAAACGCCATGAGTGAATCCTTTATTTCCACCAAACCCATTCCTGTTCGCGAAAGACTTATTATGGCACTGGATGTCCCCAGCATCCCTGAAGCGCAGGCACTAGTTGAAGAGCTAGGCGACTCTGTTATCTTCTATAAAGTAGGCATGGAGCTTTTTATGTCGGGGGATTACTTTGGCTTTATTGAATGGCTTAAAGAACGCGACAAGAAGGTCTTTGTTGATTTAAAATTCTTTGATATTTCCGCGACTGTTGGTCGTGCCATTAAAGCACTTAGCCACAAAGGCGTTGATCTAGCGACGATTCATGGCAACGATGCCATTATGGAAGCTGCAGCTGCTAACAAAGGTGATTTAAAAGTATTGGCCGTGACTGCGTTAACCAGTCTTGATCGTGGTGATTTGGATGACTTAGGTTTTAAGTGCGATGTGCGTGACTTGGTATTATCTCGTGCTAAGCGCGCATTAAAAATCGGCTGTGACGGCATTGTTTCTTCTGGGCTGGAGGTTGCCATGTTACGAGAGGAACTTGATCATCGCTTATTAGTTATCACTCCAGGAATTCGCCCTGTTGACAATCGTGTTGATGATGACCAAAAACGTGTTGTGAGTGTTGAACAGGCTTTTCAAAATGGTGCAGATTATATTGTAGTAGGTCGCCCTATTCGTGATGCAGAAAATCGTCAGGAAATGGCTGAGAAAATCCAGGGGCAAATCCTGTCACAGTTTTAGAATTAGCTTTCCTTAAATCTAAAACAAAAAAAGCGCGGTTTTTATCCGCGCTTTTTTATGATCTATATAAAACTATATTTACCAGTTATAGCTTAAAGTTGCATAGATATTACGCCCAGGCATGGCAACACGACCTTGTGAACGATCATGGTTTGTGTATCCACCTAAATGATCAAAACGCTTACTACCGACCACATTTTCAATACCTGTACCAATCACTACACCATGATAAGGTTCATACTTACCGCGTAGGTTTAATACCATATAACCTTTGGTTTTTTGCTCCTGGTTATAACCAGCCACATCACCTTGATCAGCGTAGAAAACGCCCTCAACAGCCCCCATCCAACCCGATTTCTCATAAGTTAACTGTGTTCTTCCATTTAATGGCGCTATACGATATAAATCTGAATCACTAGTAGGCGCATTAACACGCTCTCCACGAACGTAGTTTAAGCCAGCATCAACTCTCCAATTATCAGTAATGGTATAACCAGCCTCTAAATCCACACCGTAAAATTGTGCAGTAATGTTACTCCATTGCAGATCAGCTCCGGTTGCAACCCCCATCATATTCAAAGAAGTACTAGCATCTGACGCTGCCGTATCTATACCTTGAATATAATCTTCTACGTAATGATAAAAGAAACGTGGGGCGATATAAGCATTTTCGGTATGCCAGTCAAAACCCAAGTCAAATTGATAAGCTGTTTCGATTTCAAGTTCTAAATCACCAAGATAGGTATTACCATCAGCAAATCCACCCACTGCTTTGTTTTTGGTCCACAAATAAAGTTCTTGATAAGTTGGAGCACGGTTTTTACGCCCCAAACCAACTTCAACATCTAATGATGAAGAAACTGTATATCGCAAAACTGCCGCCAAATCGACTTCATTAAAATTACGACTTCTATCCGCAGCATTAAAATTAACTCTATCCGTCATACCCGTCGTCGTAGCTCCATTACGGTCAAGCATATTCATACCACCCGAAACCTTACCGGCATCTGACCAGGTATGTGTATAACGAGCGCCTAAATCCAAGGATAGATCATTAGCTATTTCACCAGACCACTCGGTAAAAACACTATAGCGATCTCTTTCTACTCTATTAAAAAAGTTCATCTGCATAACATTGCCAGTAGCAGCCATTTGCATACCACCCATCATTGGGGGCATGAACATATTATTTCTAGAACTTGTATCTGTCATTGTTGAATCAGCATCATGATTTGACTGATCACCATTAACGCCAACTGTCAAAACACCATCAAACAAAGGCATATCAGCTGCTAAATCGATGCCACCCGCCTCAACTCTTGTGCGGTTGGTCATGGCATCCATCATAGCCGAACCACCATTACGCATTAAATTATTACTCATTAAATGACGCATTTTCTGATAAAAGATATTAGTTTTTACCTTGTATCCATCGCCTAAATCCCAACTGTAATTAGCATCATACAAACCACCTCTTACATAGTTTATATCCATTGGCAATGCAGGTGTGCCAGTATGACCTGTATTATTATTACTGTAATTTATACCAAACTCATGACCTTCACGCTGATAACCATATCCTGCGGTAAATGCTTCGCGGTCATAGCGGGTATTTGTTTGTTTTTGATTATCTTTTATTCTGTAATCACGCCCCCGCTCTTTACTACCACTTAGATACAACTTGTGTTCTTTGTTAGCAACAGAACCTAAAATTGCGCCGTAATGTCCATCATCAACAGAACCATAGCCCATAGATGCTGTACCACTGGTAATAATACTGTCATCTTCAGAGAATCGACCTTTTTTAGATTCAGCATGCATTGAACCACCAAATGATTCAATACCACTGCTCACAGGTGAAATACCTCTATGAACTGTTAGTTTGCCCGTCAAAGGCGCAGGAATATGGCTTAACGGTGGATCCATGCTATTTGGGCCTACTTCTTTCATATTGGCACCATCAATAGAAATATTAATACGGTTACCAAACATACCTCTGTATGAAGCAATACCTGTTAAAGGTCCATTTCGGTTTACGTTAGCACCAGGTACACGTTTTAATAAAGATGCAGTATCTTTTAAGCCCGATGAATCAGGTGCTGTACCAAAAGTACCTGCACGCATTGCACTGCCTTCTACGACAATTGTTGGTAGTTGCTCATGCTCCGCATGGGCGACAAAAGGAATTGCTAGAGCTGTTGCAATAGCTAAACTAAGTTGTGTTTTCAAGACATCCCCTCTTTGAATTAATTTATGATCTTAAGTATATAAGCATATACCATACCATTTTTATTTGTTTTTTAGCAACAACGACATACCAAAATACAACATAGTCAAATTAATTAAACTATGTTATATGACTGATATCAGATATGTTATATGCCTCATTTTATGAATTTACATTCACCCTCCTAATCATTTATGTACCTTTTCACCTAACATTATGATAATGTGCATCACTTATGGAATTTCACCTTACTTTTACCGCATCCTACCTTGCCGCCTTTGCAATGGGTTTATTTAGCAGCCTACATTGTATTGGGATGTGCGGGTCTATCATTGGCACATTGACATTAAGCCTTAAACCCGAGGTCAGAAATAATAAATCTCGATTATTTCCTTATGTATTAAATTACAATATTGGTCGAATAGTTAGCTACACACTTGCAGGACTTTTGGTTGGCTTGGCTGAAAGCCTGATCACTTTGCCATTAGGCATGGATCATGGCCATAGAGTATTACAATTATTCTCGTCCATAATCATGATCGGTGCTGGTTTCTATATCGCAGGCTGGTTTCCCCGCTTTGCTTATATAGAAAAAGCAGGCGCGGGGTTTTGGAAGCTCATTGAACCTTATGGCCGAAAATTAATTCCTGTTACCACTCGAACACAAGCCTACTTATTTGGAATGGTTTGGGGATGGTTGCCTTGCGGCCTTGTCTACGCTGCACTTGCTTTAGCTGCAACGACGGGCGATATCACTAGAAGTGCCATTACTATGCTTGCATTTGGCCTTGGGACTTTACCTGCAGTGGTAGGAGTCGGTATAATGACCAACGTTTTGACCAAGTTATCCAGAATGCACCGCTTCAAACAGGTGATTGGCTTACTCTTGGTTCTGGTAGCATTAGTCGCGGTATTTCCCTGGCTAAACCCTATGCGTTTACAGCACATCTATACTTAGAGAGATTTTTATGAGTCATTTTAGTACTAATATTGGCCAGTCACCTGCTTTTGAATCGCTTATTCGTAGCGCGAAAATGGTTGCCTCTACAGATGTTACTGTACTCATTAAAGGCGAAACAGGTACTGGTAAAGAAATGCTAGCGAACGCTATCCAGAAAGATAGCCCCCGTGCCAATAAACCCTTTATCACACTTAATTGTGCAGCCTTGCCTGAAGGTTTAGTTGAATCTGAATTGTTTGGCCATAAAAAAGGCTCTTTTACCGGTGCAATTGCCAATAAACAAGGTTTATTTCAAGCAGCTGATGGTGGTACTTTATTTCTTGATGAAATCAACTCACTACCCCTAGCTATTCAAACCAAACTATTACGTTTTTTAGAGTCCGGGGAATGTTTAGGCGTTGGTGATACCAAGCCTTACAAAGTGAATGTTCGTGTTATTGCCGCAACCAATGCAGACCTTACAAAACAAATTGCTGCCGGTAGTTTTCGTCAAGATTTATTCTTTCGTTTAAATGTTATACCTATAGAACTTCCCGCGCTAAAACAACGTAGCGAAGATATTGAATCATTAATCAAACATTTTTTATCCATCTGCTCTGAAAATTACTCTGTTACCGCACCTAAATTTAGCAAACGTAGCATTAAAGTTTTACGCAGTTATAATTGGCCTGGTAATATTCGTGAACTACGAAACTTATGCGAACGCCTAAGCATTCTTTTAGCTGGACAAACTATTGAGCCGGAAAACCTTCCTCCTGAATTTAGCAGCTGTATTGCAGCACCTGATAACAGCCCCTTTATACTCCCTGAAATTGGTTTGCATTTAGATAAGCTGGAAGCGGATATGATTCATCAAGCATTAGCAAGAACCAATGGTAACCGCAGTAAATCTGCACGTTTATTAGGTGTTTCCAGGGATACTTTGCTTTATCGCATTCAGAAGCACGGGATCGCTTTACATTAATTACCATATATAAAGCGGAGATAAAAGTCCGCTTTATAACTATCTAAAATAAGCACTTATTCCTGGCATCTTACCCATTGCACAGTTAGGTTATCACCTTTACCTCGCGCCCTTAAATGCATCATTTTGGTAATTTTTTTCAGCTCATCCTTACCACAACATTTATCGGAAAGTTGTAATAAGTCCTTCTCTTTTACAAACTCCCAAAAACCATCCGTGCAAAGCACAAAGGTTTCTCCCTTTTTTATCGGTGGATAAATATTTATCTCTGCCTGATGCCTTTTTTGAACATTAATGGTACGCGTTAACTGATTTTGTTCTGGATGCAATCCCATTTCTCGCTCAGAAATACTACCACCCTCTAACTTCTCCTGTATCAACGAATGATCTTTAGTTCGCCATACAAGTTGCTTTTCATTTAAACGATAAATTCGCGAATCACCACAGTGTGCAGTCATAGCAATTGTATCATCCAAATATAAAACAACAGCTGTTGTATGCGAATCAGAAGCCTTGTTATCCGCTGCAAATAACAGTGTCATATCATCAATTGCAGCAGAGACCCAGTCACTCACAACCTGTTTTTTATTGTGCTCAGTCTGTTTTAATAACAGTTGGAATTTAGCCGCCTGTCTAAACATACCCTGGCAAAAAAACTGCGATGCCTTTTCCCCCGCATAATGACCACCAAGACCATCGGCAACAACAAATAAGCCATAATCATTGCATATCTTATATGCCATGCAATCTTGATTAGCGGCTCTATCCCCTACAGAAGTTAATTGATAAACTTGTAATTCACTACGCATTTACCTAACCTTCAGCTCTGGCATCTCTCATCACTCGTTTTAAATCTCGTACCGTTTGCTCTAATCCAGAAAAAACCGCTTGAGCAATGACCGAATGCCCAATATTCAATTCTATGATTTCTGGAATTTTGCAGATAGCTTCTACATTATGAAAATGCAAACCATGGCCTGCATTAACCTGTAATCCTGCACTTAATGCATAGGTTGCCGCTTTCTGAATTCTAAGCAATTCTCTATTTTGTTCAGCCACATTAACTGCCTCAGCATAACACCCTGTATGCAATTCTATAACAGGGGCACCCGCCTTAACTGCTGCATCAATTTGGTTCATTTCAGGGTCAATAAACAAAGATACTTCTATTCCCACATCAGCCAAAGTTTGACACGCGGCATTCATTCGAACTGGGTTCGATGCGACATCCAAGCCCCCTTCCGTTGTTAGCTCCTGTCTTTTTTCAGGAACCAGACAGCAAGCTGCTGGCTGTGTTTTAACAGCAATAGCCAGCATTTCATCGGTGACAGCCATTTCCAGATTCAATCGTGTATTGATCATTTGTTTTAATAAATCAATATCGCGATCCTGAATATGCCTCCGATCTTCTCTTAAATGCGCAGTAATACCATCCGCACCTGCCTGCTCAACTATGAGTGCAGCATGAACCGGATCGGGGTAACTTGTCCCTCGCGCCTGGCGTAATGTTGCAATATGATCGATATTAACACCCAATAAAATAGCTTGTTTTTTCATAATTGTTTAATAATTTTTGCTAGAACGCGTCTGCTTTTTAACTCTTTACCTTGTAATTGAAAATCAACTACTTGCCTCATCAGTTTTTTTGCCTCAACTAAGCCTTGATCACTTAATAACCGCCTTGCCTCCAAAGCCAACAAAGTCGCTCCACTGATATATCCCTTATTATTTTCCATCATCCCCTGCTCTCTACTAAATTGATACATTGTATCGGGGTGGATAAAGTCGCCCGTTGCGGCATTAATAGTTAATTGGATACCATAACCTATCTGCTCAATTAAATTTAACTCAAAAAACCTAAGCACCTGCTCAGTATCCTCGTTACTTGCCAACAACCCTAAACAGTGCCTGTATTCGGTAAATACTTCTGGATGAGGATCATGCTTATGCAAAAAACAATTGACAAGTTCGTTAATATAAAAGCCACAATACAAAGACAAGCCTTTCAGTTCATGCATTGATTGCTCAGCTTCAACATGAGTCAGAAGTTTTAATTCACTTTTTGATATAAATGAGATTTTAAGGGGAGTAAAAGCGAGAAGTACACCTGCTATTTTTGACTTTTTCTTTCTAACCCCTCGCGCAAGAATCGAAATAACACCATAATCTTGCGTTAAAACATCTAAAATCAGGCTGGATTCACGATATTTTCGATGCTGAAGGATGTAAGCAGGCTGCAAAAGAACTTGGGTATCATTCATTCTATAGACAATCAATAATAGGGGAATTCGATGACACTAGAGCTTATCGATGGAAAGGCGCCAAAAAGACAGACAGCACTATAACTATTTCAGAAATATCCTTTCAACATAAACCCAGCCGTTCTAAAAATCTGTTACTGCATAAAAGTCACAAGCAATGATAAACACCTCAGTGAGGTGCCCCCCCCCTAGGCATTCAAAATCCACAGCTCAACTACTGATCCATAAAACCAAGGCTTTGAAGAGCTCGCTCACTATTAGCCCAACCTTTTTTAACCTTGACCCATAATTGTAAATAAACCTTTTGTCCAATCAATGTTTCAATATCTTGTCGCGCATCTGTACCAACTTTTTTAAGCAGTTCACCTTGCTTACCGATTACAATGTTTTTTTGCGTATCACGCTCCACCCAAATAATCGCATAAATCTTGGTTATTTTTTTTTGCTCTTCATACCGCTCAATCTCTACAGTCAAAGAATAAGGCAGCTCATCACCAAGTCGCCTAGTCAACTTTTCTCTAATAATCTCAGCAGTTAGAAATCGCTCTGGACGATCAGTAATCTGATCTTCAGGATAAATCAATCCGCCTTCTGGTAATAAGTTGAGTAAAACATTTTCCATAGCATCAAGGTTTGTGCCTTTTAACGCAGAAATGGGCAACATTTCCTCAAATGGAAATCGATCTTTTGCGTGCGCAAAAAACTTCAGGATTTCATCCTTATCCTTCACTTTATCAACTTTATTTGCCGCCAAAATCACGGGAAGCCCTGCCCTTTCCAGTTTCTTAAAGATCACTTCGTCATATTCATGCCAAGATAATCCATCAATCAACCACACAACAACATCTACCCCTAACAAGGTGGTGTCAGCTGTTTTATTTAAGTATCTATTTAAGGCTTTCTTTTCGACCTGATGCATTCCAGGCGTGTCCATATAGATAATTTGACCAGCATCCGTGGTATTAATACCTAAGATTCTATGCCGTGTTGTTTGAGGTTTTCTTGAGGTGATACTGATTTTCTGCCCTAGCATGTGATTCATCAAAGTTGATTTACCAACGTTAGGGCGACCAATTAACGCAACATAGCCACAATTCATTTTTTTTGTTTATTTATAAGTTTTAACATTTTTTCTGCTGCATCCTGTTCAGCCCTTTTTCTGGAAACACCCGACCCTATACAAGATAAATTATCCGATATTACTACGGTACATTTAACACTAAATGTTTGCTCATGTGCAGCCCCAGTCATTTTTACTAACTCATAGACAGGCAGTTCAATTTTTCTAGCCTGCATTAATTCCTGCAATTGAGTTTTGGGATCTTTTTGAGAGTTTTTAAGGTCCAATTCTGCTAGTTTTTTAGCGAACAAACCCAATATCCATGCCTCGCAACCATCAACACCTTGATCATTAAGTAAAGCCCCCATGATAGCTTCTAACGCATCAGATAAAATCGAATCCCTTCTATAACCACCACTTTTCAATTCACCTGAACCTAAAATCAAGTAATCGCCTAAATGATGCTCTCTCGCTATTTCTGCTAATGAAGTTTGGTTAACCAGACTTGCTCTTAATCGACTTAATTCACCTTCACTGGCATTAGGAAATAATTCGTACAGCTTTTTAGCGATAACAAATCCTAAAATAGAATCACCTAAAAACTCCAATCGCTCATTGTTGTTTGCTCCCATACTACGATGGGTTAAAGCCATGGTAAAAAACTGAGGCTGCTGGAATGACAAGCCCAGTTTTTTAGCAAGAACTCCTGGCTTTTTTATCACCAATTATTCTCCACCAGCCTCAAAAGATTCATAAAATTCAACCAATACGCTCAAATTGCCTGCGATTTTCTCAACTCTTTCATATTCAATCTCTACTTTAGTATAACCAGTTGCTTTTGTAATCTTTATATCTTCCTTTAAACTTACATTTTCAACATAATTCATATCAAAACGCTTAGATAAACTACTTAGGATTTCATTTTTACTCCTAGTTTCAATATCAGTCATATTCTCAACAGCGGAAAGTGCATTAACCACTTTGCTGTGATTCATATAAATCGGACCAATTTTAAGTCCCAATAAAACAAAAAATGCAAGCAGCCCTAGAATAAAGACAATTGAAATAAAAGTTA
>ENA-OSET01004005-OSET01004005.1-sediment-metagenome-genome-assembly--contig:-NODE-4005-length-13223-cov-4.583828_pt1 | contig 13223 bp, 10 predicted proteins | sample MGYA00237882_ERZ534229 | MGnify/ENA primary metagenome ERZ534229 (study PRJEB26408, sample SAMN06266212) | sediment metagenome | isolation source: Hudson Canyon methane seep mesocosm | place...
ATCGCACATGATTATCGCGCGCTTCATTTTGTTTTCCATTTCACGTATATTGCCAGGCCAATCATAGCTTTCTATGGCCTGCGCTGCGTCCGAGGTGAGGCCCGTAATATTGGGGTTATTTTCTTCCGCCATTTTTTTCAATAGGTGTCGGGCGAGTAGTATTTTATCTCCTTGGCGGTCACGTAGTGGGGGGATATTGATCACCATTTCACAAATGCGGTAGTAGAGATCTTCTCGGAACGTGCCTTCTTTGATCATTTCGTCGAGGTTTTTATTGGTTGCGCAGACCACTCGAACATCGACGGGGATTTCTTCGCGTCCGCCAACGCGTTCAATCACGCGTTCTTGTAAAAACCGCAGCAGTTTGGCTTGAAGCGCCAAGGGCATATCGCCTATTTCGTCTAAAAATAGGGTGCCTTGGTTTGCGGTTTCAACTTTGCCCAGAGTGCGTTTGGTGGCGCCAGTGAATGCGCCTTTCTCATGGCCAAACAGTTCGCTTTCCATCAGGTTTTCTGGAACGGCGGCGCAGTTGATGGCGACGAAGCGGTTTTCTGAATTGGGGCTTAGGCCGTGAATAGCTCGAGCGAAGACTTCTTTCCCTGTTCCGCTTTCTCCGAGGATTGTGCATGTGACGTTGGTAGGTGCGATTTTTTCGACTGTACGGCAAATGCGCATCATTTGAGGATCGGAGGCGATGATACCCTGTAGCGGCGAGTTGCTGCTTTCCTGTAGGTTGCGATTTTGTTCTTCGAGTTGAAAAATGTTGTAGGCGCGCTCGACGATCAAATCCAGTGTTTCGGGGTGAACCGGTTTTTGATAAAAATCGTAGGCTCCCATAGCTACAGCTCGGACGGCGTTTTTATAGTCATGGTTGCCGGTAACGACGATGATTTTTGTGTGCGGAGAAAGTTGCGATATTTCCTGTACAGATTTGAAGCCTTCTTCTACGCCCTCTTCATCGGGGGGGAGGCCCAAATCTTGTAAGACGACTGCCGGTTCATATTGTCGAACGGCATTGACGGCTTCTTCACGATTTCCCGCGATAACGACATTATATTGGTCGAAATGCCATTTTAGTTGATTTTGTAGTCCAATATCGTCTTCTACGATGAGGAGGGTGGCTTTGTCTTCCTGGTTGCTCATAGAACTCGATTCTTTTGGTTTGGCGGGTGGGCAATTTTTTTAATCGGTTTTCGCGTTCAGTGTTATTATTGGCTCTTTGTTTTTGTCTGGTATTTTGAGATTGCCGCGCTATGCTCGCAATGACGGCATGAAAGATATTTGCGTGTTAGTTTTAAGCGTTTTTATTCATACCGTTATTGTGTCATTGCGAGCGTAGCGCGGCAATCTTTTTCCTTGTCATGGAACCACAATGTCTATTTAGGCCAGCGTCGCCGGAATTGACAAGGTAAAAGTACTTCCCACCTCGGGTGTGCTCTCGACCGTCATTTTTCCGCCCAGCGAATTGATGATCTCGTTAGTTTGGAAAACGCCAATACCCATGCCCTTGCCGGATTTTGTTGTTACGAAAGGCTTGAATAATCGTTCCCGAACAAACGCGACATCCATTCCTTCACCGTTGTCTTCGACAACAATAATCGCGTTATTGCCTTCTCGACTTAAAGTGACATCGACGAAGCCGTTTTTGTCTGTGGCTTCCTGTGCGTTTTTAATGATGTGAACAAAAATCATTGTCAGGTTGTCTGGGTCGGCGTTAACGATGATGTCGCTGTCTTGCAGTCGCAAGGATGGAATCGGTGTATGTTCTTTGCATTTTTTTGTTGCTTCGATAAGTATTTTGCTCAGTTCGACACTTCTTGGTTCGTGGGGTTCGTCCCGTTGCAATTTCCTTAATAGGTTGCTCATTCGCGCCACGGAATTGTCGATGGTTTGTATAGCGTCTTCAACAAATGCCGGGTTATCTTTATGCTTCGCGGCGTTTTCGACAACGAGTGCTTGTTGCGCGATGAGATTTTTAAGGTCGTGCATGACAAAGGCAGTTAACTTGTTGAATGCGTCAAGTTGTCGCGATTCTGCGATATGTTCTGCAGCCTGGTGTCGGTCCAGATAGCTGGCGACTTGACGACCAACGGCTTTAAGAAGGTCGAGGTCTTCCCACGAGAGAGCGGTTTCATGGCGAGGTGTGGTTAACACCATAAACCCGACTAGGCTTTGTTCGGTCAAAAGTGGCAGGACAAGCCATAAATTCGGGATTTCGACCAGCCAGGGGGGCAGCAATTCGTTAAGGTCGGACAGTTTTTTGTTTTCTGGTGCGTAGCTAGAGAAAACCCATTCGTGTTCAAGCAGGGCTTTGCAAAAGGGCGAATCGATGGGTTCCTGTAAATAGGTTTCGGGATCGTTCATGTGTAAGGAAGCCACTGGGACCATTTGTCCGTTTTGGAGAATCCACAATAGGCCTTTCGGGCTGTTGAAAATGGATGCAACTCCGCTGATGGCTCTGAGGTGAAAGTCTTTGGCATCAGGAGCGCGTGACAAATAATTGATGAGTCGCAGCCACTCGCGCCGATAATCATATTTGTGACTAAAGAAATATTTGCTAACCCATACTCTCACTCTCGAGCGAATGGTGCTGGAAATAAATGCAGCGGCTATCGTTATTAATGCTAAAAAGAGCACCAGGATTTGGAGGATGGCGCCCCAGTTGCCGCCGTAGAGCTGGACGTAATAACCGGAGATGGCCATTAGGGAGAGAAATCCGCCCGCGGCTGACATGCTGGTCGTGTAAAAAGCGACCGGTCTGGATATCGTGAATGTGGATCTTCGATTGGTGTTGGAAAGAAGTAGGCAGCCAATGATTAGAATTAATGCAGCGCAAGCGTTTACGGCGCCACGGCCTTGCCATAGTTCGACGTCAATTTGGTTGAAAATAAGGCTGTAAGCGAAAAGATAGATGTCGTAGATCAGCATGGCACCGATCGTGACGCTCCATAATTTGACTAGTCGATTATTTTCTGTGTTTTTGTAGAGTTGCTCGACGGAAATAAAGCCAGTTACTGCTAATAATAAGCAGGTCCAAATGATGATGTTGGTATTATCAGATACCGGATTGTCCAGAAATTTTAACGTAAGTGCGCCAGCCAAGGCGATCGAGCAAACGCTGAGAATCGTTATTCTGATTTTGTGCGGAATCTGCTGCCCGATGGTGAATTTTAAAGTGTAAAGAATCGCTACAATCCACAGGGTGTAACGCGCAGTTTCTAAAACGAGTAGATTGTCTTTCCCCAGTGTGTAGCCTTGGTAGTTCAGTGCTATACCTGTGTGCCATAGGGTAGAGGTCAGTGCTGCAAAAAACAGACTGGGGTGTACGGTTTTTGTTTTCCACAAATAGACAGTTATTACCGAGAGTATGCTAAATAATATACTGCCGCTGAAGTAGCTGATGAAAGTGATTTGTTCTTGTTGCATAAATTTTAGTTGCTTCTGTAGTTAACTTTTTTCACGGCAATGGTTAGGGAGCGTGTAATAGAAGCGGTAGTATAGATGAAAGCGCGATTCTTTGGAGGTCATCCGGGCAGTTTTTCGTTATTCACTTTGTTGTGAGGGTCGGCGGTCACTATATTCGCCAGTATCTAACGTTTCCAATCGCTTCTTGAGAAAAGTTCAGCTCCAGCTCATTCTTGCACTGTATCTATCCCCATTGATGGTTTGAGCGATTTCTATCTAGAAAAATTAAAAAGTTGAGGCGGGACGGGAAGCCGTCCTTTGGAGTCGGTACGGCTGTTATTCTTCCGGGCTTTATGAAGTCTGAGGAGCGTCATTATCTTTGGTGAGCTGACGGAGGTTGGACGTAATGGTTGACATGGCTCTATCAAATAGTAACCCTGATTCCAGTAGCACGACGCGTTTTTGTTGAAGGTCGTACGCAAATTCTTTGCGCGCTTTTTCAAGCACATTGAAACCGAACCGATTGACAAACATGTAGCTATCCGTGGCCTCAATTTTCCCTGCCAGTTTACAGCGAATAGTTCGGCCTTCTGCATTGTCTTGGTAGGTCAGCCATGTATTAAGCGGCAATGACTCGACCTTTTTGATGAATTCAAAGGTGAGTGAATGGTAGCGAGCTTTTTGTCTTTCGAGTGCAGTCATTTCTTTCCATGACTTATTTCCGCTGCCGGGCATATGACCTAATGTTTTTGCTTGTTCGGCCGTCAATGGTTTGAGGTCCGAACTGGCGTTGGAGGACCGACTGTATTGTTGTTGAAGGTCTTCAATCGTGTTTTTAATGGTGTCCAGTAGGGGGGTGCTTTCTTCTTCGGTATGAATAACCTGCACCAATCCTGTTCGAATACGCTCGTACAGTTCAGCTTCAATTTTTCCAAATCGTGCTTTTGACTTGTCATCTTGCTGGGGCAGGCACACCCAAATAATGTCGTGGGCTACTTGAACGGCATCGAGCCATTCGGCACTTTCTTCCCCGTTTTTTAAGTGGGTTATAGTCAAGAATTGCTGCCACTGATTGATTAGGAAGTCAGTAATATCTTCCGGCAATCGCGCTCGCTCCATTAAAGAAAAGAGCGCTTGTTTTGAGGCTTCTTTTGCAAGCTTTGTCCGTGCCTGACCTTCGGCGGCCTGGTGAGTTCGTTTTTCGATCAATGAGTTTCGGTGTTCATTGCGGCTAACAAAGTCTTGTAGTTGATCAAGTTTATCGACAAATATTTGGTCGCTGTCTACCGTGCTTTCAGAAATATCGTGAATGATACTGGCTATTTGCTGGTAGGTTTTGTCCGTTTTGATTTTTTTAGGATCGTCTCGGTCTTCATCGCTGCCCCATCCAATGCTCGCAGAGGACAGTGCATTGACTAGTTTTCTCGCAGGGTGCTGTGAGCTGCTAAAAAAGACTTGATCTCGAAGAGCGGTTTTTAAAATCGGTATCTGTAAGCGGCTAATCAGGGCTTGAAATGGCACCGGCAAATTTTTGTCATCGAGGATGAAGTCAAAGAACATGGCGACCAGATTAATAGTATCGTCGTCGTGTTTTTTAATGGATTGGGGGGATTGTGGGTTTTCTTCTTTTAATATGGAGTCAACAATGGCCCTAATGTTTTCTTCGTTCGTTGCAAATTGGTGGTTCTGTTCGTTTGTTAACTGAACTTGCAGGAGCGTCAGCGTTGTTAAAAGCTCTTCATTGCTCATCATTGGGCCGGGGTTGGCGCTGTAAGCTTGATAATTTGGAATTAAAGCTGGCCCCAGGTGGTGCATGTTTTGCAAAAGCTGACTTAAAGCGGCCAAGTCAAAGTTTGACTGATCTATGTCAGATTCTTTAGCAGGCGGTTGCGGTCGATTATTTGTCGATCCATCCTCCTGAGGTGAAGCGCTTTTGTTACCCACGGTATGAATAATATTTGGGATGACACCTGCGTTTATCAGCAAATCGTTTGCATTCGAGTACAGGTTTGATAGTCGGCTAATTGCCAATCTGTCGAACTGTTTAAAGATTATGATTTTTGCTTTGATGTTGATGTTTAATAAATCACAGGCGTTTGCAAAGCTGTGGCAAAGTTGTCTCGGGTCAATGGGGTTGTTTTTATTGGTAACCGTGTTTCCTGGCGTTAAAAAATCAAGACGGGTGGTCAGCTGGTAAAGGGGTTCCTGATTATTACTGCGAGCTTTTGTTATCATGCCATCGATGGCTACTTTTTGTTCAATGTCATCTTCATGAACAAGACTAAGAGCATCCGCTTTAACCGCTTCCGTTTTTTTGCTGGACAGGTCATCGTATAAGGCACAGTCTACAAATGACTGTTCGATTTGCCGAATGAAATTGTCTATCACGCCATTTTTTTTGACCCGGAGTTCGCGCATCGATTCAAAATACAAATTTTGCTCGCTATTACTGACGGCGCGACTAGAAAGGTCAAAAAACAAGTCGTCGCAGGAGCTAAATAAATTTTCCATATGGCTTAGCAAGATTGATAAGGAGTTATCCTTAATTTGCTTGATAAGCGCAGGCTGCGGTTTGCCCTGCGGAGAAGTTGTTTTAACTGCTGTTAGTTTATCAAAATCTTTTTTCATTGGATTTTAATTACCTTAGTAAAGTAATCGGTTTTAACCTATGCATCTTTTGACGCTTGATTGCGCCTCTAATGTACGAATATGATGCAATAATCGTACCCTTAGTACTAAAGTATTAGTCTGCGAGATTCTATGGTGTCGGTTTTCCACTTAACTCGTTGATTTAAATAATAAAATTTTTTGACTTAAATGTTTCGTGGGTTTGGTGTTTTTAAGATTAGCGCTGGATAGTTGGCAAGCATAAATAATAGTGTAAATTATTTCGACAAAATAACATCTAATTTGAGAAGAAAAATGCAATTACTTGCTAATAGGGGCGTATGGCTATGCGGTTTGGCTGTGTTTGGGGTGTGATTTTGGTGTCCTGTCTTCGGTTTCTTCGTGTCGGAATAAAGAGATTTGGGTTGTTAGTATTCACGGTGTAGATTGAGCGGATGCTTATTTTATGTCTTGCGTGATACTGCTAGTGTGGCTAGGCGAAGCAGGGACTGTTTGTAGTCAGAATTCGGAACTTCACCGAGTAGCTCGATCGCACGCTGGCTTTCTCTGTCAGCGCTTTCGCGAGTGTAGTCAATGGCGCCGGAAGTCCTTACGATAGAAAGTATTTCGTCTATGTGTTCGCTGCTTTTATTAGTGATTGCGGATGTTATTAGCTTGGATTGCTCCTTTGTGCCATGTTTTATGGCGAAGATTAGCGGCAGTGTGGGTTTGCCTTCGGAAAGGTCATCGCCGACATTTTTCCCCATTTCCGCGGCATTGCCTTCGTAGTCGAGAATGTCGTCGGTTAGCTGGAAGGCTGTGCCTAGATGCAGTCCATAGTGGTAAAATCTATCAGATTCGGTCTTGTCGGCTCCCGCTAAGATTGCGCTGCAGGCGGTAGCGGCGGCGAATAATACGGCGGTTTTATTTTTTATGACTCGGAAATAATCTTCTTCGGAAGTGTTTGGGTCGCCGGCCTTTGTGAGTTGTAGAACTTCTCCTTCAGCAATGGTGTTGGTCGTGCCTGCCATAAGCGACATTACTTCCATATTACCTAGCTTTACGAGCAGCTGGAACGCTCTAGAGTATAGGAAGTCACCAACTAAGACGCTGGGCGCATTTCCCCATTCGGCATTTGCGGTCTTTCTGCCACGACGCAGCGCTGAGATGTCGACAACATCGTCATGTAATAGTGTGGCTGTATGGATGAATTCTATGACGGCTGCTAGCGTTATATGTTTTTCGGTCAGTTGTCCGCAGGCACCACCGCCTAATAGTACAAGCATCGGTCTTAAGCGCTTGCCGCCGGCTTCAATAATATAGTGGCCGATATTTTCTACCATCGGAACATTGGAGTGCAGTTGTTCGATTATTAGCTGATTAACAGCGTCAAATTCTGTAGCGACTACCTCGCGTGCTTGTTGCATGGATTGGATTCTATGGCATGGGTCAATGGAGTGTTGCTGTCGGCAGCATCCTAGGGGTCTAGTTCGGGGCTGTCAAGGGTAACCGTCCTTAGAGCTTCTATATGTGAATTATTGCTTGTGGCCACGGTAGGTCTGATTAAGGTTGCTGTCATTGTTGATGCTCGGCTAAATCTAATGTAGTGGTCTGCGGAGAAAAGGTCTCACTTGTACGAGATGTATGAAGCGCATATAAGGGTATAAGGAGTGGCTATCCACTAATTGCGAAATATTTTACATTGAGCGCTTAATTACTTGTCCTTTATTCTTGTCTGACGTAGAATGCGCGTCCCAAAATCTGAACCGTCTTTGATGTTTGTTCCTTAATAACAGATTGAAATGATTGGTTTCGTGCCTGGACTTGTCCCAGTTTGATGGGGGTTGAAAGTCGAAATGACCTCATAGAGCTGGCCGATAGAGACCGAATTTGCAAGCAGGCTTAACAACCGGAGTTATCTATGTACGCAGTTATAAAAAGTGGTGGTAAGCAGCACCGCGTCGTTGAGGGTGAAACCCTTAAGTTAGAAAAAATTGAAGTAGCTACTGGCGAAACTATCACCTTCGACGAAGTTTTGATGGTTGGTGAAGGTGAGAGTGTCAATATTGGCACTCCTTTCGTTAGTGGTGGAAAAGTTACGGCAGAAATTATCGCCCAGGGTCGCCATAAAAAAGTGAAGATAATGAAATTTCGTCGTCGTAAGCACTCCATGAAGCAAATGGGGCACCGTCAGTGGTATACCGAAGTTAAAATCACTGGCATTAGCGGTTAATTCGACTAATTGGACGAGGATTTAGAAAATGGCTCATAAGAAAGCAGGTGGTAGTACTCGTAACGGTCGCGATTCCCAGAGTAAGCGTCTAGGTGTTAAGCGTTTCGGCGGTCAAGACGTTCTGGCTGGTAACATTTTGGTTCGTCAGCGCGGTACGCGTTTTCATCCGGGAGAGAATGTAGGCTTGGGTGTAGATCACACTTTGTTTGCAAAGGCTGATGGCGTTGTTAAGTTTGAAGTTAAAGGGCCAAAGAGTCGTAAATATATCAGTATAGTTACTGCTTAAGACTGGCGTTTTAGTGTTAAGGCCTCGTCTTCTGACGGGGCTTTTTTGTTTTTGCGCTATCTATATGGACGGCTTCGTTTTCGCTGTAGCTCCGTCGTGCTATTGTTCAGATATGATTTAATTAATTTTTGCCACGGCTTAGTGAGGCTGTATATGAAGTTTGTCGATGAGGCTACCATTAAAGTGCAGGCGGGTTGTGGCGGTAATGGTTCGTCCAGCTTTCGCCGTGAAAAGTATGTTGCCAAAGGTGGCCCGGATGGCGGCGATGGAGGCGATGGCGGTAGTATTTATCTGGAGGCTGACTACGCCGTAAATACTATGATCGATTTTCGCTATAAGCGCTTTTATCAGGCTGAAAATGGTCAAAAAGGGCAAAGTCGGGGCTGTACCGGTAAAAGTGGTGATGATCTAATACTGAGAGTGCCCATCGGTACCACTGTTATTGACGAAGATACCCAAGAGGTATTGGGTGATTTAGCGAAGCCCGAGCAGCGTTTATTAATTGCGCAGGGCGGATTTCACGGCTTGGGTAATACCCGTTTCAAGTCCAGTGTTAACCGCGCTCCGCGACAGACTTCTCCGGGTAGTGAGGGTGAATTTCGAAACCTGCGGCTGGAGTTGAAAGTGCTGGCCGACGTCGGTTTGCTCGGAATGCCTAATGCGGGTAAGTCGACTTTTATACGGTCGGTTTCCTCTGCTAAGCCAAAGGTTGCTGGTTACCCGTTTACAACCTTGGTGCCTAATTTGGGTGTTGTTAAGGTGCAGAATCACCGGAGTTTTGTCATAGCGGATATTCCCGGGCTGATTGAAGGTGCGGCCGAAGGCGCGGGGCTTGGGATTCGATTCCTTAAGCACCTGACACGTACACGATTACTGCTACATATTGTTGATGTGGCTCCCCTTGATCAATCCGACCCTGTTGCTTCAGCAATCGCGATCGATGCTGAGTTGAAGCGGTTTAGTCCCACTCTGCACGCGCGCGACCGCTGGCTGGTGTTAAATAAAATCGACTTATTGCCGGAAGATGAGCGCGAACAGCGCTGCAAGGAAATCGTTGATGCCTTAAGTTGGACGGGGCCGGTTTACTCGGTGGCGGCAATCAATAAAATTGGTGTGCAGCCTGTTTGTGGCGATATCATGAAATATCTTGAAGAGTGTGTTGAGCGCGAAATGGAAGACCCTGACGCCGCTACGAAAGAAGCCGAAACACGAAGTGATATGCAGGCCGAGTCGAGGGCTAGAATTCAAGAAATGGCCGAGTTGCGCCGAGCTGCAAGGTCTAAGAAAAACCACGATAGCGGTGACGAGTCAATTGACGATGATGACGATTGGGATGAAGATGAATATGATGTCGAGGTTGCCTACGAGCCCTAGTGTCAGATTTTTGGATGGGTCCTTATGGTGCCAGAATTATCGATTTAGCTACTGCTGATGTTGGCAGGCTATCGTTTTGTGCATAGTTTTTATGTATAGCTTTTTAATATAGCTTCTTAATATTGCTTTTTTTGTATCGCTTGTTTATATCCCCCTAAAAGTTACGTAAGTCTGGGATTTTTTAGTAGAGAATAAAAACACATGTCCGCAAGGCAGCAACTGCAACAATCAAAGCGCTGGGTGGTAAAAATTGGCAGCGCCTTATTAACGGCCGACGGCAAGGGGCTGGATGGTGGTGCTATCTCGGCATGGACAGCTCAAATTGCCGAGTTACACGGGCGTGGTATCGAGGTGGTCCTGGTTTCGTCCGGTGCTGTAGCCGAGGGGATGTCTCGGCTGGGTCTAAGAGATCGTCCTGAGACTCTACATCAGTTGCAGGCTGCGGCTGCTGTTGGGCAGATGGGTTTGGTGCAGGCCTACGAGTCCTGCTTCAAAAAGTTTGGTTTACATACCGCTCAGATATTGCTCGGGCACGACGATATTTCCGCCCGTGACCGCTATCTCAATGCTCGTAATACCCTGACGACGTTACTATCGATGAGTGTGGTTCCCGTAGTGAATGAGAACGACACGGTGGTGACTGATGAGATTCGTTTTGGCGACAATGATACTTTAGGTGCATTAGTGGCTAACTTAGTCGACGCTGACGCTTTGATAATACTGACAGACCAGCATGGATTATTTGACAAAGATCCCCGAACTAATTCTCAGGCGGTTTTAATTTCCGAAGCTGAAGTTGATGATGAAGCGTTGGATTCGATGGCCGGCGGCGGTGCAGGGAGTCTTGGGCGCGGTGGGATGACGACAAAAGTTCGCGCGGCACGGCTTGCCGCACGTTCAGGCGCAAGTACCGTTATTGCCGGTGGCAGTGTTGATAATATATTGCTAAAAATTGCCGCGAGCGAAGATGTTGGCACTCTATTAATTGCCAGGCAGCAACCTCTTGTTGCCCGCAAGCAATGGTTGGCGGGTATGTTGAAGGTCATGGGTTCTCTAACGTTGGACGATGGCGCGGTCAAGGTGTTGAGGGTGTCGGGGAAGAGTCTATTGCCGGTGGGTGTGAAAGGCGTATCCGGTAGTTTCAAGAGAGGTGACCTGGTGTCCTGTTGCGATGATGATGGTTTAGAGGTTGCCCGTGGTTTAGTGGGTTACAGTATTGAAGAGTCGCGGCTAATAATGGGGAGTTCGAGCGGGGAAATTGAGGGAATTTTGGGGTACAGGGGAGATAAAGAACTTATTCATCGCGATAACTTGGTAGTTTTGTAGCCGAGATTATTTTGACGGCCTGCCTGGCGGTGTTTGTTTTGTGGGGCTCTGCGTTGTTATGGCCATCACTTATGTCCGGGTCACTGTTGGGGCGGACGCTTCAATCGCGCCGTATTGACGATAAGTTCGCTGTGCTGGGACAGCTTTTTGGACTAAAGCCCGAGCGAAAAAAAACCGACGTAAGTCGGTTTTTTCAGTCGCGCTTAAAGGCCCAGTAATTAAACAGCCAGTGCCTTTACTTGAGCGTTCAAGTGGCTCTTGTGGCGCGCAGCTTTATTTTTGTGAAGCAGGTCTTTGTCCGCCATGCGGTCAATAATAGGCACGGCTTCATTATAAGCCTTGGCGGCTTCTTCGGCGTTACCACCAGCTATGGCAGCTATAACTTTTTTGATTGACGTTCGAACGGTAGAGCGTAGGCTGGCGTTATGTTTACGACGCTTTTCTGCCTGACGGGCACGTTTTTTGGCTTGTGGAGAATTCGCCATGGTTTTTGTCCTGAAGCTGGTTAGAGTCTCTTTTGTTGAGACACGAAAATTTAAGAGGCGCGATTATTCCTTGTTAAGCTCGCTATGTCAACCCGATTTAAGTAACAGGGGGTGTTTTTTACTGACGATAGGGTGATTTTTTAAGGGTTCTTTGATTTTAGTGTGTGGGTTGTCATTTGGGTGTCGGTTTTGGTTTTTTTGCGGCTTATTTTACTTATCTACCTTTATGTTGGTGTTTGCGTTTTTCCTTCGACTCGCTGCTATTTTGTGTTTCTCTGCGAGACATCAGCAATGGCAGTTGTGCCGCCGTGAAGTTGTAAGCTGCAAAGCTGTCTGGTGCTTGTTTTGTTGAATTACCAATGTCTGGGTTACGTGCACTTGGAGTTAGAAGGTCTGCAAAGGGGAGCTGGTATTCGGGCTGCCCGCTGGTTTCGTCGTTTCTTATAGTTTTGTCGGCATAGGTTTTAACTATTTGTGATATGTGCATTCAATAATCCCAATCATGGTCGATTAAATCAGAGCAGCGATTTCGCGATAATGCATATTTAGATTAGATCCATAATTCCAATTAGTCTATTAGATTTTTATGCCGTGGTTTGTCCATTTATCACGGCAGTGGTATGTGTGTGATACGTTTGACTGCTATTCGCACGTTCTATATCAGCTGATACCGAAGATTAACAAGGCGCAGCCAGCGACCGCGAGTGCCATAGCCTCCTTCGCCACATCCAGCCGCAAAATGGCATAGCCATATGAAAGTGGCGGCAGTAACAACGTGCAAAGCCCCCAGGCGAAATCTTCTTTGGAAGTGCTTATCAGCATCACTATCCAGCTTAGAAGTAGAGTGATTGCGCCTAAAGTCGTGAGGTATGCTGAAATAGGGTCCATGATTTATTCCTAATGTGAATAGAATTGATTTTCGCTAATAATAACATGACTAAAGTCATGTGAGTCTACTAGATCTGCGCAATGGCTCATAATTTTTGCCTGCTGAAAGATTGCTTAAGCGCAGGATTTTTTTCAGCGTGAATTGATGGTGAGCATTAACGAAACTAACGACATGAGGTGTTTTAGCCAGTAGGTGGTTTTGAGGCAGTCAGTCGATTATTTAGTTGGTAATTTAATGATCAAAAATTAGATTTGGAGAAAAGCTATGCAAAAAAAAGCCTACACAAAAATGTAGGCTTTTAATTTTGGTAGCGGGGGCCGGATTTGAACCAACGACCTTCGGGTTATGAGCCCGACGAGCTACCAGACTGCTCCACCCCGCATCAGTAACTGTTTGGAAGAACGAAGCGTGGCTTCTTCTTCAAGCAGGCGCGCATAATAGGGAGCGCGAAAGCAATCGTCAAGTCTCTTATGTCTGTTTATGTTCGTTTTGACGATATTTATTCGTAAAAGGACTATATTCTCTTAGGTAGTGCCTATCCAGAGACTAATAAATACCGTCGTTGCGAGCGTTACGGTTCGGCGCCTCGACGCGGCAATCTCATCCAGCATTGACGCG
>ENA-OSET01004006-OSET01004006.1-sediment-metagenome-genome-assembly--contig:-NODE-4006-length-13219-cov-3.364100_pt1 | contig 13219 bp, 12 predicted proteins | sample MGYA00237882_ERZ534229 | MGnify/ENA primary metagenome ERZ534229 (study PRJEB26408, sample SAMN06266212) | sediment metagenome | isolation source: Hudson Canyon methane seep mesocosm | place...
TCATCGGCTTCTTTTACTTTTAAAAGTAATGCTAAAGGTGTGGCGGTGATACTCTGTATCACGACGGTTACCATAATCACTAAAAATACCATAGGCACTAGTGCGCTGGCATCCAAATAAGCATTTGCTTCTAACTTAAATGCAAAAAGTGCTGCAACCGCAGCGGCAACAATCCCTCTCGGAGCAACCCAGCCTAAAAAAGTTTTTTCTTGCCAGCTGAGGTCGGTGCCAATCGCAGCTAACCAGACGGCTATAGGACGGGCGACGAACATTAGAATAGCAATGACCCAAATTGGCCCCCAGCCTAATGCTGTCATCGCATTCAATTCCATGCGGGCGGCGAGTAATATAAATAAAGCAGAAATCAGTAAAACACTCAAAGACTCTTTAAATTCCAGGATTTCATCTACGGGCACGCCTTTCATGTTTGCTAGCCAGATCCCCATAATGGTGACCGTTAATAAGCCTGATTCATGAACCAGAAAATTTGAAAATGCAAAGCAACCTAACATGAAGGTTAAGGTACCAGCATTTTGTAAAAACTGAGGGAGCCAGCGATTACGCAGAGCCTGACCTAATAAATAACCGGATGAACAGCCTAAAGTTACGCCTAATACTAAGGTCTTGCCAAAAGTGGCTAGGGTATGTTCGATGGCATAGCTTTGCCCGGTACCACTAGAAACAATAAACTCAAATACAAGTACTGCGAGTAGTGCTCCAATGGGGTCAACCACAATGCCTTCCCACTTAAGAATATTTCTAATACGGCCATTTGGTCTAACGGCTCTTAGAAGCGGCATAATAACGGTTGGCCCACTCACGACAACAATGGCACCAAATAATGTTGAAACGCCCCATGAAATCCCTACAACGAACCTACATGATAAAGTCGCGATGACCCAAGTCACTAACACGCCCGAAATAAGCAGGTTGCGTACCATCTTCCCATGTTCTTTAAGCTCAGAAAATTTAAGTGTTAAGCTGCCTTCGAATAAAATAACTGCGACGGCGAGGGATACAATAGGGAAAAACATATCGCCTAATAACGCGTCAGGATTGAGAAAGCCGAGGTAAGGGCCAAGTAGAATACCTGCAATCAGTAAAAATAAAATCGCAGGTAATCGTAAGCGCCATGCAAGCCATTGGCATATTAAAGAAATAACACCAATACTGGCTAAAGAAATAAGTTGAAGTTCAACCATAAAATGAAGGGCTTAATCCATATTTAAATACATTTAATAAGTAAAGATCATTCTGACGATATTGCGAGTTATGAGCTGCTATTTAGGTAAGAATTGGATGCTGCTTCAATATTATCTGGCGCAGCACTTTATTTTATTTCAGGTGGAGTACTTAGCTTTTTCAGGATTTTTGATACGGCAATGAAGGCAAAGCTCGCTGTCACGTGTGTGACAGCGCCAAAGCCGGAAGCGCAATCTAATTTAGCGGGGCCATTATTTTCTGGTCGGCTTTGGCAGACCGAACCATCTCCTTGGTCATAAACAAGTTGTTCAGTTGAATAGACACAATCAACTCGGTACTTACGTTTAGGGTTTCGAGAAAAACCATGTATACGCCGGAGGTTATTGCGTATCTTGGCGAGTAAAGGGTCTTGAATGGTACGATTTAAATCAGCAACTAAAATTTGAGTCGGGTCTGTTTGCCCACCCGCCCCTCCAGAACAAATTAATTTGATTTTAGCCCGTACACAAAATGCGATGATAGCTGTTTTTGCTTTTACACTATCAGTTGCATCAAAAACATAATCGAAGTCTTTAGTTAAGTATGTTTCGAGATTATTTGGGGTAATGAATGTATGGCAAGGGCGTACATCTAGCTCAGGGTTTATTTCCAATAGTCTTGCCGCCATGACATCAACTTTCATCTGTCCAATAGTGGATTGGAGGGCATGGACCTGTCGATTGATGTTGGAGACACATAGATCATCTAGGTCAAATAAACTAATCGTGCCGATTCCTGAGCGTACGAGTGCTTCAGCCGCCCAAGAACCAACGCCACCTATGCCAATTACCGCAACATGGCTCTGTTGAAAGGTTGATAAGGCGGTTTTGCCGTAGAGGCGGGCAATCCCCCCAAAACGAAAGTCATAATCGTTTGTCATGCAACTCAAAACTCATAAATGTGAAAACCGCCACTATATCTGGAAAACAAGCTGCTTGAAAATGAATCAGCACAATCCCTTGTGTAATCCCTAAATCTTGTAGACAAATAGACGATTTAAATGGTCTTTTATTAGGTATTAAAGGCAATACTATTAAGAATGACAGAAAATAAAGGTTTAGCATTGATGGTATATTTTATTGCTAATTTCTCGTCGTTGTTTTCTTAATTGATTACCTTTTGGTTCTTTATAGCCGGCTCTTAGCTTTTTCTGAATGGTGTCAAGTTTGGCTTCTAAGGTATGACAGATCTGCTTTCGTTTAAACTGATGTTTGAGTTGGCGCGTTATTTGGCTGTTTTTTTGTCGTTTATTAATAGGTTGATCACTAAGTTTAATTGACGTGTGATCAATTGAGAGAGAAGACGGTTTTGAGGTATTTACGGTTGGTCCGGATACCTTTGCAATAATAGTTTCAGTAGCAGGCGCGACCGGTGGTTGATCAGAAAAGTGCCAATTCCCTTGATTATCTTGCCAGCGGTAATAGCTGGAGCCTGCTACGGCTGAATTCCCGCTGAATAATATAAGCTCAGTAATGAGCCAGCCTATAAGTATAAATATTCTCATTAATTCCCCTCCTTGGGATTTCTCGTCTTTAAGTAATTAGTGCTATTTGTACCGGTGCCAGATATCGGTTAAGTGACCGGATCGTGTTCCAGGAGGCCATATCTCTTTCGCTTTTGTGTAGACATTTCCTTTATGTCTACAACGACGAGTCCATCGACACAATCATTAAAGTCGGGGTCTATATTAAAGCCTAAAAATCGTGTGCCACCTTGAGTCGTTAGATCTGCGTATTGTTTGTAAAGCGCAGGTACTGAGTAACCAAGATGTCTCAGTTGTGCTTTTAAAACAGTGAAAGCTTCTTTGGTAGATTTACCTTGAAATAACTGACTCATCTTTTTCTGGGTTGAATCATCTATTGTGTAAGGGCGCTTACTGGCCAATGTTAGCCCATCAATATCAGCGTAATAGCGCTGATAATAACCAACAATTAGATCTTTTGCTGGGCGTGAGAAAGTATTGCTAATACTGACGGCGCCCAGTAAATAGCGATACTGCGGATTGCGACGTAGAAACGCTGCAATTCCATACCATAAGTACTCTAAACTTCTAGAACCCCAATACTTAGGTTGTATGAAGCTTCTACCCAGCTCTAGGCCTGATTGAATGATTTGTTCAGTATCTTTGTTATAGTCGAACAAAGTTGAAGTATATAAGCGTGGCTCATTATGAGTCGCGCAAAGTCGGTAAGCGCCAACGACTTCTAAATCGTCTTCATCCCATAACACGATGTGCATATAGTGTTGATCATAGTTATCAATATCTCGGTCACTGCCTGTTCCTTCACCAATCAGGCGAAAAGCCTCTTCGCGTAAGCGGCCTATTTCACGTATTAAAACGGAGTCAGTTTGGCTGTGATATAAGAATATCTTTTTATTGTCTCGGGTTGCGCCTAAAGACTCGCAAGCTTCAACTTCATATTTTAGTCGTTGACGGTCTTCCGCTGGCGCAATGGGCGTAAGTGTTCGAAAGAGTGATGGCTTATTCCTACCGATGCGATAGACCTGTTTCTGGAATAACTTAACTTTAGTTTTAAGTGGAAGGCTTAAATCTTCATGTGCCAATGGGTCAATTAACTCGCCTACTTTGATACTCACGGTATTGTTAGATTGTTTGAGTGATTCTCGTAGCAACACTCTTAGAAATAATAATGTCGACAATGGTTTTGAGAATATAGATAAACTATAGAATAAAAATGACTTTTTAGGGCTGACATGAGCCGGCAAAATTGGCGAATTGGTTTGTTCCGCGATATTTAAAAAATCTGATTGCCAGTGGCTATCCTTAATGCGGAGACGACTAAAAGCAGAAACATCACTGGCCGGAAAAATGACTAATATACCTTCATCCTTTAGATGTTGGCATATGCAATTAAATTGCTCAGCTGCTTGAGGCACGCTTTTATCGTAAGGCAAAGTAAATGGTTGAAGCGGGGGTATGCTTGTTAAGAGTGGGTTTTCGATTATTTTTATGTCGGACCGCACTTCAGCTATTACATTGAATAAAGCCAGTGCATCTAAAGCACCAATGGGATGATTCGAAATCAGAATGACGCGACCCAGTTTGGGGATATGATGTTGAGTGTTTACCTCTATATCAACATCAAAGTGGCGAAGTGCTTGCTGAACATAAGATAAGCCCTCATTGTTAGTGAAGGCAGCATTAAAGCGCTTTAGCTCTTTTTGGTGTAATACACTTTTTAAGATGGACATCACGGTCTAACCATTAAGCGAGAGAGCACGAAAAACCTAGATTTTTCGATGATTGGGCTTGTTGTTGAGTAGCTTTTCAATATCGCTTCTTATTAAGTTATACGCTCATATAAAAGATCCCAAACACCATGCCCTAAACGCTGGCCACGTTCTTCAAACTTGGTTAAAGGGCGGTAGTCAGGGCGCTCAGAATAGTTATGTTCACCGGCAATATTTTTAAAGCCTTCAGCGGACTCCATGACTTTCATCATATGCTTAGCATAGGGCTCCCAATCTGTTGCCATATGAAAGACGCCTCCTATTTCGAGTTTAGGGCGTATACTTTGTACGAATTCCGGCTGGATGAGTCGGCGTTTGTTATGCTTTGTCTTATGCCATGGATCTGGGAAAAAAAGCTGTAAACGGCTTAATGCTTTATCAGCAACCGAGTGTTTAAGTAATTCATTTGCATCAGCACAAAATACTTTCAAGTTTGTTAATTCAAGCTCATCTGCTTTCATTAATAAAGCGCCTACACCAGGTCTATGAACCTCGATACCGACGAAGTTTTTATGAGGAGCTTGCTGAGCCATTTCACAAAGTGAGCGGCCCATACCGAAACCAATTTCTAATACGAGTGGGTTTGAATTACCAAAAATATTGGTGAAATCCATCAGTGATGACGATAAATCAAGCCCTAATTTTGGCCATAATTCATCCCAACTATTTTGTTGGCCGGTCGTCATTCTACCACTTCGGATCACAAAACTACGAATAGGTCTGTTCTTAAGGGCTTCATTCGTCATACATATTCCCACTACAAATGTTCATGTTCGCTTAAATATTTCAGCAAGCTGAAAGTCATTGGCTATAAATTGCGCGAATGATAGGAGTGGGAGGGGTAAATATCAAGAGACAGCGGTAGATAGTTCGCTAGATTCTACAAATGTTTTGATTTGGTCGCGTACCAAGCGATAGCTGATTAAGGTTTCCGCTTCGTTTTCAGCATTTCTTGCTAAAGCGGGTGGATCATCAAAAGGAATATGTTTAACTAAAAGTGTTGAAGGTAGTGAGGGGCAATGATTTGCGGCATGATCACAGACGGTGACCACAAGGTCGAAAGTATTATCTTTTAACTCATCGACATTTTTAGAGTATTGACCCGTCATATCGACACCAGATTCTGCCATGACTGAAATGGCAAAGGGGTTCATTCCATGCGTCTCGATACCGGCAGAGAATGCTTGCCATTCATTAGGTTTTAATGCGTTCACCCATGCTTCAGCCATTTGGCTTCTACATGAATTGCCTGTGCAAAGAAATAGCACCTTTTTTTGCTGTGATGGCATATTTTAATCCTATGCAATGAATAGTAAATAACTGTACTGCAGATTAGGACTTACAATCCTTAAAATAATTCAATTAAAAATAGCCTATATTTTCACTATCAGTAACAAAATAGTTCAAAATTTAATCATTTTGCAAGAAGTTTAGTCTTATACTTACCTTATCAGCTCATGAAATGCGATTGTGAGCTGACTTCCTTGAAATACCCCTATTAGGAGCTCGTCTTATCTGTTGGACGATGCTCCTCTTTTTATGTGTTCTCATGATCATGACTTAATTGAAATAATTTAGGTCGGACCATTTTCTTATAATCAGTAGGAGTTAAGCCTACTTTTGTTTTAAATACACGCGAGAAATAAGCTGTATCTTTATAGCCTACATTTTCTGCAACGTCTTGAACGGTTAAATCGGTTGTTTTTAATAAATCCCGACCATTTTCAATGCGTAGGTCCTGTAGGTATTGGTTGGGTGTCATGCCTAATGCTTGTCTAAAGCGACGCGTAAAGGTTCGTACCGGCATTTCTGCTTTTTCTGCCATTTGGGGGATATCAATTTCTTCATGGCATGAGACTTTTAGCCATTCTTGTACTTCAATAATTGACTCATCCGAATGCGCAGCATTACCAATCGAAAACATGGGTAAATCATAGCTGCTGCCCACTTCGTGTTCAAAGTGACGCTCAGCCATTTGGCGATGTTTCAGGCCAAAGGCCTGACCGATTAAATGGAAGACTAAATCCGATAAGGCATTGATGCTGCCTGCACAGTAGATGCCATGGCCATAGGTAATAAAGTGCTGGCGCTTAAGCTCAATTTTCGGATAACGCGTTTCAAAATCATCAAAGAAATACCAGTGTGTGGTAGCAGGGCAGTGATTTAATAAACCGGCTTGTGCTAGAAAATAGACCCCGGTACCGGTGGCGATAAACTTCGTACCTGCTTCATAGCGTTCTTTGAGTAAAGCGGGTAAATGAGGGTATTTATTGAGAATATACGAAGGGTTGCGCCAGCCTGGTGGAATGAATATCCAGTCCATATGGCCTAAGTCTTGGAGTTTTTCTTCAATGTTTAAGGGTATTTCACCCGCAACTTGAGGTTGTTCATCGACAATTTTTACCAGGTTCAATTCAAGTTGGCGGCCTTCGCGATCCATTTTGGCCATGGCATTCACAGCTTTCAGGATCTCGTAGGGCCGTGTTACGCCAGAGAATAAAACGCGGTCATAAATTAAAAATGCAGCGTTGATCATGCTAACTCACTCCACTTTGGCTGTTCTATTATCAAAAGTGCTATTTAGGACGTTTATAGTAGCGGATCACTTATTCACATGGAAGATGGCTGATGATCATTGATAAGGATAAATCAGCCATTTATCTGATGATTGAAGCTAGCTTGATGTTGTAATGAAACAATAAGTCTCAAACGCCTGACTGTCGATCCAGCCTCTATAAGCAAGCGCCTCACCTAAATGAGCGGTGCCGAGCTGCTCATCCCCACTTAAATCCGCTAAAGTACGTGCAACACGAATAACTCTGTGAGCACCACGGGCTGAAAGTGCCAGTTTATCCATTGCACGTTCAAGCATGCTTTGGGTTTGTGGTTGTAGTGCACAAAAACGTTCTAACTCTGCAGGCTTCAATTCACTATTAAGTTTGTTTTGTCGATCAATCTGTCGCTGGCGGGCTTTTTTGACTCGTTGATAAACGGCAGCGGAGCTTTCCGCAGGTGCCGGTTTACCGAGTAAAACTGCTCCCGCTTGAAAAGCAACTTCGACATGTAGATCGAAGCGATCCAGTAAAGGCCCTGATAGCTTCTTTCGATAATTTTGAATTTGTTGGGGTGTATCGGTTCAAGCCACTTTGGGGTGTCCAGAAAATCCGCATGGACATGGATTCATTGCTAATGTACTGTCAACTATATTTAGTAAAAATGAACTTAGTAGATAAAATCACACATTTCTAATATTTCGCTCAATAATGGAATATTTGTTTAGCCTTAAGTAAATCATTAAAGTTTTTAGGTGTCTAGCAAAACTGGGAAGTCCACTCTTTTGGCATGCTGGTAAAGCGCTTGTTCACAACCTAAAGTCGGTATTTTTCTGGTAACGATAAATTGCTAGTTCGTGAGCAATTTATCGAAAAGTTATTATTTCGGATTTAGGTGACCAAATAGACCGCAAAGCTGCCGTTCAAGTGCCTTGCTAAGATAAGGATAAAACAGCCATTTAGATCACTGGCTTAATGATTGTAAGTGAGCAAAAGCGTTCCTTTTGGGCTCATCGAAATACTGATAGCTTAGACCTATTAGATCTACTAGACCGCTGGAATAATATGAGTAAAGGACTAGAAACGCACATTTTTTGAGTATCAAGAAAATTTATACTTCACAGACTTTCACCCTAGTTTAACTTGAAGACAGAAAGTAGAGTGGTATTACATATGACAAATCTGTATTCTTAATCCTGTAATTGCTCTGGTTTGGGAAGTGCTTATTAATTCCCTGTTGAGAAGCTCCCAGCAGCGCAGGAAGTACTAGTCTTAAGTCTCCAGAATAGCCAGTACTCTTTGCTCTAACAAGCCACAACTCTTTCTCCTTATTATTCCTATACTCCTCTGCATCTAGCGCTCTAAAAATTAAAACTCTTTCGTAGCTAGTGTTCTTTACCGTTTTTGTGTTGTGGCCTTGGAGATATAAGCCCTTTCCTGATGTTGTGGTTGTTGCAGAACCAGAGTAACCGCCAATAGAATAGTTTGTGTAAGAGGTTGAACCGCCATCATAACCAAAAATCGGCACAGAATAAGTAGAGTAGTCAACCTCTGGGTCTGAGATACCAAAAGAGATTGGTAAGAAAATTTCAGCTAAACCTTGATCATCTGTAACAGTATACCCATGCTGTCGAAGCAAAAACGAAATACCCCTTTTAACCTCCTCAAATTCCAAGCTACCTTCTTTCATGTTTGGCATACCAGAAAATATTTTTACGACTGACTTTTTAGATTTACTTGAAAGCGCTTCAACCGTGACATTAAATTCGAGGTAATTAGATTTTCGAAGTATTTTTTCAGTGACAATACCGTTTTTCAAAACCAAGACACCATCCCAGTAACTCATGAAAACTTTATCGCCTACCTTTTCCCTTGCGGTTGATCTACCGATAAAATTACTAAGCTCCAATTCAAGAGTTCCGATTGGTACTGAATTAATAGTGTCTTTATTGGTTAGTCTTTGAAGTTTTGCGCAACCGCTTATTGTAAAAATAATGATAAGAGCAGAAAGGAAAAAACGCACTTTGAAACACTCCCTAAAGGGTTATTTAGTTGTCATCTAAAAATTGGAGGATTACCGGAAAAGCTAACCTTACCAGTATTTCTTAAACAAACAAGAAATTAAGGTACTGAAATACGAACAATTTAGGCGGTAAAAGGAAACTCTTTTTACTATGGGCTGGGGTTTATCAATTGCTCACAAAAGTAGTACTTTAACTCCGTTGTATGCATTTTTAGTGCTTGGCCAGATTGTCCTTAAGCTAAAAATACCCAACCACGGCAGTTGAGCATTAGCGATAGTTTTCTATAGATAGCTTTTATGAGTTAGCATACCTTTCGTTTTAGTAAAAAATGAAACACCATGCCTATCAATAGTTGATAGAAGGCTATTTTACTTAGAATACTAGTGAGCTTTATCTCTGCAAAGGCGATCTACTAACTTGAGCAAGGTAGGAATTCGATTTTGGCCAACCATCTTTAAAATAAGCCTCCTAGCTATATCACTTCTAATTCCAACCGAGTCAACATATAGAGGCTTGCTACTTTCACCGCGATATACATTCCATACTTCGGGCGCTCCAACTCGCGGATTCTTAGCCACACCAATAACCTTTGTTTCAATAGAATTATCGTAGAGGTAATCTGCCAAATGGGCCCCCAAACCTTTCTTACCAGAATCATCTAAATGAACGTATCCATCAATGATAATCAGATCTGGTTTTAAATCATGCTCTTTGATCAACTTCGTTATACAAGGTAACTCTCGTTTGTAGAATTCTCCTGATTGGTATTCAGACGGTACTTCTAATTGTGAGTAATACACTTCACTGGGAGCTGATTGGGAGACGCTAGAAAAAGTAATTCCTGCGACAAACGCTTGATTATCTTGATAATGAACATCTACCGCTAGTATTTTGGACTCAGTAATTTCTGAGAATTTTATAGCAGCTTTTTGCCATAGCAGGCTCTCTTCTAGCCTTTTGGTTTCGCCTAGTTTATAGAAACCCTGAAATTCTACTCTGTCGAGAGACGGCATATTCTCTCGCATCAAAAACGGCTCTGGAAAAGCGTACGCAATACCACTCTCCAGAGTTTGATAGAAATCGAGTTCCGCCCAAAACTTTTTAAGTTTCGGAAACTCTGAAAGAAAAAGGTTTCGTTGCGTTTCTTCGGTAATGGGGCGAGTTACTGAGACTTCCCATTCACCCACAACTTCTACCTCAAGGCTTTCAAGCTTTGGAAGACAAATAGGGTTGTTTAGCTCGAAATAACCTCCAATATGCAGCATTTCGAGGTTTGGCATGTTCTCTAATAATTCGGTGATATCACCAATAGCGCCCGCTGTCCCGTGGGCATTACAAAATAACTCAGAAACCCCTAGGGATAAACGACGCAGTTTCGGAAACTTAGTGGAAGATAAAGCCTTAACGATTGAAGAATAGTCATATTGACATTCAAACTCGTAATCAGGATTTTTGTAACCTTCAGTTGAATAGCCAATGAACAGTTCTTCTGCTTGAGCGGGAAAGCTAGATTTACCATATGCCTCGAACAAATCGAGATGACTCGCCCCAAGATAAAATTTGATGCCAATTGCTCTTTCGGGAAGTATCGAAACAGACTCCCATCCATAATGGTCGCTCTGCTTAACACCTAATACCATATAACCTTCACGCATCCCCCGACTTTCAGGAGCAACTTGAAAACAACGGTACTCTTCGGGGATATTAATTAGAGCTTTCGCTAATTCTTGATCTTCTTCTTTTGCTGATATGACTAGCGGGTACACCATTTTATTAATTCGAATCCTTGCGTTTGGAACTTTTAATTTCTAGGAAGTAGGATATACCATTTTTTAGCTGGGTGGGTATTTCTGATACTGAAATGACATATTATAAAAGGAGTGCACACTCCTTAGCCCTCATTTTAAGGGTCTGGCCAGATTGTCCTGAAGCCAAAAACACCCAACCAAGGCTCTTGAGCATAAGCCAACCCTTTTGGTATGTAGGGATACCGCTAGCTCTCGATCTAAAGCGAACCTTTTTCAAAGTATTAACGAGGGACATAGGCGTTAGTATTAACCATAATATGAGGGATATTAAGGCTGGCGCTTAAGGGCGTCTGTTTCTGGTTTATACTGCCATTTTTTTAGCTACGGTAGTCTCAATTTGTTATGCTAGCTCATTTGATAAATGCATTTATGCTAGGCCTATTCCGGAGCTGCTATGCTATCTGACAACTCACGCCGCAGGTTAATTATTATTACCTGTTGTTCTACTTTTATAGTTATTATCGGCTATGTCATTTATCTAGATGTTACCAACCTAGTCGGTCTCATCTTAGGGGTAATGATTTTAAATTCATTGTTTAACTTAAAAAACGGCCTCATAAATGGAAAGGCAACTACCACTCGCCGGTTCTCGTCTGGCCAACTTGAGTTCAAAAGAGATGAAAAGCCGCTTCGCTATACCGTGGCTCTATTCGCAGACTTTCTAATGCTCCTCTTTTCATCCTTAGTTCTCTACTCTATTTATGTTGAGGATATCTTGAATTTACCAGCCTCTTAATTGACGACACATTAGTTCGCAACCGGCCAAATGGGAAGATATTACAGCTTCATAACACCGCTCTACATTATAAAATGTCAAAAGGAAAATTACTGTCCACCACGCACCAATCTCACAGGTTTTGCGTAGTCGGAGATGCCGCCGTCATAGCCGTAGGAATTGCCATTACCGAAATAGACATACCAGGATAAGTATGAAAGATCATCATGAGCCGACGTTGACCAAACATCCCACGAATAATAAGGAAAATATTGACTCATCAAACTTTCAGTACGTGTTCCTGATTGTGAGGCTGAGATTAGTACATCTTTACTGGGTACGCGCCAGTCATTAAAGCCACAGAGGCCTTGGCTACCATTGACCAACACATTCCAGTCGTCATAAAATTCGGTACCAACTTGTTCTGCGCCGATTCCACCCCAGCGATAAAAGTTGTTGATCGCATGCAAGCCGGTATCGCTGGCAGTTTTTACTTCCCATATGTAGCCGGTGACCTTATCTCTGACGCACGACCATTGGCTGGCTGAGCTGGGTAGATCTTCGCCTGTGGCGGAGATTTTAGTGAAGTCGCTATAAATATCGACCTCTAGCCCTAACTCAAACTCAGTGTAATCACCATGAGCCGGTGCTTGATCAATAGCACCATGCGCAATTGATTCGCTGCCAATCGTCCCTTGAATGCTAAGTTTAAGGTTTGCTAGGTCTTCATTGCTAATTTCATCCGCATTCACAGTGATTTTTATGTCAACTTGATTCTTCTCTGCTTGACCCACTGTCACCCCAGATAGTTCTAGAGGTACAGTAAAGTTAACGAATTCAACCGTTAGGCCATTTATTAACGGGTAACTAATATTACTGATATTAGCTGTGCCATAACCTTTGTTGATCAGTGTAATGGTTTCTGACTTAGTTGTTTCACCTTCTTCAAAAGCAATTTCTAGTTTGTCATCTGTTTTTCGAGTGCCGCTACTGATGGTGGATGCCAGCAAACTTCCATCATGGTAAGCAAATAACTGCGGTTCTGCTTTTTTGATTTGCAGGTAAATATAATGAACGGATTCCCCACCATCTACATCGTATACTGTCACGGGAAAATGATACTCATGGGGGTCTGTAATCTCTCGAGTAAACCTTACAATACCATCATCATCTGTTATAAATGTATCATCGCCTAGTTCAGCGTGAGTGCATTGAATGGTGTCATTATTTACGGGGTCTTTACAGGAAAGCTCAAACGACATGACGTAAGGTCCGTCTCCTTCAAAACTATAGGCTTCACAAGTCGTATCTTCTTCAGTAGCACCGGTATTATCTTTTAGGCAATAGCCTGTATATAAGTTTTTCCATTTCGAGGCTAAGTTATCTAACTCAGTTTCGGTATGATAATGATAACTTCCAGCAGTCGGAGCAAGAACAAAATTTTTACCAACCATGTAGAGGTCTTGCTCAAGCAAGTTATCTATTTTCCAATAAGCTTGAGACTTGCTACCAGAGAGTTCTAAGCCAAGTTGCAGAACAGTTTTTGAAGCAACTAGTACATCAACCGCTAATTTTACTTGTCCTAGAATGGGCACTAGTTTAATCGCCAACTTAACAGCAGCTTCG
>ENA-OSET01004007-OSET01004007.1-sediment-metagenome-genome-assembly--contig:-NODE-4007-length-13218-cov-2.877635_pt1 | contig 13218 bp, 11 predicted proteins | sample MGYA00237882_ERZ534229 | MGnify/ENA primary metagenome ERZ534229 (study PRJEB26408, sample SAMN06266212) | sediment metagenome | isolation source: Hudson Canyon methane seep mesocosm | place...
TTCATGCTGAGATATGACCAAAAAGTAAGCGATAGCAAGATGGTTAGTAGCATTACTACCTTGGGATATCTGACCATGGCTATTCTTTACCATTGGCCATGGGGCGGTTGGCGCAGAGGTTATAAGGCAAAATATAAAAAGTTCAATAGGTAGCAGTATGTGTGGAATTGCGGGAGTATTAAACCCCTTATCTTTAGAGAAACAACGCGTTTATAGTAGTCAAATTGCCACGATGATGAATGCTATTAGTCATCGTGGACCTGATGATAGCGGGCTATTTGAGACTCGTTTCGGAGTACTTGGGCATACTCGTTTATCTATAATTGATGTTGAGCATGGGCAGCAGCCTATGTATTCCAGAGACAAGAGGTATGTAGTTGTATTTAATGGTGAAATATACAATTACATCGAGCTACGGCTGACATTAATTCAAGAAGGTGTTGAGTTTGAAACCTTCTCAGATACCGAAGTGTTGTTAAATCTTCTCATTCATAAAGGAGAGCATGCAATAAAAGAGCTTAATGGCATGTTCGCATTCTGCTTTCTTGATACACATACCGGTGAATGGATTCTGGCGAGAGACCATTTTGGCATCAAACCCATTTATTATAATGTGCAGCAAGACGGTATTTACTTCGCCTCTGAAATTAAAGCTTTAATGTGTTTGCCGCAGGTGAAAGCAGAAGTTAACTCTAAGGGTATGGGGCATTACTTTACCTTTCAGTTTTGCTTAGGCGATCAAACTTTATACTCTGGTGTTAATAAAATCGAGCCTGGTTATTACCTTAAAGGGCGAGCAAATACGATTAAAGAAAAGAAGAAATACTGGAGTGTTGATTATACAATTGATCATGAGCACTCTGAATCTTATTTTCTTGAAAAATTAGAGTCACTCTTAGCAGATAGTTTACGCCTACAGGTAAGGAGTGACGTGCCTCTTGGAGCTTACCTCTCAGGTGGTTTAGACTCTAGCGCTGTGACAGTGCTTGCATCAAAAGTGTTAGGCGGGGGGATTCCTTCTTTCACGGGTAAATTTCTTGAAGGTGAGCAATATGACGAGTCTCATCATGCTCGTGCAGTTTGCGATCAGATAAATGGAGACATGCATCAAGTTGCACCGACTGCTCAAGAGTTTGCAGATTTGCTCCCTCAAATTATTTATTCTCTTGATGAACCGTTAGCGGGACCTGGTGTTTTTCCGCAGTTTATGGTTAGTAGAGAGGCATCCAAGCATGTAAAAGTGATATTGGGTGGGCAAGGAGGTGATGAAATCTTTGGTGGTTATGCCAGATATCTCGTTGGCTACTTGGAGCAGACTTTAAAAAACTCGATCCTAGGTGTGAATGAGGAGGGTGATCATGCAATTTCGCTTTCATCCATTGCCCCTAATTTAGGTTTACTTAAACAATACAAGCCAATGTTATCCAATTTTTGGAAGGATGGTTTGTTTGAAGGGATGGATAGCCGTTATTTTCGCCTGATTGATCGAAGTCCAGATGTCAGTGCAATTTTAACAGCTGAAGCTCGAAAACAGTTTAATCGAGAAGAAATTTTTGAGGATTTCAAGGCAATCTTTAATGACGTTGGGACGGATTCTTACATCAATAAAATGACGCATTTTGATTTAAAAACACTATTGCCAGCTCTACTTCATGTAGAGGACCGTGTCAGCATGGCAGCTTCGATAGAGTCTCGTGTCCCTTTATTAGATCCGCGTATCACTGAATTGATGGCTACTGTTCCACCGGCAATGAAGTTTCAGGGAGGTAAAACTAAAGCTATGCTAAAAATGGCTGTTGAAAAAATGTTGCCATCTCAAGTCGTGAATCGAAAGGATAAGATGGGGTTCCCTGTTCCATTGAATGAATGGATGCAGAAAGGCCCAGTTAGAGACTTCGTACTGGATACACTTCTTTCAAAAGCTAGTATTGAAAGAGGTATTTATAATAAAGAAATCCTCCAAAATGTAGCAAACTTTTCCGGGGTCGGTGCAAGGCAATTATGGGGGATTTTAAGTCTTGAGTTATGGCACCAGCAATACATAGACAAAACTTCTTCACCAAAGAGTGAGCAATTAGAGTTTGCCACTACTCTTTAAGCTTCTAGTAACCTTTTATGAAACAAGAAATTATAAAGAGTTATTGTCTTAGTGCATTAGCGAGGTATTGGCTGACTTGTGAAAATGAAATTTCAACCTTACCCGTTAATGCTAACTTACCTAGTGATGTTCAAATTCCGACCAAACTGGAGTTTATTCAGCTTCCTGAATGGGCAAAGCACATTGGAGTAAATGGACAAATACTCGTACCTTCAGAGGTAGTTTTATCAGGTAGCAGTTGGGAAAATATTAATTGGTGGTATGTTATTTACTGGTATTTGAATTGTCTGGCAGAAAGGAAGTATGAAGAGATGAATGGGCCTCTCCACTCTTATAGCTTTCGTCTAAAAGGGTGGGATTCGCGTATGTGGGATCATGCTTGGGTCAACCGAATCGCAATCTTTCTAAGTCTATGGGCTAAAGAAAAAGATCAGCCTTCTGGTCAATCTATAACTTCTAGTGCGGTTATGCCTGAGATTTATATCACCCATGACCTTGATGCAATAAAAAAGACTTTAGCTATACGGCTAAAGCAAACGGCTTTTCATTTATTTAACTCTGTTAGAGCTCTTTTCTCGGGAGATTTTTTCCATTTCTCGAAGAAGTTTAAAAAGGCCTTGAGATTTTTTTTCGGGGTAGAGGATTATCGGAATTTTAAAAAACTAGAATTAAACAAGAGTGGTACTTGTATAACGAAGCAAATCATTAATGTTTATGGCGGGAATGTAGGTAAAGAACAGACAATTAAACAAAAGTTATTTGATCCTAGCTATGACATTCGAGACCCTGAATTAATTTTCCAGCTAGAGGGTATGTCTAAAAAAGGGGTAGAAATTGGACTCCACCAATCCTTTGATGCCTGGGAAGAGAAAGAACTTGTGCTGTCTGAAGCTGATAAGGTTAGAAATGCGATGGGTTTTTCGATCACTACTTGTCGTCAGCATTGGTTAAGATTTAGTTTTTCTGATACATGGTTGGCGCAGTCACAGAGTGGCTTTATGGAAGATACAACACTTGGTTTCAATGATCGGCCAGGTTTTAGGAATGGTGCAGCATTAGCGTTTAAACCAATAGGGATGGATGGCACTACTTTGCCTATAACTAGTGTTCCTATGGTGTTAATGGATTCTCATTTGTATGATTATGAGCAGTTTGATGATGAGCAGAGAAATCAGGCTATAGATCGTTGGGTTACTGAAATCGAAGAAGTTGGAGGGCAGGCAAGCATCATTTGGCATCCTCACACCTTGGGTGAAGACTATGGGTGGCATAGTGGTTTTATTAAACTTATTAATAGGTTGAGAGTAAATAGTGAAAAGTGCTAATCCTTACAAAATGGTTGTTGAGCGTAATCTGCCCAGGGTGCTCGCGCTTTTTGATACAGATAAATCTTCAGACAGTTATGGTTTTGGTGATAGGTTTCATTGGGCCTGGAATTTAATAGATTTTGGTAACGGCACTTTTCAAGGTGTTGCGCATGGATTAGCTAGATTAATACAAGCGAACATTCTTCCTGAATGGATTTCTGAAGAATCAATTCTTGCTCGTATTGATGCAATGTTTTCAGGGGCTGATATCTTGCGCCGTGCAGATGGTAGTATGGAAGAGGCCTTTCCTTATGAGGGGTCCTTTTGTGTTACAGCGTTAGTTGCTTATGATTTGCTTACGACCATTGAATTATTGGAACCGAAACTATCCAGTACAGTAAAGCAGGGATATCTCAATACAATTCGGCCAATGATTGCTTATTTACATAAGGCCGATGAAAAACACGCATTCATTTCTAATCATTTAGCGACAGCTGTAGCCGCCCTTTATAAATGGAGCAAGCTAACCGGTGAAGAAGGTAGTAAGAGGGGCGGTGAAATTCTAGATAGAATACTCTCTAACCAGTCGTCAGAAGGTTGGTATCTCGAATATGATGGGGCTGATCCTGGCTATCAGTCTTTATGTACCTATTATTTAGCAGATGTATTACAGACAACGCAAGATGAGAAATTAAAGCAATCGCTACAAAAATCGGTGGAGTTTTTACAATATTTTGCTCACCCTGACGGTTCATTTGGTGGCGTTTATGGAAGCAGAAATACTCGTTTCTATTATCCTGCCGGAGTCGAATATTTAGCGAGTGATAGTGAGCCTGCTTCAATACTCTCTCAATTTATGAGGATTAGTGTTGGTGGTAATCGAGTTGTTGGGCTTGATGCGATAGATGAGCCAAATCTGGTCCCTATGTTTAATGCTTACTGTTGGGCCGCTGCTTTAAATGAACAACACCCCGGCACAGATATTTCCCAGACCGTACCTTCAGATAGTGATGATACTTTCAGAATTGATTTTAAAGGTGCCGGTTTAATTTTAGACAAAGGGAAAGAGCATTACTCAATCGTTAGTGTTTTTAAGGGGGGGGTAGTTTACCACTTCCGCAAAGGTAAACTAAAAATCTTGGATGCAGGAAGTCTTTTTACAGATTCAAGAGGTACGAAGTTTAGTACGCAGTCGTATAATAAAACTAACAAAGTGAATATATCGAACGATAGTATTACGATAGAATCCTCGCTAACTCCATTCTCAAAAAAACGTTTTCAACCCTGGCAAATGGTTATTCTACGCATGATGAACCTTACTGTGATGCGTACTTACAGTTTAAGGGAGTTGGTAAAAAAAGTACTAGTCAAATTATTGATCACGGGCTCCGCCAGTAATAAAGGGACAGTTAGTCGAAATATCAGTTTTGGTGAAAATTTACAGTTAGAAGATAGCACTAATTTGAAGGTTAAGCTGACAAAGCTATCTGAAGTAAAAAATTTTGTAGCTATACATATGGCTAGCAAAGGTTATTGGCAAAAACAAGATACAGAGTGAAAAATGAAATTTTTAGTACCCAGATTAAAACCGAGATATGGATTTCGAGACTGGTTAGCGGCAGTTAATGTATTTCAGCGCAAACCAATAGCAAAATATGAGCAAGCTTTTGCTAACCAGTTTGGAAGTAAGCATGGTGTTATGTTTTCACATGGTCGCACTGGACTGTATGCCCTTATGAAAGTGTGGGGTCTAAATAATAGCGAAGTTATTTGCCCTGCATATACCTGTGTTGTTGTTCCTAATGCCGTTGTACTTTCCGGCAATAAACCCGTATTTGTTGATTGTGAAGACGGCAGCTTCAATATGTCAACTCGAAGCATAGAAGAGGCTGTTACCGAACACACCCGAATGATAGTGGCTACTCATCTATTTGGTTATCCGATGGATATTGATGCAGTACAGTCTATTGCAGATAGTGCATCAAAGAAGTATGGGCATAAAGTCTACGTTGTGCAAGATTGTGCCCATAGCTATGGTGCAAAATGGAATGGGCGTTTAGTTACGTCGGCGGGTGATGCTGCTATTTTTGGGTCAAATGTTAGTAAAATTATTAACTCAGTGTTCGGTGGTGTCGTCATAACCAATAGCAATGAAACCTATCGTAAGTTACTGAACTGGAGAGAGAAAGAATGTATAAACAAAAGGCTTGTTAAAACATTAAGCAGGATATTATATTTTATAGCTGTTAATGTGGCTTTTACACCGCTTGTATATACGTCTGTCAATTGGCTAGAGCGAAAAGGTTTATTAGATAGGTTTGTAAAATATTATGAAGAGGGAGTTATTGATTTTCCCTCTGATTGGGATCAGCTACCAGTGCCTGTTGAAGCCCGAATAGGGTTGGCGCAATTAAAGTCTTATAAAAAAATTATTGAAGATAGAACAACTTGGGCTCGGGCAATTATTGATAGTTTTAAAGAAAATAAGGGTATTCGTTTTATTGACGACATTGATGGCTCTACATATAGCCATTTAGTTGGAGTTGTTGACGATAGAGCTGGGTGGGTAGAGTTTTATGGGAAGAAAGGTATCCAGATGGGGATATTGATTGAATATTCTATTCCAAGCATGTCTGCATTCAAAAAGTATAGAACAACGGATACGCCGGTTAGTGATTTTTATGCAGAGCATTGTATAAATTTTCCACTCCATAAAAAACTGGAGCTAAATGATGCTGTTGATATGCAATTAAGCATTTGCTCTAAATGACAAAAAATATTGGATGAATAAGGTTGATTAAGTGTTGATAGAAGAAATTAGTCGTCTTGATGAGGCATGTAAATTCCAATTTTCTAGAATGAAGCGATCTTTGCAAGACGAAGACCTTAAATTATATGAGTATATAGATGGTTACCTTGAATCATACTGCCGCTTCAACGATATAAGTATTGAAGATGTACTGAAGATTAAGGATAAATTTGCACAACGTTATATCAATGATTTAAAGAATTTTGAGCAAAGCGGTAGTTACCCCTATCAAATCCCTATTGATAACTTTGTATTAAGTCGTACTGAGTATGATGTCGTTTTGATTTTATCATTTCTACTAGAAAAACACCGTTTTAAGATTGCGCGTTGGTTGGTTAGCCAAAAATTTGAGGGGAATCTCTTAGCTGTTGGAATCGGGCCGGGAGTCGAGTTTGGCATTATTAAAGAGTTTTGCGGCAATGAGGTTTCTTTGACTGGTTATGATTTGGAACTTAGTGATTATGTGTTAAATCGATATAGGGGTGAGGTAAACAAAGAGTTTTTTTCTCCAGGTAGCGAATATTTTTCTATGGTGTTATTAGTTGAAATATTGGAACATCTCTCGAACCCACTTGAGTTGCTTAAAAATGCAATATCAGTGCTTGATAATAATGGCAGTATTTTGCTTACAACGGCTGTTGATATGCCGCAGTTCGATCACTTATATAACTTCAGCTCCGGACAAATTGTCGAAATGCTCAGTGATGAAGGAATGGCTGTTGAAAAGTTTGAGACGGTTCAGCATCAAATTAATATAGGACAAATTGCGTCGTCAAATGAGCTTGTTGTTGCGAAGAAGGTTGTTAGATGAGTATTTCTAGGTTTGCTGTCAATAATGAAAATAGACCAGTTTCTGTATTAGTATGTTCGAATGTTACACTTCATCCATTTGATGAGTTTCTTGAAAAAGAACTTGAACCTTTTAATGTTACAGTGAAAATAGCAGATTTTGATAATGTTTGGATGGGTGCAGAAAATGCAGTGACGGATTTTGTATTTATACACAATGATATTCTGAATTTAACCGTAGATTATACCTCTCGATTTACTGACAAAGATTACTCTGCTTCCTTAGCTAGCCACCTTGAATCAAGGATTTCCGGGCTTAAGCAGAACTTACAAAAAGTAAATTCGCCAAAGATAATTTCTACTAACTTGGTCGGTACAGCGTTATCTCTAAGTCATGTAGATCATAATGTTGAAGAAATGTGCAGTCGATACAATAGGGCGATAGGAGGGCTGACAAATTCGGTCCTGAATTTCGATCGTGCACTCGCTGATTTCGGTCTGGCGAATAGTTTAAATTGGTCAGGTTTTTATCGTTTTTCAGCGCCGTATAAACATGATTTTCTGCAGTATTTAGCTAAACAAGTTGCGACAGAAATTAAACGTCAATTACTCTCGGTTAAAAAAGTACTTGTCTTGGACTGTGATAACACTCTTTGGGGGGGCGTTGTTGGAGAAGATGGTGCTAGCGGTATAAAATTTGATGATAGCAGCCCTAAGGGTAAATGCTTTAATGAGGTACAGAAACTCATTAAATCCCTGTCTGGGCTTGGTGTTTTGTTGGCGGTGTGTTCAAAAAATAATTATGAAGATGCGGCAGAAGCCTTTACTCAAGAAACATTGCCTCTAACGATGGATTCATTTAGCTGTGTAAAAATCAACTGGGAAGATAAAACAAAAAATATTGAGGAGATTGCTAAAGAGCTAAATCTTGGTTTAGATAGCTTTGTTTTTTTAGATGATTCCTCATTTGAAATATCTAATATGCTTTCAAGAAGGCCCGAGGTTACCAGTCTTCAGGTTCCCGAGAGCATTTTCAGTTACCCAAACTTTTTCCGCAATCAAGTTATGCCATTATTCAATCTTTCAAAGATTACAGCAGAAGATATGAATAGGGCCGAGTATTATAGCTCTGAAAAGCAAAGAACAGATGTGAAAGCCGAGTTTGATAGTAAGGAAGAGTATATTAACTCTCTTCAGTTAGAAATTCATATTAAGAATAATGACTTGAACAGTGTTGCGCGAATAGCGCAAATGACGAATAAAACAAATCAATTCAACCTTACAACTAAAAGGTATAGTGAAGACGAAATTGCGGCTCTTGTTGAAAGTACTAACGTGAATGTTTTATCAGGATCAGTCCAGGATAAGTTTGGTGATAGTGGTAAAACTATCTTGGCGATAGTTAATGACCTAGATACTAAAGTGGCCGTACTTGATACTTTCCTTATGAGCTGCAGAGTCATTGGTCGTAACCTTGAATATGCGTTTTTAGATACATTAATCAATGAATTAAAACAAACTGGATGTGAACAAATTCGAGCAAAGTATGTTAAAACGTTAAAAAACTCTCAAGTTCAGGATTTATATGACAGGTTAGGATTTATCCGCGACAAAGATACTGAAACCGTTCGGGAATATTATTTAGATTTAGCAGAATACACTCCAAAATCGACAGAAAAGATAGGGATTAGATATGAGAAATAAGGTTATTGAATTATTAACTAAGGTATTAAAGGTGGGCATTAGTGACGAAAGTTCTTCTGAGACAATGCCTGAGTGGGATTCATTGGCTCATATGAGAATTGTTGTAATGATTGAAGATAGTTTCGATATTGAAGTAGAAGATGAAATGCTTCCTAAATTAAACTCTTTGGTCTCCATCATCAAATATTTGGAAAGTAAAATTGGTTAAGTACATATTGTCTAACTACTCGTTGAAAGAGTTATTTAGTACTATTTTTGATGAATATATATGGTCGATTCTAAAGCACCTTCCAGGGTTAGAAGGTATGTTTTTAAGAAAAACGTACCTTAAATGTTTCACAAAAAAATGTGGGAAAAGTGTTGTCGTAGAAAAGAATGTATTTATTAGAAGTTCATCCAATCTCATCTTAGGCAACAATGTTTTCATAAACAGAGATGTGCACTTGGCTGCGTTTGGAGGAATCGAAATTGGTGATAACGTTGCAATTGGACCTCGTGTCGTCATGATAACGAACGACCATAAATTCTCCACCTTGGGAACAAACTATCAATCAAGATCATTTGTTAAAAAACCAATAAAGATTGGTAATAACAGCATTGTTGGTAGTAATTGTTACCTGAATCCTGGTATATCAATAGGCGATAATTGTATTGTTGCAGCCGGTACATCTGTTTTTATAGATATTCCTGATAACACTACAGTCAGTGGTCAAGTCTGCGATTTGTATTCGAAGAACATGAAGAAAACAATTAAGAACTTTCTTTAACCAACTACTGAAGACTTACATGGAAACTAGTAATCTTAACATAAGTGATCTAAAACTCGGCTTAACCAGATCTTTTATGGTGAAGCTAACCGAAGAACAAATTGAGTCATTTGCTAAGCTTACGGGTGATTTTCACCCTTTACATGTGGATAAATCTTACGCAACTCGAAACGGCTTCAGGGATGTACTTGCTCACGGGGCTCTTATCACATCGTTTTCTTCTCGGTTAATAGGAATGGAGCTTCCTGGTTTAAGGTCAATTGTTCTATCTCAAGATTCCAAATACCTCAAACCTACATACCCTGGAGATGAGCTGACTTTTAGTGGCGTTGTATCCAAGGTAAGAAAGTCACTATCAGTTGTAATTGTCACTATAACAGTTGTTAATCAGGATGATGAGGAAGTCGGGCTTATCGAATTTACGGTAAAAGTTAGAGGGGAATCGTAAGGTATGTCAAATCAAAAACTAAAGCTAACGCAACCTTATGATAAGTTAGGTTTTAAAAATCGTATGGTTATGGCCCCAATGACGCGATGTAAATGTGATGATGAGGGCTTGCCAAGCAAAGAGCTAGGTGATTATTACATTGAGAGAGCTAAAGCTGGCGTTGGACTTATTATTATTGAAAGTTGTTCTGTAAATGATACTGATGCGCGTGGTTACCGACATGGATGCCAGTTAAATAATAAAGAACATGCGCAAGCTTGGAAGTTAATTGTTGATGAAATTCATACTTATGGTACTCGAGTATGGGTTCAGATATTTCATGCAGGAAGATTAACTGTTCCACAAATTAGTGACGCTGAGCCAATGGCGCCTTCAGCGATTCGGCCAGAAGGAAGTCCTTCTTTTTGGCGACCGGAGGAAAATGGTCAAATTGTACATTTTCAAACTAAAACCCCTTTTGTTGAACCTAAAAAAATGGAATTGGACGATATTGAAAGGGTTCTGAGTGACTTTGAGTATTCTTGCCGTTTAGCTGTCGATGCGGGGTTTGATGGTGTCGAGATTCACGGTGCTCATGGGTATTTAGTGCATGAGTTTTGTAGTAAATTTGCAAATAAAAGAGATGATGAGTATGGCCTCTCAAAAGGGTTTCTATTTGCGACAGAGCTAGTTGCCCGCTGCAAGAAAGAGCTAAGCGACGATATGCAATTATCCTATCGATTGTCTACGCATATGATCGATAATAATTATTTGAGAATGAGTGATGTTGAGTTGCAAGAGTTGATTCCTTTGTTAGAACAAAATGGCGTAGATGTATTTCATTCTTCCGAGCTGATGTTAGGTGAAATGGCTTTTCGCTCCAATTGTTCTTTAGGTGAAGCTATTCGTGCATTGACTAGTAAACCTCTCATTGGGTGCGGTAGAGTAAGTAGTCTTTTAGAGGGTGAGAATATAATTAATACTAAGTGTTATGACATGATAGCTTATGCACGAGCCTTGATAATAGATAAAAAAGTGCCTATATGCGCGAATGAAAAAAGATTCGATTATATTGAACATTTCAATAAATTATAGCTTTAAAGAAGCAGTGAGTTTCAGCCTTTTGACTGGCTTTTGTTTTGCGTAGCTGATTCACTCTTCACGTATTAAATATTATTCAGCATAAGTTGTTATTAAGTATGGTTATATTTCTTGTCGGATTCCGCATGTATGAGTAGATATAAACAATTACTCAGCGATTCTGCCATCTATGGTGTTGGAGCAATATTAGCAAAGGGAATTAGTTTTCTTTTGTTGCCTATTTATACTCGAGTGTTTACACCTGCAGAGTATGGAACCATAGAGATGTTAGTTGTGGTCAATGGCTTTCTAAGTGCTTTTTTGACGATGGGTATGGGGTCAGCGCAATCATTCTTTTTCTTTGAGCAAAAAAAGAAGGGAAGAGCAGCCCAGAGTGTTCTCATTTCTTCTATTCTTCAGTGGCGACTAATCTTTGGTACGGGCATCGTTATTATCTCGATGCTACTTTCTCCGCTAATTAATTCGTGTTTTTTTAATGGCCAATTAGACTGGGCTCATTTTGCGGTTGCGTTTTCTGGTGCGCTCTTTACGCAAGTTATGATTCAGAGTGCTGAGGTCTTCCGTCTACTATACAAACCTGTTGGGTTTATAATTATTACGCTTGGAAATTCTGTAGTGTCAGCTGCTGTTGCCATCACTTTAGTTGTTTGGTTAGATCAAGGCATTCTGGGTTTCTTTATTGGCACAGCGGTTGGTGCCGTCATTGCAGCGATTTTAGGCTGGTTCCGTATTCGTAAATATTTAAATTTTTCAAATCTTCATTCTGCTTGGTGGCCACGGTTGGTTAAGTTTGGGGCCCCTTTGCTTCCAGCCGGTTTAGCTATGTATGTAATGAATTCAGCTGATCGTTGGTTTGTAGCGCATTATCATGGAGAAACTTCCTTGGGTTTATATGCCATAGGGGCAAAATTTGCTATTTTGCTGGCGTTCGTTATAGACACTTTCAGAAAGGCTTGGTGGCCCATCGCTATGGATGCAATGCACAGCCATGATGGTCCAGTTGTTTTCAGGTTTGTATCACGCTTCTACATGGGGGTCGTAGCAGCAGGGGCTGTGATACTTACTATGTTATCTCCGTATATAATTGAGTTGTTGACGGCTCCAGCTTACCATAACGCATACCCTATTGTAGGCATACTTGCTTGGCAAAGCGTTTTTTATGGTTTTTTCTTGATCGGCAGTGCAGGGCTCTGGAAAGCAGAAAAGACAGCCGTGTCTGCAATTATCATGGTTCTTGCAGCAATGATTAACATCGTTTTAGACTACTATCTCGTACCTGACTATGGTCTTTATGGTGCTGCATATGCGACGGTCCTATCGTTCTTTTTATGGAACGTGATAGCTATCTATATTAGTGAGAAGTTTTGGAAAGTTGGGTTCAACTACGTCATGCTATCTGTACAAAGCATTGCTGGTCTTATCGCTACAACTTGTTTAGTGCTGAGTTATGAAAACCTCATGGATCGATCAATTGCATTGGGGGGAGCGGTTGTGATTGTTGTGTTTTTATTATTGAGTGTCGGAACTAAGAGCCAAATCTTAAACTTATTCAAACGGAGGTTAGATTAGGCAATATCAAAATACTAATCGCATTAACTGACCTTAATGTGGCAAGTTTTAATAAGTTAATAGCTACATTTGGTTTTTTTCGGTATGTGTATTATTTAATAACTAATACCCAATATATTGGAGTTGAGTTCCAATGTTTGTGGTCTTAACAATATCATTTTATAAAATACTTAATCATTTAGGGATGTATGAAAACTCTTTTAGATAAATTCATAAGTAAACACGGCTATAAAAGTTTAGCTATTTTTCTCTTGTCACCGATTACAGTAATCATTACAACTCCATTTAGGTTCTGTAGTGCCATCTATTCATTGAGAGTTTTACTAAATGGAGAATGGCAGCAATTTAATCGATTTAGTGCGACTCGAGCAATTAATTCCCTATTTTATTGGGTACAAGCAGTCAATATTGAGAAAAATTCACTTACCGGTACTTCCAAAACAATTGGTAGTGGAGATTTTCTTATTTCAAGGTGGTTTCATCTTTCTATACCTTCAGTTATTTTATATTGGCGCTTGGGGGCTGTTGCTCCAGTGATTGGCTTATTTGGTTGGTTCGCTTTTCAATTGCTTTGGCTGGATACCATCGAAGATAGTGTTCATGATACCAGGACCAAGCTGCACCGACAATGGTTGACGAGTGCGCTG
>ENA-OSET01004010-OSET01004010.1-sediment-metagenome-genome-assembly--contig:-NODE-4010-length-13211-cov-6.665448_pt1 | contig 13211 bp, 9 predicted proteins | sample MGYA00237882_ERZ534229 | MGnify/ENA primary metagenome ERZ534229 (study PRJEB26408, sample SAMN06266212) | sediment metagenome | isolation source: Hudson Canyon methane seep mesocosm | place: USA:Hudson...
CTGCAATTATTTGTTTTCTGAGTTTATCAGTTCCTGCTAGTTTATCAAAAAAGTTATTGAAGAATTCTTCTTTTTCAAGGCATTGCTTATAGGCTTCAATTATCCAATTTAAGTTAATGGTAGTTAAGGATTTTTCTATTCTTAAATCAGTTCCAAAACATTCTTTATTTTCATGCTTGGGATACTTACTTCCCGCCCCACTTTTTGGAGTAAAAGAATAATCGCTCTCTAAATAAGGAGCTCCAAAATGCTGAAAAGGATAAGCCGTTCCTCTGCCAATACTTACTGTTGTTCCTTCAAATAAGCAAAGGCTAGGGTAAAGGTTAATTGCTTTTGTGTTAGGCAAGTTAGGAGAGGGTTTTACGGGTAAATAATAAGCCATATCTCTACTGTAGTTCTCCATTTCTATTATAGTCAAATTACAGTTTTCATAAATCCAATTTTCATCATTTATCATTTTGGCGTATTCTCCAATAGTCATTCCGTGTACTATGGGAATAGCATGCATTCCTACAAAGCTTTCAAATCCTTTTTCTCTAATTGGCCCATCAACATAGTGCCCGTTTGGGTTGGGTCTATCCAATACTATTACGCTAATATTATTTTCTGCAGCTGCTTCCATTATATAATGTAGGGTAGATATATAAGTGTAAAATCGCGCTCCTACATCTTGTATGTCAAATAAGATTACATCTATTCCTTCTAATTGTTTTGGGTAAGGTTTTTTGTTTTTTCCGTAAAGGGAGATAATAGGTAAACCTGTTTTGCTATCTGTACCATTCTCTACTTTTGCTCCTGCATCAGCTTTTCCTCTAAAACCGTGTTCTGGTGAGAATACTTTTACAACATCAATTCCTAAGCTGAGCAAACTATCAACTAAATGTGTATTGCCCATCATAGATGTTTGGTTTCCTACAACTCCAACTTTTTTGTTTTCTATCAGAGGTAGGTAGGTGTCAAGTCTTTCGGCTCCTAATCTTAAATTTTGTGCATTTGCACTAAAAGTAAGTAGGAGTAAACTTATGCAGATTATTTGTTTTATTTTCGCCATCAAGATGAATGTTGAATATTTTATAGCTAAACGATTATTTACTGCAAAGGAAGAAAATAATACTTACACTAAGCCCATTTTGCGTATTGCAATTTTGGCTATTGCGCTTTCTGTGGCGGTTATGCTTATTTCAATTATGGTTGTTACTGGGTTTAAAAACGATATTTCTGATAAAATTATTGGTTTTGGATCTCATATTACTATTTCTAACTTTACGAATAATCAGTCCTATGAAAGTGAGCCGATTAGTGTAGAGCAAGATTTCTATCCTTCAATTACTGCTGTTGAGGGAGTAAAGCATATCAGTACTTTTGCTACTAAGGCTGGGATAATTAAAACTGCTGATGAAATACAAGGAGTAGTGCTTAAGGGTGTTTCATCTAATTATGATTGGACTTTCTTTAAGGATAATTTGGTAAGTGGTTCAGTTTTTGAAGTTAATGATAGTGTAAAATCAAATCAAATTCTTATTTCTGAAAATATTTCAAAAACTTTAGACTTAAATGTAGGGGATGGTTTGGTAATGTATTTTGCTCAGAATCCTCCTAGGGTAAGGAAGTTCCATATTTCTGGAATTTACAATACAGCAATGTCAGATTTTGATAAGTTGTTTGTGTTGGGAGATATCAATCATATTCAGGCATTAAATGGTTGGGAGAATAATGAGGTAGGGGGCTTTGAAATTCAGTTAACTAATTTTGATGATTTAGATAAAATTACTGATGAGGTTTATAATTTAACCCCTTATAACTTGAATGCTCAAAGCATAAAAGAAAAAACGCCTCAAATTTTCAACTGGTTAGATTTACAAGATGTAAATGTTCAAGTAATTCTTATTTTAATGCTTATTGTCGGTGTTATCAATATGATTACAGCTTTACTTATTCTAATCCTGGAACGAACAAAAACTATAGGAATCTTAAAAGCGCTAGGAGCAACAAATTGGAGTGTAAGGAAAATATTTTTGTACAGTGCAGTCAACTTGATAGTTAAGGGCTTATTGGTTGGAAATGCTCTTGCTTTGAGTTTTGCTTTTTTACAGAAAAAGTTCTCATTAATCAGTTTGGATCCTGCTACCTATTACATGGATACAGTTCCTATCAATTTTGATTTAACATACATCTTACTCTTAAATATTGGAACTGTAGTGGTTTGTTATGTAGTTTTAATTGTCCCATCAGTAATTATTACTAAAATCACAGCTATTAAAGCAATTCGCTTTGAGTAAAAAAATATAAATTCGCACCTTTAAATTTTACAATGAAATACTACAATAACATACTTGAAACTATTGGAAATACTCCTTTAGTAAAGTTGAATAGAACGGTAGAGACAGATGCTTTAGTTTTAGCAAAAGTAGAGACTTTTAATCCTGGTCATTCCATTAAGGATCGTATGGCACTTAAGATGATAGAAGATGCTGAACTAGATGGCAGATTGCGAGCTGGTGGCACAATTATTGAAGGTACTTCTGGAAATACTGGCATGGGTTTAGCTCTAGCAGCAATACAAAAAGGCTACAAATGTATTTTTGTTATGGCAGATAAGCAATCCAAAGAAAAGATGGATATTTTGCGTGCTGTGGGTGCTGAGGTGGTTGTTTGTCCAACTGATGTTCCTCCAGAAAGTAAAGAGTCCTATTACTCAGTTGCCAAGCGATTAACAAAAGAAACACCTAATTCTTGGTATGTGAATCAGTACGACAACCCTTCTAATGCAAAGGCGCATTATGAAAGTACTGGTCCTGAAATTTGGGAACAGACAGAGGGAAAAATCACTCATTTAGTTGTTGGAGTTGGTACTGGAGGAACTATTTCTGGTACTGCAAAATACTTGAAAGAACAAAATCCTAATGTAAAAGTTTGGGGAATTGATACTTATGGTTCAGTATTTAAAAAATACCATGAGACAGGGGAATTTGATAAAAATGAAATCTATAACTACATTACGGAAGGGATTGGAGAAGATATCTTGCCTGAAAATGTTGATTTTGATATGATTGATCTTTTTGAAAAAGTAACGGATAAGGATGGTGCTGTCATGGCAAGAAGATTGAGTAGAGAAGAAGGAATTATGGTTGGTTATTCTGCTGGTAGTGCTGTTGCGGGAATCAATCAATTAAAAGATAAGCTTTCAAAAGATGATGTAGTGGTGGTCATTTTTCATGATCATGGTACACGTTATGTAGGAAAGCTTTTTAATGATGAATGGATGAAGGAAATGAAGTTTATGTAGTGAATTCAAAACTTACTAACATATTTAAAAGTCAGCCTAAAACTAAAGGGCTGACTTTTTTGTTTTCCTAAATTTACGGTTCTTATTTAAAAGTAGTAAAACGATTCTATGTACCTAATATTCGATACGGAAACCACAGGTTTACCACAAAATTGGAAAGCTCCATTAACTGATTTTAACAATTGGCCAAGGTGTGTGCAGTTGGCATGGCAGGTGCATGATGTTGAGGGGAAATTGGTTGAAGTAAAAAACTACATCATAAAACCTGAAGGATATGATATTCCTTTTAATTCAGAAAAAATACACGGAATTTCTACTGGCCGTGCCAATAAGCAAGGAATGCCACTTGCTGAGGTGTTGGCAGAGTTTGTAAAGGATGTTGAAAAATGTAAATTTGTTGTTGGGCATAATGTTTCTTTTGATAACAGCATTGTTGGTTGTGAATTATTAAGGAAAGATATGCCAAATCTGTTGGCTGATTTTCCTGCTTTGGATACTAAAGATGACGCTACTAATTACTGTGCTATCCCTGGAGGTAGAGGTGGAAAATTTAAATGGCCAAAACTAACGGAACTGCATGTTAAACTATTTGGAGAAGCATTTGCTGAAGCACACAATGCATCAGCTGATGTAGAGGCAACTGCAAGGTGTTTTCTGGAGCTAATTCGTTTGGGAGTTATTCCTTTTGCTAAAGCAGGAATGACGGCTGAACAGTTGCAGAATTATAAAAGTATAAATCAAAATCCTTTTGAACTGATTGGCTTAAATATTGAACCTTACAGCAAAGTAGATACTCCTGAATTAGAAGATGAAATAATTGTAGATGTAGAACAGGAAAATGTAGTTGAAACTATTTCAGAATCTCCCTTTGCACATTTACATGTGCATTCTCAGTTTTCCATTTTACAAGCTACTATAGATGTAAAAGCATTAGTAAATAAAGCTGCTGAAATGGGAATGCCAGCTGTAGGCCTTACCGATCACACTAATATGTTTGGGGCTTATAAATTTATAGATGCAGTATTAAGCCATCCTATAAATGCTAATTTAGAAAAAGGAGAAACTCCTAAGCTTAAAGCAGTATTAGGTTGTGAGTTAAATGTTTGCAAAAATCATGCTGATAAGTCAGTAAAGGATTATGGGGCTCAAGTTCCATTTTTCTGTAAAAATAAAAATGGATTTCATAATTTGGCAAAACTTTCTTCCTTAGGAAATGTTGAGGGGTTTTATTATGTGCCTAGAGTAGATAAAGAATTAATTGCCTCACATAAGCAGGATTTGATTGCCTTAACAGGTAGCACTTATGGTATAATTCCGAATCTTATTTTAAATGTTGGTGAAGGGCAAGCTGAAGAAGAATTCAAATGGTGGGTTGATACTTTTGGTGATGATTTTTATGTTGAAATTAATCGCCATAATTTAGATGAGGAACGCCATGTAAATAAAGTGTTAATTGCATTTGCAAAAAAGTATAATGTAAAAATTATCGCTTCTAATAATGTTTATTATCTGGATAAAACTGATGCTAATGCTCATGATATTTTACTTTGTGTAAAAGATGGGGAGCAGCAAGAAACTCCTAAGGGAAGTGGTAGGGGATTCCGTTATGGTTTTCCTAATGAGGAGTTTTATTTTAAATCATCAAAAGAGATGCAGGAACTTTTTGCTGATTTACCTGAGGCAATTGATAACATCACCCACTTAATTGATAAAATTGAGCCCTATACTTTAGCTCGTGAAGTGTTGCTGCCTGAGTTTGATATTCCGCAAGAGTTTGTTGATGTAAAAGATAAAGAGGATGGTGGAAAAAGAGGGGAGAATGCTTATTTGAAACACCTTACTTATGAGGGTGCAAAGGAGCGTTATATTGAAATTACTGATGAGATAAAAGAGCGTATTGATTTTGAATTGCAAGTAATTGAAAATTCTGCATATCCAGGCTATTTTCTAATTGTTCAAGACCTTATTAAGCAAGCAAGAAAAATGAATGTTTCTGTTGGTCCGGGTAGAGGATCTGCAGCGGGGTCAGTAGTTGCATACTGTACTACAATTACAAATGTTGATCCCATAAAGTATGATCTGCTTTTTGAGCGTTTTCTTAATCCTGAACGGGTGTCTTTACCTGATATTGATATTGATTTTGATGATGAGGGAAGAGGGCGTATCATTGATTGGGTAGTTAATAAATACGGCAAAGAGAATGTAGCTCAGATTATTACTTATGGAACTATGGCTGCAAAGTCTTCTATTCGTGATACTGCTAGGGTTTTAGATTTGCCTTTATTTGAAGCAGATAGGACTGCTAAATTGGTTCCAGATCTGACTTCATTAGATAAGATTTTCACTTGGGATAATAAAACCTTAAAAGAAAAAATTAAAGCGGATCAATTATCTAATGCCAAAGAGTTAATTGCTTTATCTGAAGGCTCTGATTTAACTGCTGAAACAATTAATTTAGCTCGTAAACTTGAAGGAAATATACGAAATATTGGAACTCATGCTTGTGGCGTGATTATTACCCCTGAACCATTGATGAGTTTAATACCTGTGACTCGTGCAAAGGATTCTGATTTAATGGTAACTCAGTTTGATAATAGTGTTGTTGAGGATGCGGGCCTACTTAAAATGGACTTTCTTGGTTTAAGGAATCTTACTATAATCAAGGATTGTCAAAAAATTATCAAAAAACTCCATAATGTAAATCTTGATATTGATGCTATTCCCCTTGATGATGATAAGACTTTTAAAATTTTCCAAAATGCTGAAACTTCAGGAATATTTCAGTTTTCTTCTGATGGAATGAAGGCGCATTTAAAGCACCTAAAACCTGATAAGTTTGATGATTTAATTGCTATGAATGCTTTGTATCGTCCAGGTCCTATGGAGTATATTCCTAATTATATTAAGCGTAAACATGGAATTGAGGAAATTGAATATGATTTACCTGAAATGGAATCTCATTTATCTGGAACTTACGGAATTACAGTTTATCAGGAGCAAGTGATGTTACTCTCTCAAAAGTTAGCTGGTTTCTCCAAAGGTGATGCTGATATGCTTAGGAAAGGTATGGGAAAAAAGATTAAGTCGGTACTGGACAAATTAAAGCCTAAGTTTTTTGATGGTTGTGCTGAAAATGGATTTGACATCAATATTGTAGATAAAATTTGGTCAGATTGGGAAGCGTTTGCCTCTTATGCTTTTAATAAATCGCACTCTACTTGCTATGCTCTTATTGCTTATCAAACGGCTTATTTAAAAGCTCATTATCCTTCTGAGTTGATGGCGTCATTGCTTACAAATCATATGCGTGACATTAAGGATATTACTTATTATATGGAGGAATGTAAGCGAATGGGAGTTCCTGTTTTGGGCCCTGATGTAAATGAAAGTTTTTACAAGTTTGCTGTAAATGCAAAAGGAGAAATTCGATTTGGTTTAGGGGCTGTTAAAGGAGTGGGGGAAGGTGCTGTTGAAGCAATTGTAAATGAGCGTAAAGAGAATGGAAACTACACTGCTTTTGATGATTTTATGAAGCGTGTAGATTTGCGTTCAGCAAATAAAAGAACTCTGGAGAGTGTTGTTTGTGCTGGTGGTTTTGATCTTTTTGATTTAAAGCGTTCAGAGTATTTTTCTAAAGAAGATAATGGTCAAACTTATATTGAGAAAATGATTAAGTTTGGGAATAAGATTAAGGATAGTGAAAATTCCAATCAGTTTGATATGTTTGGTGAAAGTGCAGAGGCAAGTATTCAGGCTCCAGTCCCTAATCCTGTCCTACCTTGGACTACTATGGAATTATTATCTAGAGAAAAAGAAGTTGTTGGGATTTATATTTCTGGTCATCCTTTGGATGATTATAAAATAGAGATTTCTAATTTCTGTAATGGCAATTTAGCTATGCTTAATAATATGGATAAAGTTAAGGGTAAAGATTTGCGTTTTGCAGGAGTTGTTACTAAAGTTGAACATAGAGAAACTAAAACAGGAAAACCATTTGGTGTTTTGCATTTTGAGGATTATCATGGTACATTTAGTTTTTATTTATTTTCTGATGATTATATTAACTTTAAAGCTTTTTTTACTGAAGGTTGGTTGTTACATATTAGCGGGAAAGTAAAAAAGCGTTTTTATAATGATGATTTAGAGTTTAAAATTTCTTCTATTGATTTACTTTCAGAGATTGTTGATAAAGAGGTTCGTGATGTTATTTTAAGGGTTGATGTTAATGATATTTCAGAAAAATTAGTAGATGAGGTTGTTCAAATTGTTTCTGAATATAAGGGAAAACATTCCTTAGTTTTTAATGTAGCTGATCATCTTAATAAATATGAAGTTGATTTACTTTCTAGAAAAATGAAAGTTGATCTTTCAAAAGAGTTTTTTTCTCAGATAGGAGAGCTTGATCAATTAAAATTAAGGGTCAAATAGAAAGCATAAAAAAGCCTATATAGTAAAAGTTAAATTTGAAATAATAGATATAAATGGATAAACACAATTTAAAAAGATTTAAAGACTCTCAGTCAAATGTAATTGACCAAGTATTTCAAGAATTAATAGAAGGCAGGAAAGAATCTCATTGGATGTGGTATGTATTTCCTCAGAATGATGGGCATGGTTCTTCCCCTAACTCTAAATTATATTCAATTAAAAGTGTTAGCGAAACTAAAGCATATTTAAATGATGAAATATTAGGAGAAAGATTAAGAGAATGCTGTAGTTTATTACTTAAAATCAAAAAGATTAAAGATATAAAAGATATATTAGGAAGAATTGATGCTTGGAAGTTAAAATCCTCTATGACATTGTTCTATCAAGTTTCAAAAGAACAAATATTTAAAGATGTTTTAGAGAAATACTATTCGTTTAAGCAATGTAAAGGAACGATAAGGTGGTTGAATGATGAAAAAACTAATTATGGATTGATAAAAAATTATTAAGTTTGAACAATTAAAAACAATAGATTAACAATAACCCAATATTATGAGAGAGATTTGTAAAAAAATAGTTCAATCAGTTAGATTTGAGAGGTTTATATTACTTGTAATTCTAATAAATTGTGGGCTTATTGGTGTTGAAACATATTTCACAAATACTCTAATTCAATTCATCCAGCTGATAGCATTAATAATTTTTGTTATTGAGATAATTATCAGATATTCAGCTAGTGAAAATGTTAGAGATTATTTTAAAAGTGGCTGGAATGTCTTTGACCTTTCTATTGTTCTTATTTGTTTAATCCCAGAATCTATGTTTGAGAATGCCGGAACAATAACTACTTTAAGAGTCTTAAGAGTTTTTAGGGTAATGCGTCTATTAAAATCAAATAAGGAAATACAACTTATTGTAGAAGTTTTATGGAAATCAGTAAGTGCTCTCTTTTATAATTTTATGTTTTTTCTCATTTTCATGTATCTATTTGGGGTAATGGGAGTCTCGTTATTTAAACTTCCTGAGGCTGAAAGCCTTGATAATCAAACTAAAATAGCTTTATTAGATTATATTGAAAGCGTACCAAATGCTCCTGTAATATCACCGGATCCATATGGAAATCTTAGTGAAACCATGTTTACTTTATTCAGAGTTTTAACAGGTGAAGATTGGACTGATCTTAGATATAATTTAATAATCGCTAGCGATAAGGGCTTGATTGTAGCATCTTCATGGGTAATTACTGCTTATCATGTTTTATGGTATATAGTATCCGCATTTTTATTACTCAACCTATTAGTTGGAGCAATATTAAATAACTATCAAATTGTTATGAATGAATCTGAAAACTCTGAAGATTAAGGGAAGTGATAGAATTCAGAAAATAGCAATAACTGTTAAATAAAATTAAAAAACCCCTACAATTTATATTTTATTATCTTAGCAGCAGTATTACGATAAATACACTTTATTAAAAAATAATTATGATATTACTACTAGCAATTCTACCGCCACTTTTGATAGCATATTATATTTATCAAAAAGATAAATATGAAAAGGAGCCAAAAAGCCTAATTATAAAAAGTTTTCTTTTTGGTTGTTTAGGTATTATACCTGCTATATTTTTAGAGGTCTTAGCGGAAGGTATTTTTGCTAGTTTATTTCTTTATGTGTTTATTGGGATTGCTTTAGTTGAGGAAGGTGTTAAATATTTCTTTTTAAAGAAGTATCTATTTAATAAACCAGACTTTAATGAACCTATGGACGGTATTGTTTATGCTGTTATGATCAGTCTTGGTTTTGCAACAGTTGAAAATATCTTTTATGTATTTAATCATCCAGGTCAAGAAATTCAAGTTGCTATAATGAGAATGTTTACAGCTATTCCATTGCATGCCGCTTGTGGTGTAATACTAGGTTATTTTGTTGGACTAGCTAAATTCTCAGATAATAAAAATATATTACTTTATAAAGGCTTGTTTTTAGCAACTTTAGTTCATGGGTTATATAATTATTTCATATTTCTAGAAGAAGGGTGGTTCATCTTTTCAATTATCGCATTAGTTGTTGCAGTATATTACTCAAAGAAGGCTATCAGTTTACATCAGAAAGATTCAAAACAAAGAAACTTATAATATGAATTTATTTAAGAATTTTGCATTACAAATTGTAAATAATTCTTGATAAAAATAAACCTTTTATCATAAAATAAAATGGCAGTTTCAATATATGTAACCTAAATTCTTTTCTTGCGTAAAGTTTAGTTAGTACAATAGTAGTTAACATTATAACTAAATATTTAATTATGAAAAAATTTATCAGAATATTAGAAATTCCAATCTATTTACTAATAATATCTATGACTATTTATGAGATAGAAGGAACTGTAGGTATATCAATATTCTTAGTTTTAGTTTCAATAGCTAGGCTATTTACAAATATTATCTCAGACGAATTTATTTATAAAAGCTAACTTTACTCTAGTGAAAAGGGTAGAGGTTGTAATCTTGCTACCCCGACTTTTTTCTCTTCAAAATTTCCCATAAATTTTCTGTATTTTTGTAGTATGAGAAAACTACTACTTATATTACTTTGCTTGCCTATGATTGGGTTTGGTCAGGATGGTCCTTTTTATTTTACCGATAATAATAATATCCAAAGAGAGTTTTATTTACATATTCCAAATAATCTACCCGCAAACTCACCAATTGTTTATGTATTTCACGGTTGGGGTGGGAATGGAGGCCAGATTATGTCCAGCACTGCTTTTAATATTTTATCTGATCAAAATAATTTTGCGGTTTGTTATCCTACAGCATTAATTGATGGAGATAATGGAACTTCAGGTCTAACATCCTGGAATTGTAGTGGTTTGTCTGATGTTGATTTTATTCATGCATTAAATGATTCATTACAGATTCAGTATCAATTTGATGAAAATAAAATCTTTGCTACTGGGTTCTCTTATGGAGGGGATATATCTTTTCATTTAGCAAGATGTCAAAACTCAAATATTTTTGATGCTATTGCTCCATTAGCAGGAACAATTTTTGACTATATGAATATTTGTTTACCTTCAAGTAATATCTCAGTATTAGTATTGCATGGAACAAATGACAATGTGATTAATTTCAATGGAGGAAACTTCCCAAATTATGGGCCTTATATGTCAGCTCCTAATATTGTTAATGATTGGGTTAGTCATAATTCTTGTGTTTTAGATACAAGTTATTCTTTATTAGATGTAAATAATGACAATAACATTACTGATGTAACAAAATATTTGAACATTAATACTGGGGATAAAGTTTGGTTCTATAAAGTAAATAATGGATTACATACATGGTTTGATGTGGCTCCATGGGGAAATGATGATTTTTGGGCAAGTGAAGAAATATGGAACTTTTTTAGTCAAATTTCTAATAGTCCAACAAGTATAAATGAACAGGCAATTATGTTGAATAAAGAATTAGTAAGCACTATTAATGTCCTTGGTCAAGAAGTGAAAATAGCTACAAATCAACCTCTTTTTTACATCTATGATGATGGAAAAGTAGAGAAAAGAATAGTTATAAAACAATAGATTAACAAACAACTAAGATTATGAAAAAACTACTACTTATATTACTTTGCTTACCATTATTAATAAATGCGCAAACTACCAAAAAAGTACTACTCATTGGTATTGATGGTTGTAGAGCGGATGCTCTGGAATTGGCAAACACTCCAACTATTGACAATCTGATTGCCAATGGAATTTACAGCCCAGATGCACTCAATGATGACATCACAATTAGTGGGCCTGGTTGGTCAGCAATTTTATGCGGAGTATGGTCTGACAAACATTTGTCGGTGGATAATAGTTTTGTTGGTACTGATTACACCAATTACCCTCCTCTTTTTAAGCGAATAGAGGATTTTGACAATAACTTACATACAGTTTCTATTTGTAATTGGAATCCAATAAATGATTATATTGTTCAGAATTATGCGGATTACAAACTCAATGTTTCGTCAGATGCAGATGTAAGTTCAGAAGCTGTTAATTATCTATCTTCAAACGATCCGGATATGATGTTTCTTCATTTTGATGATGTAGATCATGAAGGTCATTCTTATGGTTTCTCGCCAACTGTGAGCCAGTATATTACAGCAATTGAAGGAGTTGATGCTTGGCTTGCTCCTATTATACAAGCTATTTCCCAAAGACCAAATTATGCTAATGAAGATTGGCTTATACTTATTACAAGTGATCATGGTGGGGTTGGTACTTCTCACGGAGGTACAAGTATTGAACATCAGAATGTGTCAGTAATTGCAAGTGGTAATTCTATTGCTCAAAATATTATTCGAAAAGACAGTAGTTTGATTTTTGATAGTGTTTATAATTGCTTGTCCGATACAACTGAATTGCAATTTGATGGAGTTGATGATTATGTGCAAATCCCCTCAAATCCTGTATATAATTTTGGCAGCACGCAAGACTTCACAGTAGAGTGTAGAGTGCGAACTAATACAGCAGGAGATGTTGCTATAATTGGTGATAAAGACTGGAATTCTGGATCTAATGCTGGTTTTGTATTTTCATTTAAATACCCAGCAGGACCCGAATGGAAAGTAAATATTGGTGATGGCACGAACCGTGCAGATATTGATGTTGGAGGATTGATTGCTGACAACCAATGGCACACCTTAAGTGTTAGTTTTGATAGAGATGGCTATATGAAGATGTATGAAGATGGTGTGCTTTTAGATTCTGCAGATATTTCATCAGTAGGAGATATTACAACTAATGCTGGCTTATTTTTTGGCATGGATATTAATCAAAGTTATGCCTACAATGGATCCATAGCAGAAGTAAGGGTTTGGAACACTTTGATAAATAATCAAAATATTCAATCTTGGCATTGCAGTCATTTAGATAGCAATCATCCTAACTATAGCAACTTAATTGGCTATTGGAAATTAAATGAAGGTACAGGAACTACTATGGCTTTGGATTATTTGGGAGGATTTGGGATACCAAATGGAACGATTAATAATTCTACTTGGCATTCACCTGATTCTACTTGGACTTACGATTATACTAATACTCCAAGACTTGTAGATGTTCCTGTTACTGCACTTACACATTTATGTGTTCCGATAGATATCAATTGGCAATTGGATGGTGTCAGTTTAATTCCTGATTGCATAGGAACAATAATAGATGAAATTGATTGTGCACCAAAAGGCCTCTTAAAAATTACAGATATTTTAGGCAGAACAACTAAAGCTACAAACAATAATCCTATTTTTTATATCTATGAAAATGGAATTGTAAAGAAAAAAATAATTATTGAATAAATTATTTTTAAAATTATTTTCTATTTTTTTTGTAGTTTTGTTAAAAATAAATTATAATAATATGAAAAAGCTAATTACTTTATTGTTTTTAATTAATATACTCTTTGTAAACGCTCAAACAGCTTTGTTAAATGGAACTGGATACGCGCCT
>ENA-OSET01004012-OSET01004012.1-sediment-metagenome-genome-assembly--contig:-NODE-4012-length-13208-cov-3.535907_pt1 | contig 13208 bp, 15 predicted proteins | sample MGYA00237882_ERZ534229 | MGnify/ENA primary metagenome ERZ534229 (study PRJEB26408, sample SAMN06266212) | sediment metagenome | isolation source: Hudson Canyon methane seep mesocosm | place...
GGCCGAGGTGCAACGCGACCGGTTGGGAGCTGAGAAATACGATCAGCTTTTGGCATTGTTGGGCGATCTGAATGCGGACGGCGGCGAAAGCTGAAGCTCAGTCCGGTTTGACCTTGTCCGGATGTGCCGCCGCAAACGCGGGGAGCGCGGCGCAGGCAGCCTCAATCGCCACTATTCTCGAACAAACTGAGAAATCCACACCCCAACGACGGGCGTTGTAAAGCTGTGGCATCAGGCAGATGTCCGCCAGCCCCGGTTCCTTGCCGATGCAGTAGGGCTGTTGATCAAACGCGCCAAGCAAGCTTTCAAATGCCTCTAGCCCCGGTCGGATGAACCGCTTCATCCAGTCCTCACGGGCCTGAGCGGGATCAGCAGCGGTCGATGCGGCATAGGCCACCACTTGCAGGTTGCACACCGGGTGAACATCCACTGCGATGCTCTGCGCCAGCGCCTGTGTCTGCACCCGTAACGCGGGATCCTGGGGCAGCAGGCCCATCTCGTGGGTTTGGTCCAGGTAGTCGAGGATCGCCAACGACTGCGTCAGTCGCAACCCGTCGATCTCTAGCACCGGCACCAACCCTTGAGGATTGCGGGCCAGATGTTCTGGCGATCTCTGCTCACCCTTGACCAGATCAATTGAGACAGCCCGATATTCGACCCCCGCAAGGTTCAGCGCAATGCGTAACCGGTAACTGGCAGAGGACCGCCAGTAGTCATACAGAACTGTCTCACTCATCCGTTTGTCTCCACCCTATGTCCTACTTCGTCTGTGTAGGGTGCGTGCTGGCACGCACCCCTGTCCAGCTTATACGTCGCTGAGTTCTTTTGAGTGCATCCACTCGGCATGTTTGGGCGCTTTCTTGGTCTTCGACCACTCTTCCAGCATCTCCCACTTCACCGCGTCCAGTTTGGCTAGCATGGCTTCTTCCTTTGGATCTGGGCAGGCCAGTTCAACCCGGTGACCATTGGGGTCAAAGAAGTAGATCGAGTGGAAGATCGAGTGGTCGGTGACGCCCAGAACCTCGACACCATTCCCCACAAGGTGGTCCCGGAATTCCAGCAGCGTGTCGCGGTCTTTGACCTTGAACGCGATGTGCTGCACCCAGATCGGCGTGTTGCGGTCGCGGTCCATTTCGGGCTTGGTTGGCAGCTCAAAAAACGCCAGCACGTTGCCATTGCCCGCATCCATAAAGATATGCATGTAGGGATCTGGCTCGTGGGTCGAGGGCACATGGTCCTCGGCAATTGCCAGTACAAAATCCATTTTCAGGTTGGTATTGTACCACTCCACAGTCTGCTTCGCATCTTTGCAGCGATAAGCAACGTGGTGGATCTGTTCGATTTTCATACGGTTAAACCTCCGGTTTCAGCGCGGCCGCAGCCAGCGCCTGTGTCAGGATCGCGCGGTTTCCTATCTGGTTGGCCAGCACCAGGATCAGCCGCGCGTTCAGCGCGTCGCTGTCTTCCTTGCTGAGGCCGTCATGGGTGGCGAGCAGTTCCGCATAGAAATCGTCGGCACCGGTGATGTTCGGAGAGAGGATCAATTGGTCTGACATGAGATTACTCCTGACCACTGGCGCGGCGAATGGCGGCGCGGAACTGGTTTTCATCAAAGCTGGGGCGGCGGGCTGCGACATGCTGATCCGGGCGGATCAGATAGACACCGCTGTCGCAGTCCCCCAGATAGCGGTCTTTCAAGGCCAGCGTTTTGTCATCCTTGACCGACAGCGCCAGCCGGGTGACCGTGATGCCAGCCTCTTCGATCACGTCGGGGGCCTCTGCATCGATGGTCAGCAGGGTGAACTTGTCTGCCAGTTGCGGCAGCAGGTAGTCATCCCCCAGCAGCACATCAGGACAGGCCGATCCGGGACGGGACCGGGCCGGGCCATTCAGCGCATCAGCCGAGTTCAGCGAGGAGCCATCATAGGTGCAGGGCACCGACAACCGACCCGAATTGACCAGCGGGCGGGCAAATTCATGATGCTCGGACAGATCCAGCACCGCATCGCGCAACAGGCGGGACATTTCCGATTTCGGAGTGATGAAATCGGTTGAGCGGCTCGAGTTCAGGATGTTCTCATCCGCACCATAGATCCGTTCGGTATCGTAGGTGTCCAGCAGGCTTTCAGGCGCGGTGCCATCGATCACCAGTTTCAGCTTCCAGCACAGGTTGTCTGTGTCCTGCAGGCCCGAGTTGGCACCACGGGCACCAAAGGGGCTGACCTGATGCGCGGCATCGCCGGCAAACAAGACTCTGTTATGGCGGAATTGCTCCATGCGGCGACACTGGAAGGTATAGATAGAGACCCACTCCAGCTCGAACTCCACATCATCACCCAGCATGGCCTTCAGGCGGGGGATGACATTCTCAGGGCGCTTCTCGCGCTCCTTGTCGATGTCCCAGCCCAGCTGCAGGTCAATGCGCCAAACGTTATCGGGCTGCTTGTGCAGCAGCGCGGACTGCCCCTTGTTGAAGGGCGGATCAAACCAGAACCAGCGTTCGGTTGGGAAATCGGCCTCCATCACCACATCGGCAATCAGGAAGTTGTCCTCGAACACCCGGCCGACAAAATCCTTGCCCAGCATAGAGCGCATCGGCGATCCGGCCCCATCACAGGCAATGATCCAGTCTGCTTCCAGATTATACGAGCCTTCGGGAGTGTCGATCTCGATGGTGACGTGATCGGGATGGGTGCCGATGGCCGACACCTTGTTGCGCCCCCGAAGCTCAATCGGGGCGCCCTCGGCCTGCAAGGCGCGGACCCGGTGCACCATGTATTCTTCGAAATAATACTGCTGCAGATTGATAAAGGCCGGGAACTCGTGGCCATCTTCGGGCAGCAGGTTAAAGTCATAGACCGGGCGCTCGTCAAAGAACACTTTGCCGACATTCCACTGCACACCCTTGTCGACCATCGGCGTACCGCAGCCCAGCCGGTCCAGAATTTCCAGCGGCCGTTTGGCAAAGCAAATGGCGCGCGAGCCAAAGCTGACTTTGTCGTTGTCATCCAGCACCACAACCTCGATGCCCTGCTGGGCCAGGTCGATGGCGGCGCCCAGACCCACCGGGCCGGCGCCGATAACAATAACCTTATGACGCACAGGCGCGGATGCATCCTGATCCGCATGGCGTTCATACGGATACATGGGGACTTCAAATATCTTATTCATCTGGTCTCCTCCCAAGATGGGTGTGCACAAAGCACAGGTTCTCCGGTTCCCGGCGAGGGGTCGCCGGGAGTATTCTTTTATTTTCTCATTGTTCAGGCTAGGGCGACACGATCTGGATCAACGCCATAGGCTTATTTTGTTGTGTCGTCCCGCTTGAGCAGGGCAAACTCAGTACAGTCCAGACCTGTCTTTGCCGAACAGGAACTCTTCCAAGACTTCTAACTCCACTTCAGCATCGCCTTCGCCGTCCAAGACCTGCCGCAGACCTTTGGCGACATCGCCGGAACTTTCAAATATATGGGCAGGTCCGCAGCCTTGTTGCAGTACGGTCAACCGATCCTGCGGAATCCAGCGTGTAGCTTCGAAAGCGCTGGGGTGGCGCAGTACAAAAACACTGTGGCCGCGCGGTGTGGAAGGAGCACCCATACCGTTGAACCAGGTAACTGGCAGCATTCCCCAGCGATCAAGGCGGTCACTGACATCACCCGTTAGAACTTCTTGGACTGCAATTTTGAAACTTGCAGCTAGCGGTGTTTTGTCACCATTTGGGATGATGCTAAAATCTTGGACGCGGCCAACAACAACAGAATGCGCTGTGAGCACTTGACTGAGCTCAAGAGGGGAGATTGTTGGACAAGCATTTGCTGCTCCCCCAACCCCAATGGCAAGTGCTATGAACGCGCCCTTCAGCATCAGCCTTGCAACGCTGCCCACATGTCCAGATCGCGCTGGGCGGTCCAGATGCGGGGGTGGTCGATGCCGCGGGCCTCGTCAAAGGCGCGGGCGACGTTGAAGGGCAGGCAGTGCTCGTAGATGGCGTAATCCTTGAATTTGGGATCACAGGCTTCGCGTACCGCGTCCCAGGCCTCTTTCAGGGTGCCATTGCGGGCGGCAACTTTGGCGGCGGGAAGATAGGTGCTTTCAACAAAATCACGGGTGCTTTCGATGGCGCGGGCGACGGCCTCTTTGCCGATCAGTGCGCCGCCACGACCCGGCGCAATTGCGTCCACGTCAAAGGCCGCAATGTTGTCCAATGTGCTGCCCCAGTCGCCAAAGTGACCGTCCCCACAGTAGCAGGCCGAATGATCTTCGACGATGTCGCCGGTGAACATGACGTTTTCGTCGGGCACATGGATGACAATATCACCTGCTGTGTGGGCGCGACCCAGATGCATCAGATCGACGCGGCGGTTGCCCAGATAGACGGTCATGTCTTCGCTGAAGGTGGTGGTGGGGTAGGTCAGGCCGGGGATGCTCTCGTGACCCTCAAACAGGCGTGGGAAGCGCTGAAACTCGCTGTCCCAGTCCTCCTGGCCGCGTTCCACAACCATTGAGCGGGCGGTGTCACCCATGATGATCTGGTCGGCACCAAAGGCCGAGGCGCCCAGCACGCGGACCGCGTGATAGTGGGTCAGCACAACATGGCTGATTGGCTTATCGGTGACCGAGCGCACGCACTCGATGACCTTGTTGGCCAGACGCGGTGTCGCCTGCGCCTCGACAATCATGACACTGTCATCGCCGATGATGACGCCCGAGTTGGGGTCGCCTTCGGCGGTAAAGGCATAGAGCCCTTTGCCGATCTCGTCGAAGGTGATTTTCTTTTCGGTCATGTCCCCTTGGGATGCGAATGCTTTGGCCATGGTGTTTGTCCTTATGTGTCAGCGCCTGTGGAGGGTTTGGGAGCCTCCGGCGGGAGTATTTTTAAAAAGATGAAACCGGGTCGTTGTCTTGCAGGAATTCCAGGCGGTTGCCGAAGGGGTCTGTGGCAAAGAACCGTTTTCGGCCTTCTATTGCTACGTCCCAGGTTAGGGCATGACCTGCGGTTTCAAACCGCGCAGCCAGCGCGGCAATGTCGGTGGTGCGAAAGCCCGGGTGGGCCTTTTGTGCGGGTGCAAATGGATGTTCCACACCCAGATGTAATTCACTGCCCGCCAGGGCAAACCAAAGCCCGCCACGCGCCTGCAGCGGTTTGGGTTTGGCGATCTCGCGCAGGCCAACCAGATCACCCCAGAAGGCGCGGCACAGGTCCTCGCCCCCTTTGGGGATCGCAATCTGGATATGGTCAAGCGCGAGGGTCATCGGTTAGCCCCCAGATCGTTGCGGGTGGGTCTTTGCGGGCAGGATTTGGCCAGTGCAGTCGCCAAAGCCGATGGTGAAGCCCTTGCCGCGGGCATTGCCACGCAGGGTGAGTGTGTCACCGTCTTCGATGAAGGCACGGGTCTCGCCGGTGTCCAGGGTGAACGGTTCACGCCCGGCCCAGCTGAGTTCCATTAGCGATCCGAATTCAGAGCGCTCGGCGCCGGAAATGGTGCCCGACCCCAACAGATCACCGGCGTTCATTGCACAGCCGCCACTGGCATGGTGGGCCAGCTGTTCGGCGGCGGAATAATACATGCGGCTATAGTTGGTCTTGGACAGGGAACTGGCCCGGTCGGCGCCTTCGGGCTGCATCAGCACCTCAAGCTCGATGTCATACAGCCCGTCTTTGCTGCCGTTCAGATAGGGCAGCAGCTGTTTTTCACGCGGTGGTGTCGGGGCGCGGAAGCCCTCCAGCGCGGCCGAGGTGACGATCCACGGGGAAATCGAGGTGCCAAAAGCCTTGCCCTGGAAGGGGCCCAGCGGCTGGTACTCCCAGCCCTGGATGTCGCGGGCTGACCAGTCGTTCAGCAGCACATAGCCAAAGATCATTGCGTCTGCTTCATCGACGGTGATGGGCTGACCCAACTCGCTGTCGGTGCCAACAATCGCGCCCAGTTCCAGTTCAATATCCAGACGTTTGCTGGGGCCGAACGACGGCATCTCGGCGTCGGGGGCTTTGGTCTGGCCATTGGGGCGGTGCAGCGCGGTGCCCGAGACCACCACCGAGGAGGCGCGGCCATTGTAGCCGATGGGGATGTGCAGCCAGTTGGCGGGCAGATCGGGCGAGCCGCGCAGGATCGCGCCCATGTTTTTGGCGTGCTGCATGCCGGCGTAGAAATCGGTGTATTCGCTGACCGCAAGCGGCATGTGCAGCTCGGCATCCCCCATCGGCACCAGCAGCGGTTCCACTTTGTCCTGCTCGGCAGCGCCTTTGCCCAGCAGCGCAAACAAGCGCTCACGCAGGGCGGCCCAGACAGCGGGGCCTTCCTCCATCAGGGCGTTCCAGAACGGCACGTCGAACAGGGGATCGTCGGTCAGGGTGATCAGGCCTGTTGCCTCGGCGGCCTGCATGTCCAGAACCATGTCGCCAATCGCAACACCACAGCGCGGATCGCCGTCATCGGTGGAAAAGACCCCGTAAGGCAGGTTGTTCAGCGGAAAGGGGTGGGCGGCGTCATTGGCCGAGGCAACCCAGCTTTTCATCAAAGGCATTAAAGCGTTTCCTTTTGGTCGAGGGAAATGGTCAGCCCGTCGGTTCCGATAAACAGCGGACCTGACCATTCACGGCAGGTTTCAGCCCGCCAGTCTGTTTCAGTGAAATCGGGGTCGTCACAGGGGACGAGATGGTTCAGGGCAAGGCGTTTTACGCCTGCTTGTGTGGCGATACGGCCCACCTGATCGGCAGGGCTGTGCGAGCGTTCCAAATGGTGGCGCAGGCGGTCATCGCCATTGCCAACACGGGCACATAGGGCGTCGATGCCGGCGCTTAGCATGGCCTCGTGCACCAGCAGATCCGCATCCTTGGCAAATTCGACCATTTCGGGGATCGGGGCGGTATCGCCGGACAGCACGACGCAGTGATCTTGACCAGTCAGACGCAGGGCAAAGCTGTCTTCGATCGGCGGGTGGGCATTGCGGAGCACATCCATGGTCAGGGGACCAAGCTGCATCTGGCCAGGTTCGATCACCTGAATATCTGCCAGCGGCGCAAAGTTTGGGCGGCCCTCATCGCGCAGGCGCAGGGAAATGTCGAACTCCATCGCCTGCTGAAAACTGGCCCAGTAGCGATCCAACCCCTGCGGGCCGATGACCGGAATGGGCCGGTTCAAGCCAGCAGTCCAGGCGGTGTGGAACAGGGCGCCCAACTCCAGGTAGTGGTCCGAGTGCAGGTGGGTGATCACGATCGCATCCAGATCGGTCAGTGCAACGCCAGCATCACAGATGCCGCGCGACACGCCAAGACCGGCATCAACCAAAATTGTCTGCCCATCCAGCTGCACCAGAATAGAGGTCGGCATTCGGGTGCCGGGACGTATGGCCGGGCCACCTTTGGTGCCAAGAAGGACAACTTGGTTCTTGTGCATTGATCGTTCCCTTTTCCCTTATGTCTTATCCACCATGACATCGGCCATGGTGGACAGGTTATTTCTTGCCGGGGGTGCCGTCGAACTTCTTTTCGATATCCGTCCAGCAATCAATATAGTCATCCTGCAACGGCGCGTCATTGGCTGCAAAGGATGTTAGATGTTGCGGAAAACGGGTCTCGAACATGAAGGACATGGTATTGTCCAGCTTCTCGGGGCCGAGGTTGGAATTCGACGCGCCCTCGAACGCATTTTTGTCCGGTCCGTGCGGGATCATCATGTTGTGCAGGCTCATGCCGCCGGGAATGAAGCCCTTTGGTTTGGCATCATACTGGCCGTAAATATTGCCCATCAGTTCTGACATGATGTTCTTATGATACCACGGCGGGCGGAATGTGTCCTCGGCGACCATCCAGCGTTCGCGGAACAGCACAAAGTCGATATTGGCGGTGCCCTCTTGTCCCGAAGGCGCTGTCAGCACGGTGAAAATTGAGGGGTCCGGGTGGTCGAACAGAATTGCGCCAACCGGGCAATAGGTGCGCAGGTCGTATTTCACCGGGGCGTAATTGCCATGCCAGGCCACCACGTCCAGCGGGGATTGGTTGATTTTGGTCTGATGGAATTGACCGCACCATTTGATGGTCACGGTTGATGGAACCTCGCGGTCCTCAAAGGCAGCAACCGGCGCTTTGAAGTCACGTGGATTGGCCATGCAGTTGGCGCCAATCGGTCCCCGACCGGGCAGCTCGAACTTCTGACCATAGTTCTCGCAGACAAAACCGCGTGCCGGACCTTCCAGCACCTCAACCCGGTACAGCAAGCCGCGCGGAAGGATCGCGATCTCTTGTGGTTCCAGGTCGATGATCCCCAACTCGGTCGAGAACCGCAAGCGGCCCTCTTGCGGCACCACCAGCATCTCGGAATCGGCGGAAAAGAAATAACTGTCGACCATTGATTCGGTGACCAGATAGATATGCGTGGCCATGCCCACTTGCGTGTTCACATCGCCCGCCGTGGTCATGCTGTGCATGCCGGTCAACCAGGTTAGCCCGGTGTCGCTATGCGGCAGCGGGTCCCAGCGGTACTGGCCCAGGCTGATCACATCCGGATCCACGTTGGGGGCGGATTTCCACTGCGGCAGGTCAATTTTTGTGTAGCGGTGGCTATGCTTTACGCTGGGCCGGATGCGATAACACCAGGTGCGTTCGTTCTGGTGGCTGGGTGCGGTGAATGCGGTGCCGGACAGCTGTTCGCCGTACAGACCATACTCACACTTCTGCGGCGAATTCATGCCCTGCGGCAGCGCACCGGGCAGCGCCTCGGTCTCATAATCATTGCCAAAGCCGGACATATAGCCTTGGTGCGGGCCCGCAAGCGAGGGAGCCTGGGTCATCTCATGAGGATCAACAGATCGGGTCATCGCGCGTTCCTTCCTTTGTTAAGGACTTCGATAATAGTTGATTTTGTAACTAACAAGGGATAGGAGGCCCGAATGACAGAAAAAGATGACTTCTCGCTGCAGGATTTCCTGCCCTTCCTTTTGAACCGCGCAGCCGAAGAGTGCTCGCTTGAATTTCAAGGAGAATATAAGAATCGATATGGTATGCTGCGCACCGAGTGGCGGGTTCTGTTCCATCTTGGGGTACATGGTAGCCTGACTGCCAAAGAAATCGGCCTGCGTGCGAAGATTCATAAGACCAAGATCAGCCGGGCCGTTGCCAAGCTTGCAGCGCGCCGGTTTGTCAGCCGAAACCGGGACGAAAATGATCGCCGAGCAGAGCATTTAGCCCTGACACCGGCCGGTGAAATAGCCTATCGTGACCTTCGCGCAGTTGCGAAAGAATACGACGAAAAACTGGCCTCCCAATTCAGCGCAGATGAAACCGTGATCTTGCGGCGTCTGCTGAAGAAGATATCCGGGATGGACGTGTAGAAATTTCGAGTCGGCATGCCCATATCACGGGCTAACCCAAAGAGGCCTGAATGACGAAGACTGACAAGATTGCGGCACCCTTGATCGCTTGGATAACCGAACAGGGTCTACAGGGTCTCAGCCGCGAAGACATTCTGCGGGGCTATTGTGAACGCTTGGTTCAGGCCGGGATTCCAATGCTGCGATTCCATTTGGCACAGCGCGCCTATCATCCGAAATTTGGTGGGATCGGGTTCAGCTGGACCCGTGCCGAAGGCTTGACCCATCAGCATTTCCAGCGCCAGGAAACCCCAGTGGAGGCCTGGTTGCGGAGCCCGTTCTATCGGATGCTGGAAATGGATAACGAAGAATTCCGTTCGTCTTTTGGCCCAGAGGATGTGAACGATTTCCCAGTGTTGAAAGACCTGTCAGAAACCGGTGCGACAGACTATTTTGCCACCCGACAAATGTTTGGTGAGCCGATGAACGTGCCAACCAATCCGAATGAACCTTCCGAGGGGATGATGGTGTCATGGACCTCGGATCAAGTGGGCGGGTTTTCAGACGAAAACCTGTCATTGTTCCGGACCTTGTTGCCACATTTGGGGCTGGCGTTGAAATCATCGTCGCACCGGCAGATGGCCAGTGACCTTCTTCAGGTCTACCTGGGGCGGGACGCAGGGCGACGTGTTTTGTCGGGCGAGATCCAGCGCGGATCTTCGCAGCAGATCAATGCGGTCATTTGCTATTTTGATCTGAAGGGCTTCACCCGCCTGGCCGAGCAGATGCCGGGTCCAGATCTGATCGACATGCTAAACGATTACTTCGGGATCGCGGTGGCGACGATCCAATGCCATGGCGGTAATATCCTGAAATTCATGGGTGATGGCATTCTGACCATGTTTGATCTTGGCAGTATCGAAGAGGACGCAAAGGCGGCGCTGGATGCAGCCAGTGAACTGCGCGCGAAAATCGGAGAGCGCAACATCGAACGGGTCACTGCGGGTCTGCCAATTGCAGATTTTACTCTGGCCGTGCATGCGGGGGAAATCCTGTATGGCAACATCGGCGCCGAGAACCGGCTCGACTTTACCGCAATTGGGCCGGCTGTGAACCTGACCTCGCGGATCTCGGGACTGCACCGCGAGGTGGGACGCAGCATTATCGTGTCCGAGGTGGTGCAGCGGGCAGCCCATCCATCGCCCCATGATCTGGTGTCACTGGGGCGATATATGCTGCGCGGCGTTTCCGAGCCAATCGAGCTGTATACGATTTTCGGCGGGGCCGAGTAACTCGCACCCGTTGGGGTGCGGTGATCTAGTTTTAGATTTCGACCTCGACGCCGGGCAGATTGACGGCCTTCATCATGTCGCGCAGCTCCTGGCGGGCGGCGATGTTGGAAATGTTCAGCTGCTTGACGCCGATGTCCTTCAGGTCCAGCAGGGTCAGCCCACGGGGGAACAGCTCGCGGAAAATCACCCGCTCTGAGAAACCGGGGGCAACCCGGAACCCGATGCGTTTGGACAACATGGTGATGGCGCGTTCCATCTTTTCCTTGTTCAGCATCCGCTGGGTGCCAACCCGGTTGCGGATCACCACCCAGTCAATCGGCTTTAGCCCAGCCTGGGCACGCAGCTGACGGGCATTCCAGACCATCTCGGAATAGACAGACGGGCCCAGGATTTTCTCGCCCTTCTGATCGATATGCGCCAGCAGGTCGAAGTCAACAAAACTGTCGTTCAGCGGCGTCACCAGGGTATCGGCCAGCGAATGGGCCACCTGGCTGAGACGGGTGTGCGAGCCGGGACAGTCGATCAGGATGAAATCATTGTCCGGTTCCAGCGCCGCAACCGCAGCGGACAGCCGGTGATCATAGATGTTCTCTCCGGGCTGCAGTGAGGCCGGGTCGATCTCGGGCAGGTCATGGCACTGAACAGTTGGCAGGTCCAACTCTGACAAAGTCATGAATTCGCGACGGTTTTCCAGATATCGCGCCATCGAGCGCTGCCGCAGATCCAGATCCAACGCGGCGACCTTATGGCCAAGCCGGGCCAGCGCAGTTGCCAGATGCATCGATACGGTGGACTTGCCTGCGCCACCTTTTTCGTTCCCGACGACAATAATATGCGCCATCTGATGTCCCTTCTTTGCCGCGCCATGCTGCGCGATTGTTGACGCGACTATAGAAGCGGTTGGATTCGATGAAAAGCGCACAAACTCCTTTATTAGGGCCTGTTTTAACGCATTTTGACGGATGTGTTGCCAATAAAAAACGCCGCCCCCAAAGGAACGGCGTTTTTCGAAACTGAAAAGGAAGGGGTGCTTAGAAGCCCAGACCTTCGTATTTCTTTTTGAACTTGGATACGCGGCCACCGGCGTCCATCAGACGGGTGTTGCCACCGGTCCAGGCAGGGTGAACCGAAGGGTCGATGTCCAGCGCCATTTGGTCGCCTTCTTTGCCCCAGGTCGAGCGCATTTCCAGAACGGTGCCATCGGTCATTTTGACGTTGATGGTGTGGTACTCGGGATGGATGTCTTTTTTCATGATACCACTCCTTACGCTTTTTTGGCTTTGTAGTTCGCATCTTCAGCGATACGAGCCGACTTACCGCGACGGGTGCGCAGGTAGTACAGCTTGGCGCGACGAACGCGGCCACGACGGACAACTGTGATTGCGTCGATGTTGGTCGAGTGCAGGGGGAATACGCGCTCAACGCCTTCACCGAAGGAGATCTTGCGAACAGTGAACGAACCGGCAATGCCGTGACCGTTCTTGCGCGAGATGCAAACGCCTTCGTAGTTCTGAACACGGGTGCGCGACCCTTCGGTCACTCGAAAGCCAACGCGGATAGTATCACCGGCTTTGAAATCGGGGATGTCATTCCCCAGGGCGGCAACTTGTTCCGCCTCCAGCTGTGCGATCAGGTTCATCGCAAACTCCTAATTTTTAGCTCGTGGGTTATCCCACGAAGATTTATGCAGTCCGAGAGCTCTTGGTCTTCACCGGGTCCGCCGCAGCGCCCGCCAGAGTTCGATCCGTCCATTCCTGTGTGTTGGATTTGCCCCGCTGCCAATGACCGAAGAAAGTCGGGGCAGAACAGGTGGGTGCAAAACCAAACAGCCCGGAGCCACCAAAGTGATTCCAGACAGCGCCTTTTAGGCCTGGTAGCGTTGGGTGGCAAGGGGCAATTGTGGGGGGGCGGCAATCACAGTGCTTGCTTCGAACTCGCAATGCCAGCTTTGAACCAAAACAGATACTAGTTCTCAATTTGGGATCGGCCAGTTGTAACAAATGCTGATCTAAGGTTATGTAAGCGAACAAAATTAAAGTGGTTCAATGTCGAAATTGGGTGCCTGCCCACCAAGACCCTCGTTCCTGCGCAATTGAACGCAGCGATGTAGGGATCCGGGGCAAAAGCAAGTAGGCAACTCGCAAAAAAAAGAGATTGGTTGGGAGAGGTCAGGGAATGGGTCGTCAGTTTGATTCAGAGAAGTTTGCAAATGCGATTGAGGTCATGGCGCCGCGCTCTGAGGCGCTAAAAAAGCTGACCAAGTTGCCGCTGCTTGGAAGTGTTCTGACGGCATTTCACGAGCTGTGCTATTTCCGGAAAGTCTTTCTCGTCAAACGCATTCTTGCTGAGCAGGGGCTGAGCAATTGGGTTCTTTTCTCTAATCTTGCACTCGCTTTGTTCTTAACCTGGGTGATGTCATTTTCATGGAAATTCGGCGTGGCCGGAGCAATTGTGACTTTCACACAACCCAATGTTCTTGCGGTTTTGCTCCTTTGTTTAGGGATTGCTGTAACTGGCTACTATTTGCAAAGCTTGATGACATGCACGGCCTTTGGCATCGGGACTTGGCGGCATGCAAAAGGTCAAGCGACACTGATCGCCAACATC
>ENA-OSET01004014-OSET01004014.1-sediment-metagenome-genome-assembly--contig:-NODE-4014-length-13202-cov-31.566019_pt1 | contig 13202 bp, 11 predicted proteins | sample MGYA00237882_ERZ534229 | MGnify/ENA primary metagenome ERZ534229 (study PRJEB26408, sample SAMN06266212) | sediment metagenome | isolation source: Hudson Canyon methane seep mesocosm | place...
TATGACGATCATTACATACGATGTTGACTGCGCAAAAATTGTTGACCTCAATGATTCCAGTACACTCAGCTTACTGGGTTTTAGTGCAACTGAATTAGCCTGTGCTTGGGAAGATTTGGCCACACAAAAACAAGAACCACCCACTTGGAAGTTAGTTAAACAATTACAATTACTAGGTTTTTTGGGTATTCAATGTCAAAGCTTTGCGCCTGGGTGCACAGAGAAAAATCAAAATTTAGTGTTATGGACATGGTCAGATACGCCGCCTAACTCTATTAAAATTATTGATGATTTTAAGCGCTTACCAAACTCAAAAGCATCATGGAAAAATAAATAAGCTTAGAAAAACGGCTATCTATCATAATAAAAATAAGGCAAACAAGGAGCCTCATGTCTCAGGACCTAACAGGTATACAAAACGATAACGAATTTTACAGTCATCAATTTGCCGTACAACCTCAACATTTAGGTGGTTTGCAGGATGAGTATTATTCAACAGTCATGTTTGATGAAACTTATGCACAAAAAGATGGAACAATTAAACATCAAACTCAGTTTTCTAATGATCCTATGCAATGGATTTTATCAGGGCCTAATTTTTTTGTTAGCCCACCGTTTTATAAAATACCGCGAGCTGTGTGTAAGCTGAATGCTGATTATGATGTATTGGATTTAAGTACCTTAGCAGGTGATTATTTACCACGGATGAATTATATTCCTGCAAGAGGGAAGGCTGAGTATCAAAGTCGAGTATCTTGTGTACCAAGGGTTAATGATGGAGAGACGGACACAAAATACATAACAGACTATTATAGGTTTATAGCCCGTGAATGGTGTGCAGAAAATATCAGTGATAAAAATGGCCAATTCCATATCAATACCGATCACTGGCAAACCGAATCCAAAATAATCGGCTGGGAAGATGTACAAACTCTGGACCACGCCATTATCGAATGTACCGTCCAAGATGACACCGTACCCAATGTGACCCTAAATGCATAATCCAATACGTCGCCCCATTCGGTCTATGCAGCCGAGAACAGGACTATCAAACGGTTTTGGGGTATTTTGAACAACAATTAAAGGGCTTAACAGATGATTAATTCACTATCTAAAGCAGATCAAAAAAAGATTAACAAACTGGAAGAAGCATTTGACCAGTTAATCTCGGGTGAAAAAAACTATTTTTCCATCACCAAATTAATTAGCATCAAAAGTCTCTGTAAAGATGAACAGGTGCGTCAGCAATATTGTTGCTACTTATTTAATTTAGTCGCTGAGCGATTGTTAAACGACCTTCAAGATAAGTCACCAAGCACTCAACTACAGTCTATAGCATCTGCCATTAGGACTGTTGCTAAATTTAGCATGGACGAGCTTTCCTTGCCCGCATCAAAAGATTTATTACGGGTGCTATATCGTCAATTAGCAGACTATCAGAACGAGACTGAAAACGTAAAATCAACGACAGTTCGAATCGTTAAAAACAATGATTTGTTAACTTTAGAGTTGTCAGTTGCTTGTTTATTAAATACGGAAGAAGCCGCACAAACTAAGGCTTATCATGCTACGCGTAATTATGTAGAAAAATACAATGGCTCTATCGGGACGGGTTTAATTACCGACTCTATCCCAGCACTAGAAGACGTACTGGTATTTTGGCGTGGCTTGAGTGGTGAATATGGAGATTTAGGTGTTTTGTAAACATATTTTCTAACAATACAAATTATCTAAAAAAACGCAGAGATTATTAGGGTAAAACATGAAACAGCTCGCATTAGAATATCTTAGGGAAATGACAGGCAATGCTAATGCGACGTTTCATTCCGATCAATGGGAATCAATCGAAGAGTTGGTAGTACAAAAAGATAAGGTTCTGGTGGTACAAAAAACAGGCTGGGGTAAAAGTGCGGTGTATTTTATTTCAACCAAAATACTGCGTAAGCAAGGCTCAGGGCTTAGCATTATTATTTCGCCATTGATTTCATTAATGCGTAATCAAATTGAGAGTGCTGCTAAATTAGGTTTACAGGTGGTGACTATTAATTCTTCTTTAACTCCGCAAGAGCGTTCAGTTAATGAATCTAAGCTTTTATCGGGGCAAGTGGATGCGGTGATTATTTCACCTGAGCAGTTGGCGAATGATAAGTTTGTAGAGAATGTATTGCAAAATATTTTATCGCAAGTAGGCCTGTTTGTTGTGGATGAGGCGCATTGTATTTCAGATTGGGGGCATGATTTTAGGCCAGATTACCGTCGTATTGTGCGAATTCTTCAATATATGCCAAGCAATATACCTGTATTAGCAACGACTGCAACGGCTAATAATCGGGTGGTTGATGATATTAAGCTGCAATTAGGCGGTCAGCTTAAAATACGCAGAGGCCCTTTGTTGAGAGAGGCTTTACAGTTACAAAATTTGGTACTTCCTAATAAAGCACAACGCTTAGCTTGGTTAAGTCAGGCCTTGTTAAGTATTGAGGGGACGGGCATTATTTATGCAAAAACCACCAAAGATTGTGAAACTGTCGCTCAATGGCTGCAATTGAAAGGCATTGATGCGAGAGCTTATTATGGGGGTGTGAATTCCGATGAGCGTAAGCAGTTAGAAGATGATTTAATTCATAATCGTTTAAAAGCGTTGGTGGCTACTTCTGCATTAGGTATGGGATTTGATAAGCCAGATATTAGTTTTGTTATCCATTATCAGGCCCCTGGAAATGTGATTGAATATTATCAGCAAGTAGGGCGTGCTGGGCGTGGAATCCAGAAGGCAGTTGGTATGCTGATGTTTGGAAATGAAGATGAAAGAATTCAACGTTTTTTTATCGAAAATGCGTTTCCTAGTGAAGATGATGTGAATGAGCTATTAAATATATTAGGTAACCATGAAGGCTTAAAAGAAGCAGAAATTGAAAAATATGCCAATTTGTCTAATGGTAATATAAAGAAGATATTAAAATTTTTGAGTGTTGAAAGTCCAACACCGATTTTAAAAGATGGCCTCAAGTATTATCGAACAGCGATTGATTATGAATTGCCACATGAACATATTGAACGTTTATCTAGTATTAAAGTAAAAGAATGGAATACCTTAAAAGACTACCATGCTACAGGGTCTTGTCTAATGCGGTTTTTAGCAATTGAGTTAGATGATGAGAGTTCTGAAAGCTGTGGTAAATGTGAAAATTGTGCACCTGAAAATAAATTAAATATTTTGGTTGAGCGGGGGCTTATTTTAGAAGCAGCAGAGTTTTTAAAGCATCTTTATATTAAAATTAATCCTAGAAAATTATTTGGTAGTTCGGGTGATTTAGCGCGTGAAGCATTTCCAACATACAACTTTGGATATAAGGATAAAAACTTGCAAGCAGAACCAGGTTTAGCATTGTCTAAGTGGCGAGATGGTGCGTGGGGTGAGTTAGTTGCGGAGGGCAAAAAAAATAATCATTTTAGAGATGATTTATTAGAGCCAATGGTACAAATGATTCGCTCGATGTCTTTAGAAATACAGCCAAAATGGATAACTTATGTCCCTTCTCCAAGGCATCCCATGTTAATTAAAAACTTTGCTCATAAGTTAGCCGCAAAGTTAAAGATTCATTGTAGTGATTGTGTTTTTGTAGCCAATGAAAAGCCACAGCAAAAAATGATGAGTAATAGTTTTCATCAGAGCCATAATTTAGATGGGGCATTTGGTATTCAGTCTGATCAAGTCTATGATGGTTCAGTTTTTTTGCTGGATGATGCGGTTGATTCAAAGTGGACGTTTACGGTCATTGCTGCCTTATTAAGAAAAAATGGGGCAGGGAGTGTTATCCCTATTGCCTTAACCAGTACAAGTAATAATGGATGATACCATGCTGATAAATGATAACTTGCAAGCAACCTTATTGTTGTGCTGTTTTTTCAATAAAAATGAAGTCGGTAAATTTAAACCTTTAACGCCGACAGAATATGGACCCTTTTCACGTTGGTTACTTGAAAATAAGTTTACCCCTGCTGATTTGCTACAAAGAAAAAAGGAAGTATTAGAGTTGTGGCTAGACCCAAAATGTAAAGTTTCTAGTGAACGTATTGACAGTTTACTTTCTCGCGGTGCGAGTATGGGATTTGCGCTGGAAAAGTGGTCTAAAGTTGGAGTATGGGTTATATCGCGGGCGGATGCTGATTACCCTAGATTACTAAAAACTAAACTGAAAGATTTAGCACCGCCTGTCTTGTTTGGTGTCGGTAATAAAGCGTTATTAAATAGTCAGGCGATTGGGTTTGTCGGTTCTCGTTCGATTGATATTGATGATGAGAATTTTACTGAAGCTAAAGCCCAGTTGGCTGTTAAACAAGACTATATCGTTGTATCAGGAGGGGCGAAAGGAGTCGATCAAGTTTCTATGCTATCTGCTTTAAAAGCGGGTGGGGATTGTCTTGGCGTGCTTGCTGATAGTTTGTTTCGTTCTTCTGCCAGTAAGGCTTATAGAGAATATCTTGCTAATCAGCAATTAGTGCTTATATCACCTTTTTATCCTGAAGCAGGGTTTAATACGGGTAATGCCATGGCACGTAATAAGTATATTTATATTCTTTCTAAGGCTGTGGTGGTGGTTAAGTCTGATTTTAATAAGGGTGGGACTTGGGCTGGTGCGAAAGAAAATTTGAAGAAAGCTTGGTCTGCCCCACTGATTAGAAATATTGAATACGCAGGCAATCAAGAATTAATTAAATTGGGTGGTTATGCAATAGATGATGCATTTGATGATTTTAAGCGAGAGTTTGAGACTGGTAGTGATGTTCAGCAGGGTGGATTAAATGTAAATAAAGTTAAGTCAGATATTCAGATAGATTTGTTTTCTATTGATTCCGATAGTGCTGGCGAGCCATCCTCTAAAGAACCAAGTAAACCTGAAATTAGTAAAAACTATGCCAAGAAAGATGAATCCGATTTTTCAGGTATTCCAGATGCAGTAACGACAGCAGAGCAGTTAATAGCCAAACTTACTATTGCGGAGACTAATGTAGTTAATGCAGAACAGCAAGGTAATAGTGAAAACTTAGTTTCATCAACTGGGAAAGGTAGTGAGGGAATTGAAGTTATAGGACTGCAAAAATATGGATCACTATTGAATTTGTTTTATCAGAATATTGTTAGCCATTGCAAAGATAACACGCCGATTAGTTTGGGTGATTTAGAACATAAATATCCAGAGTTAAGCAAACAAGGGATAACTAAGTGGCTGGGAATTCTGGTTGAAGAAGCGTTAATAGTTAGAAAGGGTAAAAAGCATTTGTATCATTTACCTTGAAGAGGAGATTGTGTTTTTTATTCATAACCTCGCATATTAGAGGTTAATGATAAGCCGTTACACAAAATAAAGTAGGCTCTCTCTATTTCGGTGCTAATAAATAAAGTTGCTGTAATCGTTTTGCTTCATTAATAAAGTTCTCGCGCAAATCCAACGGCTCTAATACTTCAATTTGACTACCAAAGCGACGTAACCACCAGCGTAACTCTTGTGAATCAAAAATGCTCCCTTCTAATAAAATACGGTCTTCGTCGAGGGGGGTTAATACTTGGTCTGCTGTTAGAGGGGTTTCTTCAATATGTAGTGCACTTTTTGCGTTAAATATAACTTTGAGTTGAATTGGTTCTGAGCTAATGGGATAAGCGAACTGATGATCTTTTTGTACATAGCTTGAAAGTTCAAAGTTTTCTAATAATTTAGCGTTGTCATTTAATAGTGTGGCTGATGTAAAGCGATGTAATGCAAGTTGTCTAACATCTTGATAATTCCAAAAGGTACACACTAAATAAATAACGCCTTGCCGCGTCACAATACCTAGAGGATGAGCAGTGTATTCAGATGTTGTTTTTGCATATCTGGGTTTATAAATAATTTTCAGCTGTTTCTCTTCTAATACTGCTTGATACACTGCATTTTGTATCTCACTGTTAATATGAGGGGGAATCAGCTGAGGACCATTTTCGATAACAGCTATTTTGTCAGGCCAATCTTTTAAATGAGATGACGCGGAATGTAGCACTTCTTTTGCACGTGCAAAATAAGGGGCTAATAAGGTGATTGTTGCTTGAGGTAATATAGGAGCCAAATAAGATTCAGCCATTTCAAATGCAAGTGCAGTGACGGGTTCCATTCCAGGTAAATCTTGTATTGATGCATGTTCACTCCAAAACCAATAATTTTTCCGTCCTTCTGTTTCACTGCTAAGAGGGAATGGGGTGGATAATTTTAATAAGTCTCGTTGAATGGTGCGTATATCAATTGAATAGCCTTCACTTATGAGGATCGAGTTTAGGTCAGGTACAGAAATTCTACGTGGGTAACGTGGTATTTTAGATAGCATTAACCATTGTCTATAAAGCGTATCAACGGATCGGCTCATAAGTAGACCTTTGTTTTTAGTTTTAATTCAATATAAGGCATTATAGGTCGTATAGATTATTAAAATACAGTTATCTTTTAAATTAAAAGCTAACCTATATGACCAGTAGACATAAAAATTACAAATGGAGCCAAGTCGATTCAGAAAAAAGTCATTGGTTTTCTTGTGAGCAAGAGCTAAGAATTTATTTAAATTAGCCATTAGATGATCATGAAAGAATTACTTTAACTGATTGGAGTGTGGGTATAAGTTGGCGTACAGAGATTGATGGTCAGGTTGAATGCCATAATAACCCCTTTGAGTCATCGTTATTTTCTATAAGATTTATGGAGAATGATATCTTGAGGGAATGACGTGAACAGATACCTAGCCAGTTGCTGGAACTATTAAACTGTTATAGAGGTAACCTCTATGGAATGTTAAATATATGTAGTCGCTATCCGCATGTGTATGAGTTATTTGTTGATAGTCCCACTTTATTTTGGCTGCTGTTTATGTCTGTTCAAAATAATAGTCGTAATGAAATAGAGTTTGTTGAGTTGTGTCGGCAAAAGCGCACCAAAATACTTCAATTTATGGGGTTCCCTCCAACAAAGTCAGCACTAAAATTTATTAATAAGATTCATTCGAGCTATTACAGAAAATATGAATATGGGCTGATAAGGGAGGTGTTTATAGCAGATTTTGAATATCTTAACCATAGAGCAAGGGTGCCTATATCATTGCTTACTTTAGTAGCAGAATGTCCAAGTTTTATTCATAGTTCATTGCTTAGGCAATTGAATAATAATGAATGTGACTTAGATACAGTTAAAAACCTGATTAAATGCATACAGCATATTCAGTCAACTATTTACTATAAAAGAAACAAATTTGAACAATTCATTTACAGTGAAAATTGTAGTAATAGTGCTGATTTACCTGTTTATAACGAGTTTAGTTTCGTGCTAAATTTGCATCCAGGTGGATACTGTATAGGTAGAGATCCAGAAATATACATATATAAGTGTATGTTAAAAGACAATGAAAACATGCTGATGCAACAATTGCTAAAATCTAATACGATTAATGATATTCAAAGGTTGTACGCTAAATCAGTAGATCAGGTTCGAAAAATGAAAAAGACAGCAGAATTAGGGGAGATTTTTCCAGTTCCTCCTTTACAAAATACTTCATCTATTATAGCTATTAAAACATACCAAGAGTTGCAACAAGAAGGAGAGCAGCAAGATAATTGTATTGTTGACTACTATCGGGAGATAGTAGAAGGACGTTATTTTGTTTGTAAAATATTGAAACCAGAACGTGCGACATTGGGCGTATTTATTGAGTATATTGGTGAAAAGTTACAACTGAAATTAGATGAGGTCAAGGGGTATAGAAATCAAGAAGTTGATTTTCATACGGAAGAAGTTGTATTGAATTGGCTTAAGCGAAAGGCTAGGAGGCTGTCCAAGAACCGTCGCCACCAACATTTGATATAATAGCACCACTAATCTATTAAATTTCAAAATGAATCCCATTAATTTTAAATCCGACTCCGACGACCTTCAGGCTGCTCAGAATTTTGCTGGCAACATTTTTGATTTGTTACCCAATGATCATGAATGCTTTGTCTTTGACAAATTGTTTGACCAACTGGATACCCGCGTTATTGAAGCCCAATATAGCCCCGAAGGGCAGCGCGCTAATCATCCCAAAAAAATGGTGAGTATTTTAATTTATGGGTATACCCATGGTGTCTTTAGTATGCGCGAACTGGAGAAACGCTGCTGCGAAGATTTATCTTTCATGTATATTGCAAGGATGAGTTGCCCAAACTTTCGCACCTTAAATAATTTCCGCAAAGATAACGCAGCCTTTTTTGAAGACAGCTTCAAGCAGAGCGTCGAGCTTGCTATGGAACTGAAAATGGCCTCATTAGGCCATGTTTCTTTTGATGGCTCTAAATTTAAAGCGAACAGCTCTAAGCACAAAGCGATGAGCTATGGTCGCCTAAAAGAAAAAGAGTCAAAGCTTTGCAAAGAAATTGAAGACCTGATTAAGAAAGGTGACGACTGCAATGATGATGAAGACAGAGAATATAAAAACAAATCCAGCTATGAATTACCGGATGAACTCGCCTTCAAGGAGCGTCGCTTAGAAACCATCCAGAATGCAAAAAAAGCACTGGAAGCACGCGAAGAATCAATGAATCCTGGCCAGATTATTGATGACAAAAAACAAATCAGCTTTGCGGATTATGACGCTCGTATTATGGGGAAGAATGGAAAATTTGATTATAGTTATAACCCACAGGTCAGTGTTGATGGAGACTTTCAAATTATTGTCGGCCAGCATGTGAGTCAAAATGCCAATGATAAAAAAGAAGTGGAAGCCGGACTAGCGAGTATTGGGGTTTGAAGTCCAACGGTACGAAAAGTCCCGCTAGTCTCTATAGTCAGTCGTCTAATTAATCATTTATCCTCATTTTTAAGGTATGAATAAAGAGTTGGCTTTGAAATTTCCATCATCTGGCATAATGTATTAACAGGTGTTTTTTTCTGTTTATATAGCTCAATTAATAATTTTTTCTTTTCAGCATCTAAAGCTTGAGGGCGCCCGCCTTTTTTGCCTCGCGACCTTGCTGCCTCTAGGCCAGCTTTGGTTCTTTCGCTAATTAAGTTACGTTCAAACTCTGCTAATGCGGCAAACAAATGAAAAACTAACTTGCCATTGGATGTAGTCGTATCAATTGATTCCTGTAAGCTTATAAACCCAACGCCTTCATTTTCAAGCGTCGTTACCCAATCAATTAGATCTCGAACCGATCGACCTAAGCGATCTAAACGCCAAACGATTAGCGTGTCTCCGGATCGAAGCTGTTCTTTTAGTTTATTGAGGGCGGGACGAGAAGAAGTGGTACCACTGACTTCATCTGAAAATATTTTTTCACAGCCTGCTTGATGTAGTGCATCTTGTTGAAGATTCAGACATTGATCATGCGTTGAGATTCTAGCGTAACCTATGAGCATAAAAATAGTTAAATAAAGGTTAAAATTATTATATTTTTTACTTTGATTTCTTTACTGAGTTTATTGTCCACTTTTCAGTCAAAAAAACAATAAATAGCGTGAATTTTTTAAAGTAAAGAAAACGACCGTTTAATTTACTTATATTTTATATCAATGCCAATAGAATTCCTTACACAAGAGCAGCGCAATCATTACGGGCAGTTTCCAGGTTCTCCCAGTGAAAATCAATTGGCCAGATATTTTCATTTTGATGATACCGATCTTTTTATCATTAATAATCGCCGACGAGCCCATAACCGTTTAGGATTTGCGCTACAGCTTGCAACAGTACGCTTTTTAGGCACGTTCCTTTCTGACCCAAGCAATGTGCCTAAAAGTACACTGATATATATCGCAAACCAAATTGGTATTATAGACATCAATTGCTTAGATAAATACATGACTCGTAAGTCAGTGCGCTATGAGCACACTGCTGAAATACAGGATAAATATGGTTATCACGAATTTAACTCTGGCTTATGGAAATTCAAGTTAAGTCGCTTACTTTATACTAGATCTTGGATCAGTAATGAACGCCCCAGTGTGATGTTTGATTTTTCTACGGCATGGCTTATTCAACATAAAGTACTGCTACCTGGCGTTACCACTTTATCCCGCTTAATTTCAGGAATCCGTGAGCGAACGAATAATCGTTTATGCTTACGTTTATCGAGCTTACCGGACATGGCTCAGAAAGAAAAATTGAATGCCTTATTAAGGGTACCAGAAGGCTCAAGTTATTCGCCATTTGATACTTTACGTCGTGGCCCAGTAACGATTAGCGGGCCTTCGCTTAATTCGGCCATTGATCGCTATATCGAATTCAAATCAATGGGTATTCAGTCGCTGAATTTCAAGCATATCCCTCTTATTAGGATGAAAAACCTAGCGCGGTATGCTGGTATTACCTCAATGCATAAAATATTACGTATGCAGGAAGATAGACGCATTGCGACATTGATCGCTTTTGTTTATGTTTTTGAAAGGACAGCGCTTGATGATGCGCTTGACGTGTTTGATCTATTGTTTACTCAGATCATAACGGAAGCTAAGAAAGTTCATCGCCAAAAACGATTGAGATCACTGAAGGACTTGGATAAGTCGGCTTTACTTTTGGCTGATGCTTGTGCCATTATTTTAGAGGAAACATCTAATGAGGATGACTTGCGTGAAACTATCTTTGCTGCCGTTAGCCAGGAAAATATAGCGCAATCGATTATAACGATTAATGAATTAGCCTGTTTATCAAACCATAAATTTCAAGATGAAATGGTTGAACAATATGGACGAGTACGTCGATTTTTACCTCGTCTACTGGATAAAATTGATTTCAAGGCCGCATCAGCTGGGGAAGGAGTGCTTGAGGCACTTAATTATTTAGGATCGTTAGAAGGAAGTCGTCAGCAAAATTTAGAAAACGTACCCTTGGATTTAGTTCCTAAATCTTGGGATCGCTTGGTTTTTGATCAGGATAAGAAAGTTAACAAACGTGCCTATACCCTGTGTGTTCTGGATAGGTTGCAAGATAAACTACAGCGCCGAGATATTTATGTTGAAAGTAGTGATCGCTGGAGTGATCCGAGAGAGAAATTATTATCAGATAAAGACTGGGCATCTAACAAGCTGCAAATTTGTCGGGTACTTGACCATCCCCTGGATGTTAATGAAGCCATAAAATCTCTGACTGATAGTTTGGATAGCGCGTATCAACAAGCTGCCGCTAATTTCTCTAAAAATAGTGATATCCGAATTGAATTCGTCGATGAGAAGCCGACACTGACCATTACCAATTTAGATAAATTAGATGAGCCACCCAGCCTGCTTAAGTTACGTCAGCAGGTGGCTGATTTTCTTCCTCCTATAGATCTTACCGAACTACTTTTGGAAATCCACGCGCACACCGGATTTGCTGATGAATTTACGCACATTAGTGAATCTAATTCACGAGCCGATGACTTAGCCGTCAGTATTTGCGCGGTATTGCTCTCTGAAGCCTGCAATATTGGCATTGATCCGTTTATTAAGCCTAACAACCCAGCACTCACACGATATAGGTTGAATTGGGTTAAACAAAATTATATGCGCGCAGAAACCTTAACAGCAGCGAGTAGTCAGCTAGTTAATTACCATATGACCATTCCACTCTCGAAGAAATGGGGTGGCGGGGAAGTCTCCTCTGCAGATGGCATGCGCTTTGTCACCTCAGTTAAAACTATTAACTCCGGACCTAATAAAAAGTATTTTGGCTCGAATAGAGGTATCACTTGGTACAACTTTATATCAGATCAATTCTCAGGTTTTCATGGGATTGTCGTTCCAGGCACATTAAGAGATTCGATCTTTGTTTTAGAGGGATTACTTGAACAGCAAACTCGTTTGAATCCTATTGAAATCATGACCGACACGGCGGGTTCTAGTGATATGATCTTTGGCTTATTTTGGTTATTGGGGTACCAATTTTCACCTCGATTGGCCGATGCAGGAGAATCGTCTTTTTGGCGTATCGATATGGATGCCAATTATGGTGCGCTTGATGAGCTTGCGAGTCATTGTGTGAAAACAGACCGAATCACTCAATATTGGGATGATATGCTACGTATTTCTGGCTCACTCAAGCTAGGAACGATACAGGCATCAGAGCTTATTCGCTCGTTACTTAAAAGTGATCGCCCCTCTAGCTTGGCTCGTGCCATTATTGATGTAGGGCGTATCAATAAAACTATTTACCTTCTGAACTTTATTGATAACAAAGACTACCGTCGCCGGATTTTAACGCAGCTCAATCGCGGCGAAGGACGGCATGCTGTTGCTCGTGTTATTTGTCATGGTCAACGTGGTGAAATAAAAAAACGATACAGAGAAGGCCAAGAAGATCAACTCGGCGCATTAGGCCTTGTAACCAATGCGGTGGTGTTATGGAATACGATGTATATGGATGCGGCATTAAACCATATGAAAGACAAAGGTATTGAGGTTAGTCAGGAAGATATGAGTCGATTATCCCCCTTACAGCACTCTCATATTAACGTCTTAGGTCACTATTCGTTTGTCTTAACGGATCTTATTTCAAAGGGAAAGTTAAGGCCATTAAATACCTAAAATCTACTGACAGTAGAGACTAGCGGGAATTTTCGTACCGTTGCGCTTCAAACCCCGTAACGGCTTTCGAGTGGATTGCATATTTTGCAGTTAGAAGCGTTCCGTTTCCGTTTAGAATTTAGGGTAAAAAGTTAGGAAGGTAGCAAAACTGTCATAGCGATTTGCTGTTTATCCAGTTTTTACAATTGCTAAGCCGTTATTTTCGACTCCCAGAATATCGTATTGATATTGATAATGGTAATAAATTTGGGGTCTACACATGTACGAAAATCATTCGCTAAGAATTGTTGTACACCGTCGCAAAGCGACACCCTTTTTAGTACGTTATTTGAACGATTTTTATAGCAGTATTGATCTGTTATTAACCCTATGCGAAAAACAGATGTTTTCCGTCACCTAAAAAATTGGCTTTGATTGCCTCCCCCGGTTTTGCATGCTCTCCAATTTCCAAAGTTTCAAAAAGACTAAAGCAAGAGGACCCGAAGCCTTAATAAAGTGGGTACTTTGCTTGGCAGGTAACTAGGAAACACCTTTGTAAACAGTGGTGTTCAGGCCGAGGATGAGCATTTCTGACAAAATGGTTGAGCTTAATAAGTTTTCTTTTTGAAAAACAAGGTAGCTCTGTATGCTTTTATATTAAAGGGCTGTAGA
>ENA-OSET01004015-OSET01004015.1-sediment-metagenome-genome-assembly--contig:-NODE-4015-length-13202-cov-4.561676_pt1 | contig 13202 bp, 7 predicted proteins | sample MGYA00237882_ERZ534229 | MGnify/ENA primary metagenome ERZ534229 (study PRJEB26408, sample SAMN06266212) | sediment metagenome | isolation source: Hudson Canyon methane seep mesocosm | place: USA:Hudson...
TTTTAGAAATAGCATCACCTAAAGATTCAGATTCTACGCCTCCTCCATTACCACCAGATACTTCTTCTGAGGTTATAATCACGGAAAAGTTAGTTTCTGTTGAGCATCCATTTGTATTCACTCCATTAAATACAAGGTTAAATATTCCTGCCTGCGTGAATGTGAAATATACTAAGGGTTCATTTTCATGCAATCCGTTGCCAATACCAGCTAAAGACCAAGAATAACTTGTAAAATCACCATGATTGCTTAAAGTAAACTCTTTGGCAACAGCATTTGTTGCAATTGTGGAATTTGTTTCTGCTATAATTGCTGCGGCTTCTGGAAGTACTGTAATTTGCTTGGTTTTTGTGTCTGAACCAAAACTATTCGTCGCTAATAAAGTAACTGTATAAATACCTGCTGCTGTGTATGTTTTTTTCGGATTCATTAGGTTACTAGTAGTACCGTCTCCAAAATTCCATGTGTATGTAATAGGGGCTGTTGGTTGATACTCTGGATCTGTATTTGAAGTATTGTTAAATATAAATTCGTTTCCAGTTAAACACTCATTGTCATTTACAGAAAATAAAGATAAAGGAGCAATTCCTGCTGGAGTAGGGGCATTTACTTCAGTATTAAAGTTAGCACATTCTATATGTCCTCCGTTTTGTGTGAATCCCATTCCAATTACTTGGCCCAATATATTGGCGGTATTAACTGTTTTAGTAATATTTGCAAAAGGAGCCATAATTGTGCCTGCCACTGCTTTATTTCCTTCAAGATTTAGCTCTGTTGTATTGTAAAAGTTATATAATATATAAGCACTTTGTGCTAAAGCTACATTATTTTGTTGCCACACAGTCCAATTAAATGAGCCCATTGCATCAATATTAATTATGAGGGGCATATTTGCATTTGGTTGATGATTAAATGTAATCGTATTGACATTATTTAAGTCTGTACCAGTAACGTTTAAATAGTTCGTCCCATTTTGAAGATCAATTTGAATTGTATTAGGTAAACCTGTATTAACTATAGTATTACCTTCAGAATTTTTTACTTGAACGTTGTTTGAATTTCCAGATAAACTTATAGAATTAGTTCTTAATTGTTGGAAAGCCAAAGGAAAATCAATTATATTTTGATTAAACACTGGATTCATTCCAACCGAAGAACTAAAGCTATCTGCATTCCCCATTAATTGAATATGAGATGCTGAATTATAATCTGAATCAGGAGTGATTCTAATTGGTGTTGGCGCATTTTGAGGATCTGCATACCAAGCGTTTCCTCCATTTGCATTTCCTATTTGCGCATATTGTGAGGCATTAATAACGTTTAAAATTCCGTTATTATAATTTACTTTTTCTCCTACTAATAATCCTATGTCGTTGCCATTAATATCGTAACACCCGCAATCTTGTGATGCTACTCCATAATTTCCATTAATAGTTAAATCTCCTCCAGCTGCAAAACTACCATTTGTGTTTCCACTTATTAATTCAACATTGTTCTCTACAAATACATTAAAACATCTCGCGGGCAAAGTAGGATTATACTTTAATCCCACAGTAACATTGAATGTGCATTCTGCAATATTGTTAGAGCTGTCAGTTGTTCTGTAAGTAATTGAAGTTGTCCCAATCGGAAAATTAGAGCCGCTTGATAAACCTGCAACTAAAGTAGTTGTTGCGTTACAATTATCTGTTCCGATAGGTGGATTATAATTAACTATAGTTCCGGAAGAATTAGTTGTAAAACCTGCATCAATATCAGCAGGACAGATAATTACAGGATGAGTCTCATCTATTATATTTACATTGGCAATCTCCGTAGCTGAATTTCCATTATTATCGGTAACAGTAAGTATAATTGTGTTATTGCCAATGTTATTGCAATTAAATGTACTTTTATCAATAGAGATATTAGCAATACCGCAAGAAGCTGTTGAGTTATTGTTGATATCAGCCGCCGTTATAAAGGCTTCACCATTACTATCCAAATGTACTGGGATGTTTCTTGTTTTTGCATTTATGGTACAATTATTAACTGTAATATTAAATAACTGATTAATTACACCTCTGGCATCCATGTGATGATTTTTGTCCTCAGCTTGAATGTTAATCAAATTTTGACCAACGGCTGAAATTGTAGGAGTTCCTTTTAAAGTTGCTGTACCATCTCCGTTATCTGTTACAGATAGCCAAGAAGGTAAATTATTTCCGAAAATTGTTAAAGTATCTCCATAGGGTATATCTGGGTCTGAAACCAATATCGTATAAGAGTATGGCAGCCCTACATCTGCGGTAGTAACGGGAGTAGATGAAAATGTTGGTGGAGTGTTAATAAGTTGACTAACTTCATGAGTAACTTGTTCGCCATATGAATCCTCAGCAGTAAAAATAACATGTTTATGACCCCATTGTGCTTGAGTAGGTGTCCAACTAAATACACCAGAAGTAGGGTTGGCTGCAGCAGTTGGAAGAGGACTGAATGATACTCCTGTATAGATAGGAAGCATGGCACCAGTCATTGAATTTTTACCTTCAATCGAAATAATGGAAACTAAATCATTCACATCTGGATCTGATGCTTGAACCGTATATTGAATCAAACTACCAGGACTTACAACAGTATTGTGTACACCTTCTGTTGGAGTTGGAGGTACATCAAAAACGGGATTCATAGAAATATTAATTGCCACACTAGTTGAAACTGTTACATTATTATTATCTTGAGCAGTAAAATTTATTAGGTATTGACCAAATTGATTATTACTTGGAGTCCAACTAAAAGTATGATCTATAGGGTTTCCATTTGTGCCAAATGTTGGAGAAACGGATGATCCAATGGGCATGCCCGATGCAGAAATACTAACTGAACTTCCAGTATCTACATCAAAAGCTCTAAGTGGGAAGGTAATATTCTGACCTGGAGAGATTTGGTATGAAAATCCATCCGAGGGGGTAACACTGTAATCCCATTCTGGTGGATTGGATTGCTCAGTTATTTCCATAATAAAATCGACCAAAATTGAGGCACCTTGGGAGTCTGTAATTACTACAGCCGCGTTATATAAATCACCAACTGTTTTGCCAATTGTATTAAATGTTGCCAATCCGTTGTTAGATACAGAGAAACCTGAAGGTTGTGAACCAATCCATCCATCTGAGTTTGTCGCTAACCTATAAGATAAAGCATCATTATCAGAATCTACAGCAGGGATATTGAATGTTGCATTTATTCCCTCTTGTACATAAGCTAAAGCGGGTAAAGAAGTAACGGGAGAATTGTTTCCTGAACCAATGTTAATTGAAGTAAAAACATACCATCTTTGATTCGCATTATTTTCTAAACCTCCTATTTTACAGCATGATGAATACCAGATTTTGTAATCTCCGTCTGATGGGAATGTGTATGAAATCTCACCAGAATAATACTTAATGCCGTTGGCGTCGCTCGTAAGGTTTTCGGGAACTTTGCCTATTAATCCACCTGAACCTCCATTTTTTTGAAAGGATAATTTAATATCAAGAGCTCTTGTCCAGGTACTTCTCCATCCACTATTTACTTTGAATATAATGGTTCTTCCTGTAGGATCATTGGTGTCTACTCTATAACTAATATCTCCATATCTAAAGTGAGATGCTAAAACCGAATTTGTAAAGAAGAAAAAGCAAAGTATAAAGAAAATATTTTTAATAATGTTTTTCGGCTGTTGAAGTATTTTTTTTATCATCTTTTGCGGGGTTAGATAAATGAATTTATAGGTATAATTCCATTAGAATTAGAGTGAAAAAGAAATTTTAGTATTGTGCTTAAAAAATTACTCTTACATAAAAAAATTTCTGAAAATCTAAAATAGTATGGAATTTTTAGTCATTTTTCAAATGATAGTCAAATGAAAACTATCTATGGTTTAGTTGCAAATAACTGTAGATAATCAGGTAAATCCCTATAAATTGTTTTATTTGAGCAAAAAATGTTTTATTTTTATTACAATTTCTTAAAAACTGTAAAAATTTCTTTATAAGAAAATGCCCAATGAATTATAAGAATACTCTATATGTGAAAGGTTTTTAGAAAAAATAATCTTTGTATTTTTACGGTAAGCAATGGATAAGTATCTAGAAATCTTAAAAGACTCTTATTCCAATTATTGGAATTACCTAAAAAACTCTGTTTTAATGGACTTGAATTGGGAGAATTATTTCTACGGATTAATTCTTATTTCTCTCATAGTTTGGGCTTTGGAGGTCATTTTTCCTTGGCGCAAAAATCAATCTTTGTTTCGTGAAGATTTTTGGTTAGATACGTTTTACATGTTTTTCAACTTTTTTTTATTGAATTTAATTGTATTAATTGCTTTATCAAACGCGGCAGCTAGTTTGTTTAATGATACACTGGGAATTGTGGGTTTATCAATTGCAAATTTTCAATTTTTAGAAATCAATAAATTACCATTTATAGCTAGAATTTTTATCTTTTTTATTACAATTGATTTTGTACAATGGTGGATACACAGATTATTACATAGAGTAGAATTTTTATGGAATTTCCATAAAGTACATCACTCTGTAAAGCAAATGGGTTTTGCGGCTCATTTACGTTATCATTGGATGGAGCCAGTAGTTTATAATTCTTTAAAGTACATTCCTTTGGCTATTATTGGTGGGTTTTCGGCTCAGGATGTTGCTTTTGTACATTTTTTTAATATTGTAATCGGGCATTTAAACCACGCAAATATAAATTGGAATTATGGGTGGTTGAAATATGTTTTAAACAATCCTAGAATGCACATTTGGCATCACTCTAAAGAATTACCCGAAGAAAGAAAATATGGTGTTAATTTTGGTTTGACTTTAAGTATTTGGGATTATATTTTTAAAACCAATTATGTACCACATTCAGGAAGAGATATCGAGTTAGGTTTTAAAGGTGATGAAGATTTTCCAAAAGGATTTATTCAGCAGGAAATATACCCTTTAGGTAAAAGATAAAAACTAAAAAAGTTAGATTTTTAAGGATTGCAATGTTTAATAAAAGCTATTTCAATAAATCAACATTTCGATTATCAAATCATTAATTTAAATTAGTGCTAGAGTGCACACCTTTTTTTAAGAATAAAATAATTCTTTTTTATGTTAAATGAATCATCGCAAAAACAGCATAGTTAATCATGTCTTGATAATTGGCATCAATCCCTTCAGAAACTATAGTTTTTCCTTTATTATCTTCAATTTGTTTTACACGTAATAATTTTTGAAGAATCAAATCTGTTAGGCTAGAAACTCGCATATCTCTCCAAGCTTCGCCATAATCATGATTTTTATTCATCATTAAATCTTTGGTAAATACACTATGCTTATCATATAAAATAGTCGCATCTTCCGTAGATAAATCGGGTTGATCTGCAATTCCTTTTTCTAATTGAATTAAGGCCATAATGGAGTAATTAATAATACCGATAAATTCAGATTTTTCACCTTCATCGACTTTACGAACGTCATTTTCTTGCAGTTGACGAATTCTTTGAGCTTTAATAAAAATTTGATCTGTTAAAGAAGGTAAACGTAAAATGCGCCAAGCACTGCCGTAATCAGACATTTTTTTTATAAACAAACTTCTGCATTCCTCGATAACAGTATCGTATTGTTTTGAAGTATTTTGCATCGCGATAAAAAAGTATTTTTGTCAAAAGTAGTAAAACTTAAAAGGTTTTCATTTATTTTTACATAGAATTTATAAACGAAAAAAATGAAAAGAATTGTTGTTTTTTGTGGTTCCAGTTTAGGATTTAACCCTGTTTATAAACAAGCTGCAATTGAGTTAGGAAACGCATTTATAAAACAACAGATTGGTTTGGTTTATGGAGGAGGAAAAATAGGAATGATGGGGGTTCTGGCGGATACAATTCTTGAGCAAAATGGAGAAGTTATTGGAGTAATTCCAAAACTATTAGAAAAAGAAGAGGTTGTGCATTCTGGAGTCGAGGAAATGATTGTATGCAAAAAAATGAGTGAACGTAAAGTAATTATGAGTAAATTAATTGATGGTTATATTACCTTACCAGGAGGTTTTGGAACCTTAGATGAACTCTTTGAAGCTTTAACTTTAAATCAATTGCATATTGAGCAAAAACCTGTTGGACTTTTAAATATTAATGGTTTTTTTGATGCAATTTTATTACAGATTGATAAAATGATAGCAGAAGGTTATGTAAAATCAGAAAATAAAAGACTTTTGATTGTTGGTAATTCTGTGGATGATTTATTGCAAAAAATGAATAATTATAAAGCCCAAAAAGTGAGTCATGTAATTAATAAAGTAGTACGCTAAATGACGATTAACTGTAAAGGAAAATTGATTGATTTGTCATCACCCAAGGTGATGGGGATTTTAAACATTACTCCAGATTCATTTTATGATGGAGGAAAATTTAAAGATGAGGTTTCTATTTTAAATCAAGTTGATAAAATGTTAACTGAAGGTGCAACTTTTATTGATGTTGGTGCTTATTCTTCAAGACCAGGTGCTAAACATATTTCTGAACAAGAAGAGTTAAAAAGAATAGTTCCTGTAATTAATCTGTTGATAAAAAAATATCCAGAAATTATTATTTCTGTAGATACCTTTAGGAGTAAAATTGCTAAAGAAACAATATATGCGGGAGCAGCTATTGTAAACGATATTTCAGGTGGAAATATGGATACAAAAATGTTTCAAACCGTTGCTGATTTGCAAGTACCTTATATTTTAATGCATATGTTAGGAACTCCGCAAAATATGCAGCAAAACCCAGTTTATAATGATGTTATAAAGGATATTATTTCATTTTTTGCATCAAAAATTTATACATTACATGAACTAAAACTAAATGATGTGATTATTGATGTTGGATTTGGTTTTGGAAAAACGGTAAACCATAATTATCAAATTTTAAAGGATTTAGGGCTCTTTAAAATTTTAGATGCGCCAATTTTAGCAGGTATTTCAAGAAAATCAATGTTATATAAAACTTTAAGTATTTCCGCTAAAGAAGCACTAAATGCAACAACATCCGCCAATACAATTGCCTTATTAAATGGGGCAAATATTTTACGGGTTCATGATGTGAAAGAAGCCGTTGAAGCTGTTAAAATTGTAAATCAATTGAAATAATATTATGGGTTTAAAACAGAAGACTATTTTAATTTAAGAAAATTTTATTTCGTGTTTTAAAAAACATACCAGTCTTTTAACTAATCATCGCTTAATTTTTTCTTTTAAACTATTCCAGGTAAATTTTTAGTCACCAAACTTTCAATTTCCGTTTTTACATGTATAATGTTACCCTCTAATTTTAGTTCTCCTCCCTTTCTTAAAACTTTAGAAATAATCTGCAAAATCAGGTAGATTTAAAATTCAAGCAAAAGCAGAGGGTTTTTCAAGTCAAGTAATCCCAGTTAACAAAACTTTGGCAGAATACAAGTACTTGTTTTTTGCATCAAAAAAAGTGAAAGTCAATTTAAAAACTATTACTTTTGCAAAATATGCAAGAAACTAAAAAACATCAATTAACAGATTGGTTACCAACAACAAACAGAGAAGTTAAAGTTAGAGGTTGGCAACAATTAGATGTTATTTTATTTAGTGGAGACGCTTATGTAGATCATCCTTCATTTGGGCCAGCTGTAATCGGACGTATTTTAGAAAGTTATGGATTAAAAGTTGCCATTGTGCCTCAGCCAAGTGTAAACGATAATTTGCAAGATTTTGAAAAATTAGGCAAACCTAGATTGTTTTTTGCAGCAACTGGAGGTTGTATGGATCCCATGGTTTCTAACTACACAGCCAGTAAAAAAAGGCGAGATAAAGATGCATATACACCAAATGGAGACAAAGGTTTTAGACCTGATTATGCAACTTCTGTTTATTCTAAAATATTAAAAGATAAATTTCCTGATGTACCTGTTTTAATTGGGGGTATTGAAGCTTCTTTAAGGCGTGTAACCCATTATGATTATTGGTCTGATAAATTACTACCTACCATTTTAGAAACTTCTAAAGCGGATATGTTGGTGTACGGAATGGGAGAACAGCCTTTGAGAGAAATTGTAGAATTATTACAGAAAGGTGTTCCATTTTCTAGTTTAAAGAATATCAAACAAACTGCGGTTTTAATCAATCAAAAAGAAGAGAAAATTCCTGTAGTGAATGATTGGGATGATGTGACAATTAACTCTCATGAAGCTTGTTTGAATGATAAAAAAACATTTGCTTCTAATTTTAAAACTATAGAACAAGAGTCAAATAAATTAAAAGCAAGACGAATTTTTCAGGAAGTTGGAGAAAATACTTTGGTAATTAATCCACCTTTTCCTACAATGACAGAAAAAGAAATTGACGGTTCTTTTGATTTGCCTTTTACACGATTACCGCACCCAAAATATAACAAGCGAGGACCAATTCCTGCGTTTGAAATGATAAAATTCTCTATCAATATTCACAGAGGATGTTTTGGTGGGTGCAGTTTTTGTACGATTTCTGCACATCAAGGAAAATTTATTGCGAGTAGAAGTCAAGAATCTGTTTTAAAAGAAATTGACAAAGTAGCAAATATGCCTGATTTTAAAGGTTACTTATCTGATATTGGTGGACCATCTGCAAATATGTATCAAATGAAAGGTAAAGTACAATCCATTTGTGATAAATGTGTTGCGCCAAGTTGTATTTCTCCTGTTATTTGCTCTAATTTAGACACCTCTCACAAGCCATTAACAGAATTATATCAAGCAGTAGATAAACACCCAAAGATTAAAAAATCTTTTATTGGTAGTGGAATTCGTCATGATATGTTAGTGCCTGAATTTAATAAAAATGCAGACCCTAAAGAATTGGATGCTTACACAGAGGAGGTAATGACTAAGCATGTTTCTGGGCGTTTAAAAGTAGCTCCTGAGCATACTTCTGATCCTGTTTTAAAGTTGATGCGTAAACCTAGTTTTACCTATTTTCATAAATTTAAAGAGCGTTTTGATAGAATTAATATGAAGAAAAGATTAAATCTTCAGTTGATTCCTTATTTTATTTCAAGTCATCCAGCAAGTGAAGTAGAAGATATGGCTAATTTGGCTGCTGAAACCAAGAATATGGGCTTTCAGTTAGAGCAGGTGCAAGGTTTTACGCCAACTCCAATGACTGTAGCTACGGTTATTTATTATTCAGGATACCATCCATATACACTAAAACCAACCAGAACTCCCAAAACAAAAAAGGAGAAAGAAGACCAACACAAATTTTTCTTTTGGTATAAAAAAGAAAATAAAGATTGGATTAAAAGGACCTTAAACAAGGTTGGACGACAAGATTTATTAAAAGTATTATTACCAGAAAATACATCTTGGAAAAAGAATAAAACTACTCATAAAAGTGCTCAACACACTTTTGATGACGCTATCCCATTTAATAGAAGAAAAAAGAAGGTAAGTAGAACACCAAAAAGCAAAAAGAGAAGGTAGGTGTATTTTACCACTTACTTCAATTTATCCTATTTACAGATTATTTGTAACGGTACTTATTTCCTAACAGCAATCATCATATGAGGGCTAAAAGGCAATAAATATTCATCATTTTCTGTAAGCTTTTGTAGTGCTTTTAAAGTTTTAGATTTCTTCTTATCAAGCATATTTGCAAAATATGTATTGTCTAACCAAACCATGCCTTCTACCGCAAATAAATTGATAAACTCTAATTTTTGTTCAAAAAATTCTTCTTTCAATTGTTCAGGTTTGTGGTAAAAAGCATCTGCCAATAAAAAAGGGAAATCTTTTGGAGCATTATGAATTCCTGTGGTTAATTCTGTTTTACACATTTCAAAAAAGGAGTTTGCATGAATCATTCCATTCATTAAACCTACAACAGTAGATGCCGTTGCATTAATGGCAAAACCTAAAATAATTCCACCTTTTTTCAAAACTCTTTTTGCTTCTAAAATGGCATTAATTCTTTCTGTTTTGTCCTGTAAATGATATAAAGGGCCATGTAGAATAACCAAATCTGCAATACCACTTTTGTAAGGTAATTCTTGCGCTTTACCAATTGCAATTGAAAACGGGTTTTTAAGTTTTTTAGCTCTTTTTTCTGCAAGTTTTATATGTTTTAAAACAGGCTCTATCAAATGTACTTGATGACCTTCTTTAGAAAGCCATTCACTATATTTTCCTGTTCCTCCACCAACATCAATAATCGTAGTATTTGGTTTAGAAATATGTTGTTGAATTAATGCTTTTATACGTTCAAATTCAAAAATTCCCATTCCTTTTTCAAGGCGAGTTTCTTCTGAAGCTTTATTGTAGAAGTCTTCTAATTTTTTACTGATTAATGCTTTGTTTTTCATCAATTAAATTCTACTCAAATGTAGTTCATTAATTACAATTTAGAAACATACAAAATTTAAAAAAGAAAGTATTATGTAGTATATTTATACCATTATAATATTTTAATTTATGGATTTTAAAAAACTATTTTTTGTGTTGTTTCTTTTTTCTTGTGGTATTATTTTTTCACAAGATTTATTACAATCTGGCCCTATGGTTGGTTATTCTACAATGAGAGAAGCTTTGTTATGGGTGCAAACTAAAGAGGAAGCAAAAGTATATTTTGAGTATTATGAAATAGAAAATCCTAAAAAACGTTACAAGACGGAAAGTTGTAGAACCAATATAAAGTCTGGTTTTGTAGCAAAATTAATTGCAAATAATATCTTACCAGGTAAAAAATACGCTTATCAAGTATACATTAATGGTAAAAAAGTAAACATAAATTATCCTTTAGAGTTTCAATCGCAAGCATTATGGCAATGGAGAACAGATCCACCAGAAGTAAATTTTGCTATTGGCAGCTGTATGTATGTGAATGAACCAAGGTTTGACAGGCCAGGAAGACCATATGGGAGTAATTATGAGATTTTTACATCAATTTATAAAAAGAATCCTGATTTTATGTTATGGTTAGGAGATAATACGTATCTGAGAGAGGCAGATTGGAATTCTCGTACAGGATTTCTGCACAGATACACACACACCAGATCATTAAAAGAATTGCAACCTTTATTGGGTTCTACGCATCATTATGCAATTTGGGATGACCATGATTTTGGGCCTAATAATTCAGACCTAAGTTTTCCTTTAAAGAAAACAGCCGCAGAAATGTTCAAACTTTTTTGGGGGAACCCTAATTATGATGCCATAGATAAAGGAGGAATTACCGGATCGTTTCAATGGGCAGATTTAGATTTCTTTTTATTAGACAACAGATACTATAGAACATCAAATAAAAATTTTACGGGCAAAAGAGAAATGCTTGGCAAAACACAAATTGATTGGTTAATTAACGCTTTATCGTCTAGTAGTGCCCCATTTAAGTTTGTTGCAATTGGTGGTCAAGTATTAAGTACTGAAGCAATGCACGAGAACTACGCGATATTTTCAGAAGAAAGAAACTATTTGTTGGATAAGATACGAGAAGCAAGAATTGAGGGAGTGATTTTTTTAGATGGAGACAGACATCATACTGTATTGAGCAAAATGCAAGAAAGTAACTATGTGTATCCTTTATACGATTTAACGTGTTCTCCTTTAACTTCTGGCTTTAATAAAAGTAAAGAGAGGTTAAATGCCTACAAGATTGAAGAAACTATTGTAGGGCAGCATAATTTTGGAATTTTAAATGTTAGTGGGGCAAAAAACGATCGTGTTTTAAGGATTAGTATTTTTGATAAAGATGGAAATGAATTATGGATAAAAGAAATCAATGCAAAAGATTTGCGATATCAATCTAAATAAAAAACTCAATTTTACTTTTCTAAAATTCTAAAAGAATACTAAAACTTTATTGTTTTCCTTATTTTTTACTGATTAACGCTTTGTTTACCATCAATTAAATGCTATTAAAATAGAGTTTAATGGAATGAATATCAATAAAATCCATTTTTGTATTGATTGTAATTTTATGCTTATTTTTAGCAAAGAATCCAATTATCTAAAGTATGAAAACTAAAAGTCATTTTTTAAGCTTAATTCTTATTTTGCTTTTATCAAATATTTCAATTGCGCAAGATTATTATTTTAAAGACAAGGCACCTTTTGATAAGAATATTCCAACTCCAGAAGAATATTTGGGTTATAAAGTTGGAGAACACCATACAAGACATGATTTAATTGTTGGTTATTTAACCAAATTGGCTGAAGTTTCAGACAGAGCATCTATAGAAATTTATGGGAAAACACATGAAAAACGAAAGTTGGTGATGTTTGCAATATCATCTTCTAAAAATTTAAATAATTTAGAAGAGATAAAATTTCAGCATTTAAAGTTTGTTGATACGGAATCTAATGTTAAAAATTATGACGAGGTTCCTCTAATTATTCAGTTAGGTTATAATGTGCACGGTAATGAACCATCAGGTGCTGAAGCAGCTTTATTAACGGCTTATACATTGGTGGCTTCCAAGCATAAAGAAGTTTTGGATTATTTAGAAAAAGCTGTAATTTTTATTGATCCAACAATAAATCCAGATGGAAGAGACAGGCATACGCAATGGGTAAATCAATATCAAGCAAAAAGCTTGGTTTCAGATAATATTGATGCAGAACATACAGAAGCTTGGCCAAGAGGAAGAACAAATCATTATTGGTTTGATTTAAATAGAGATTGGTTGTTGGCTGTGCATCCAGAAAGCCAAGGAAAATTAAAATGGATGCATTCTTGGTATCCAAATGTTGTTACAGATTTTCATGAAATGGGAACCAATAGTCATCATTTTTTTGAGCCAATGAAACCTATTGGCTCTTGGGATCCAATTATGCCAAAAGAAAATTATGAGGATTTAAATAATTTGTTTGCTAAATATTTTTCAGAGGCTTTAGATCAGGTTGGCTCTTTATACTATACCAAAGAATCTTTTGATGGAACCTATCCTGGTTACGGTTCTTCTTATCCAGATTTACAAGGAGGTTTGGCGTTGTTATTTGAACAAGCAAGCTCTAGAGGTCATGTTCAAGATACAGATTATGGAAAAATCACGTTTCCTTTTACTATCAAAAATCAATATATATCAACATTTGCAACCATTAAAGCTGCTGTTGAAAACAATGCATATTTGCGAGAATATCAACAAAAATTCTTTAAATCTGCAGTCAAGAAAAAAGTAAAATCAGATTTAGCGGGTTATGAATTTG
>ENA-OSET01004020-OSET01004020.1-sediment-metagenome-genome-assembly--contig:-NODE-4020-length-13194-cov-10.609133_pt1 | contig 13194 bp, 9 predicted proteins | sample MGYA00237882_ERZ534229 | MGnify/ENA primary metagenome ERZ534229 (study PRJEB26408, sample SAMN06266212) | sediment metagenome | isolation source: Hudson Canyon methane seep mesocosm | place...
CATTAGCTCAGTTAGCAGAGCTCCATTCCAGGAAAAAAGTTTTAAAGGAGCAGTTAACAGAAGCACTTGATTCTGGTGAAGAGTGGGGATTAACAGAAATTGTAGAAAATTCTTCAGTAGGCGATTCCCGAATTGAAGCATTAAAGCAGAAAAAAGATCAGCTGTTATTAAAATACACCGAAGAGCATCCTAATATAGTTTCAATTGATAATTTAATTGATTCCTTACAAAAAGAACAGGAAAGTGAGAGTGATGAAGAAACAGATGGTATGGACTTTGGTATAGATGATTCCTTTAAAGCAATGTCAAACCCCTATGTCCAGAGCATTAAAATAGGGATTAATACCATTGATGTGGAATTAGCAACCATTAACGCGAGAATTGTCTCATATAAGAAAAAGTTACAAAAAGAAGATGAGCAGTTTAATGCTAGATTAGCGATAGAAACGGAGATGCAAGACCTAAACAGGGATTATGCAACAATCAAAAAGAACTATATGAGTTTGATTGACCGTAGAGAACAGGCAAGTATGTCGAGTAAAATTGATACTCAGGTGTCTGCATTAAAATTTAAAGTAATTGACCCGGCCAATATGCCTGAAGGCCCTTCCTCCCCAAAAAGAAAGATTTTTTACTCAGTTATTTTGCTTGCAGGATTTATTGTGGGTGCTGCTATTGCTTTACTTAAAGTGTTTCTTCGCCCCACTTTTGTCGAGGCAAAACAAGTGAGAGATATTTCAGGGCTGCCGATGTTGGGAGTGGTTAGTGAGGTGGTTGATGATATTCAAGCGAAAAATAATAAAAAAAGGTTATTTAGATATGCTTTAGCTAATGTTTTATTACTATTAGGGTATTCTGGAGTTATGTTATTAGATAGTCTGGCGTGAGTGATTGTTTTTTGAGTTATTGGGTGGAGGAAAGTAAATGAATATGTTGGAAAAAGCGCTGGAAAAGTCCAAAGCAATTGCTGATTCAGATATAAAAGATGATTTACAAAAGCAAAAAAAACAGCGTTTTACGCAAAATGAATCAAATGTTGATTCAAAAGATAATCACTTAGCCGTCAGTGATAAAGATATTGTCAGTTTTGACTGGGAGTATTTAAATGATAACGGCTTTATAAGGCTAGATGATTCACACAGTCGAATTGCAGAAGAATATAGAAGCATCAAGAGGCCTTTAGTGACAAATGCCTTAGGCAAAAGAAAAGGTGATATCAATAATGCAAATTTAATTTTAGTGACAAGCAGTATCCCTGGTGAGGGTAAAACTTTTACCTCTATTAACCTGGCGTTTAGCATTGCTGCAGAAATGGATAAGAAAGTTTTATTAATTGATGCCGATGTGGCTAAACCATCAATTTCTAAAGTTCTGGGAATAGAGAGCAAGGTAGGATTGATTGATTTTTTAGAAACTGATTCTATGGCCTTATCAGATATTATTTTACAAACTGAGATCCCTGGCTTGCGGATTATAACCGCAGGTAAAAGCCATAAATTTTCAACAGAATTGTTAGCCAGTGATAAAATGATTGCTCTGTCGAAAGAGTTGAGTGAACGATATTCGGATAGAATAGTTATCTTTGATACCCCGCCTTTATTGGCGACAACTCAAGCTGAAGTTTTAGCTAGTCAGATGGGGCAGGTTATTTTGGTCATAGGTGCTGAAATGACTTCGCAAAACTTTGTTATGGAGTCAGTTAAGAAATTACAAGGTTGTTCTGATGTCGTGCTTGGGTTATTAAATAAAGCACAAAGAAGCCTAAATGCAGGATATTATGGTTATGGGCACTATTAAGCCATGATGTATCAAGTGATTAGAAATGTAGTCTTGTCTGTTTCTGCTGTGATTATAGGGGCTTACCAAGCGCCGGTATTTGCTTTAGACTGGGTAATCCGCCCTAGTTTGAATGTTGAACAAATATATTCAGACAATATAAGATTAACTGATACTAATAAGCAGTCAGCACTGGTTACAGAAGTCAGGCCAGGGATTTCAATTAATGGCAGTTCTCCTATCAGTCAGTTTGATTTGAATTATAGTGCGCAAGCGCTTTATAATGCTCAGGGTGACTCAGGGCTAGATGTTAATAATCAATTGCAGATGAATACCGATTATGAGCTTGTTAGAGATCGGCTTTTTGTAGAGTCCAGCTCTTCAATTAGTCAGCAGAATGTTTCGAATAGACAAACTGCGAGTGATAATATTTCGGGTGGAAATAATACTTCTACAGTTTCCACTTTTAAACTGTCACCTTATTGGAGGCCCCATTTTCAGGGCTTTGCCGATGGTGAGTTTCGAGTCACTTATGATAAGGTTTCCTCTAAGGGTGGTGAGAGCTCACTCTCAGATACTAGTTCATTTTCACAAAATATTAATTTGAACAGTGGTAATGACTTTTCCCTGTTTAGCTGGTCTTTGTTATTTAACAATAGTGAAAGAAGTAATAGTGATAGTGAGGATGTCAGTTTTCAGGATTCCCAGGCAGAAGTACGATATGCGATTGGTCGTGAATGGAGTGTTTTTGCCCAGGCAGGACAAAGCAGTAATTCATTTGCCAGTAACTCAGATAGTAGTAATAACGGCATTTCCTATACTTTTGGTGGGCAATGGCAACCGAGTCAACGGTTTAGAGTGGAAGCCGGGTATGGTAATAACCGTTTTGTGACAGTTGAAGTCTCACCGTTTAATCGATTACACTGGACAACAACCTACACTAATAACGATATAGGTTTGAATACAGGGGATACCTGGAATACCAATTTAAATTATACAACACGGCGATCAATTTGGAACCTCAGTTATTCTGAAGATACAGTGACGACTCAGCAGCTGTTGTTAAATCAAGCAATCTTTGAAACCACGGATGATCCATTACAAAACCCAGTTAATAGCGGTGTTTTAAGAGATACACGCTTACAAACGTTAACTGATGAAGTTTTTATTACCAAAACAGCAGCGCTTTCTGTTTCTTTTCGAACAGGTAAAAGTGATGTTAGTGTTAATGTCTCAAAAACCTTAAGAACATTTGAACAAAGTGGAGATGATGAGGACGTGAGCAGTCTGTCTGCTAGCTGGAATTGGCAGTTTACAAGACGAAGTAGCTCTAATTTACAAGCAGGGTGGCAAAAAACAGAATCGGACGGTCTTAACGCTTTTTCAGATGAGCGTTATAATTTTTCTGCCACGCTAACACGTAATATATTAGCGCGTTTAAATGCTAGTCTTAGCTATCAATATATAGATCAAAGTTCTAATGATAATTTAAATAGTTATTCTGAAAATAGAATGACTGCCAATCTATCACTCCAATATTAAAATGTATAAAAGTTTTTATAAACTCAGCCAAAACCCATTTCAGTTAAATGCTAATTTGGACTTTTTCTTTGATAGTGCAGGCCATAAAAGAGCTAAGGCTTATTTACGGTATGGTTTAGTGCAAGGGGAAGGCTTTGTTGTTGTAACAGGTATGGCGGGTACCGGGAAAACAATGCTTGTGAAGGAATTATTTCAATCGCTTAAACAGGATAACGAGATAATTATTGGGGTGATGGTCACTTCACAAGTGGGAGCAGATGATACGCTTAGGATGTTATCAACGGTTTTTAAACTGGCCTATGAATATGATGATAACAAGGCTGCATTATTGGCACGGTTAGAAAATTTTTTCAAGGAAAGTGGTAAGAAAGGTAAACGGGTCCTTCTCGTTGTGGATGAGGCACAAAACCTACCAAAACAATCGATTGAAGAATTACGGATGTTGTCTAATTTTGAATGGGAAGGCAAGTCCATTTTACAGATTTTTTTAGTGGGACAGGAAGAGTTAGGAAAACGATTGTATTCCCCTGGCATGGATCAGGTTAAACAACGGATTGTGGCTACCCATCATTTAAAAGCCATTGAAGAAGATGAGATAAAAGAATATATCCTTTTTAGATTGGGAAAAGCTGGATGGCAAAATAACCCTCAGTTTAATGCAGATACTTATGCCGAAATCTATAAATTCACCAAAGGTGTGCCCAGGCGCATTAATACCCTGTGTGATAGACTGCTATTGTATGGCTATCTTGAAGAACTAACGGTTATTGATTTAGAAAGTGTAAAACATGTCATTCGTGAAATAGAGGCTGATTACAAATCAATAGAGGTAGATGAAAAGCCTTATTCTGAAGAGAGGGATGAAGGGCAGGCCCCCGTAGTTACTTTGACAGCCGATCAGGACGATAGGCTGGATGTATTAGAGAAAAAAGTAATAGAATTAACTCAGACTCTAAATAAAGAAAGGGCTTTATTGCGAAAAGCCATATTAATACAACTCGATTTAGATGATGCTTATAATTAATGACTAAAAATAGCTAGGGCTGATACCTTTAAAACAAGTTGATATTTTTCATATGAAAAAAAAAATAATAACAAATGCAATGTCGATTGATGTTGAAGACTATTTTCAGGTTTCAGCATTTGAAGCTTATATTGACAAGACGCGTTGGGACAGTCTAGAGCATCGAGTTGAAAATAATACCAACAGACTGTTAGATCTTCTAGCAGAATATGATAAAAAGTCGACTTTTTTTACCCTAGGTTGGGTGGCAGAAAGATATCCAGCGCTTGTTAAACGAATCGTAGATGATGGGCATGAGCTTGCCTGTCATGGCTATGAGCATATTAGAGTGACAGAGCAAACAGCTGAACAATTTAGGGCTGATATAGTACGAACAAAAGATATTTTACAAGATATCAGTGGTAAACAAGTTATAGGTTACCGTGCAGCAAGTTATTCCATAAACTCAGAAAACTTATGGGCTCATAATGTTTTAGCGGAAGAAAACTTTAAATACAGTTCCAGTGTTTATCCTGTAAAACATGATCTATATGGCATCCCCGATGCTCCGCGTTTTTGCTATAAGCCTATAGAAGGATCTGATTTTTTAGAAATCCCGATTTCAACTGTTAAAATTGGACAGAAAAATATGCCCTGTGGCGGAGGTGGTTTTTTTCGGTTTTATCCCTATTCTTTCTCAAAGTGGGCATTTCGTCATATCAATGCTGATCAGCAGTCAGCTATCTTTTATTGTCACCCATGGGAAATAGACCCAGATCAGCCACGACAAAAAGGGCTTAATATAAAAACCCGATTCAGGCATTATCTGAACTTAAATAAAATGGAGCAGAGAATTCGTTATTTATTAACAGATTTTCATTGGGATACTATGGAAAATGTATTCATTAAACAGCATTAGATCGTTGTCTAACTGAAAGTGTAGCCCTCCTTTTTAAGGGTTATTGTCCCCATCACCTAAAATATTAAGTATTAACACTTTAAATGATTAAAACACTAGATAGTTCTTCTATAAAACAATGGGATGAGTTTGTTGAGAACTCTTCTGTCGCAACTTTTTTTCACAAAGCAGGATGGAAGGAGGTTATAGAAAAATCCTTTGGTCATAAGACATATTTTCTTTACTTTGAAAAACAAGGAAAGATTACTGGTATTCTGCCCTTGGTTCATGTAAAAAGCCTGCTTTTTGGCAATGCTTTAAGTTCTTGTGCATTTTGTGTTTATGGCGGGGTTATTGCTGATGACGATGAGTCATATAAGGCACTTGATCATAAAGCTTGTGAATTAGCTGAACAATTGGGTGTCGATCATTTAGAAATGAGAAACAGAAAGCAAACAACAGCGGAGCGTCCCTATAAAGAGCTGTATGTCACCTTCAGGAAAGAACTTGAGGATGATGAAGAAAAAAATATGCTGGCAATTCCTCGTAAACAGCGTGCAGTGATAAGAAAAGGGATAAAAGCAGGGCTAATTAGTGAAATTGATCAAGAAATTGATCGCTTCTATCAGGCTTATTCAGAAAGTGTAAGAAACCTTGGAACCCCCGTATTTGCAAAAAAGTATTTTGCAATATTAAAAGAGGTGTTTAAGGAGCAGTGTGAAATTTTAACGGTGATCGATAAAAATGGACAGTTGATTGCCAGTGTAATGAATTTTTATTTTAAAGATGAGGTCTTGCCTTATTATGGCGGAGGGACTCAATATGCTCGTTCCGTACAGGGCAATGACTTTATGTATTGGGAAGTGATGCGACGAGCCGTGGAAAAAGGAATAAAGGTATTTGACTATGGACGAAGTAAGGAAGGCACTGGTTCTTATCGGTTCAAAAAACACTGGGGTTTTGAACCTAAGCCACTGTACTATGAATTTTTTCTAGTTAAATCCGATAGTATTCCCGATATAAATCCCTTAAACCCTAAATATCAGATGTTTATTGCGGCATGGAAACGCTTGCCCTTATCGGTAAGTCAGATTGTAGGACCATGGTTGGCCAAAGATCTTGGGTAATAGCTATAAACAAGTGCTTGATGACTCTTTTTGACCTTCCCCCTTGGAAAAGGTCGTAATCGACTCCTGCCTAATGCGACACTACTATATCCATGTACAATGGGGAAGGGCAATGCTGATGACTTAAGCCCTCTCCTGCTGAAGAGGGTTGGGTGAGGAGGTTTGAAATTATGCTTTTTCATCTTTGCTTTTGCCTACTGGATTAAGAGTTTATGCTTAAGTCAACAGCATCGGGTAGAGTGTGGTTAAATTATTGATACTAAATGATTTGTTGAATAATTCAAATCTCCCCCACCCGCTCTCTTTGCTAAAGAGGGGGATAAGACCTTAAGAGCGAGGGTTCAATAATACCCGCTCCTTAATACTTTCACCGTCTCTAAAGAACTGCGCCGCAAAGCCATTGAAATTAAGCCAGTTCCTAAGTACAGATTTAAAATAGCCCCGAGGTAGATGCTGTTGGAAACTTTTGCTCAATATAGTTATGCAATATCGGCGGTATCTTATTTTCTATTGCTTGGCCTGGTATTATTACGAATTAAGCATAGTGCCTATGTTTTAACGAGTATTATCACTTTCTTCTGCACTATACTGTGGTCTGGCTTTACAGTATTTGTATTGCAAACAGCTGACTTATATATTCAAGATATTTTCCCAGTTGAATCATTACGTAATTTAGCCTGGTTTTATTTCCTCAGTATATTGATTTCAAAGCAACAATTCGATAATCAATATCATTTGCTAAGGACTTCCTGGCAAGCACCAATAGCCATTGCTGTCACCTTTTGTATTATCGTACTTGAATATTCACCTGCTCTACGATATCAGTTCCAACAGTTTATAGGTTTTGATTTTCGTCCATTTGTTCATATAGGTTTTTCGCTCATTGGCTTGATATTGGTTGAGCAGCTTTATCGCAATGCCATGCAAGAGCAGCGCTGGGAAATTAAATTTCTTTGTTTAGGGTTGGCATCAATTTTTATTATAGATTTTGTGCTTTATAGTAAATCATTGTTATTTAATGAATTAGATATGATGTTGTGGGAAGTAAGAAGTTTAGTCAATGCGTTGGCCGTCCCCTTAATCGCTGTTTCATTAAATCGTTTGAGTAAAGAACAAGTTAAAGTGCATGTTTCAAATAAAGTGATATTTCATAGTACTGTGTTATTAGGTGCGGGCACTTATTTACTGGCTATGTCCCTGGCAGGTTACTATATAAAAACTTATGGGGGGAGTTGGGGCGCAATTGCTCAGTTCGGCTTTATTTTCTTGGCGATTATCCTGTTACTTATTTTTTTCGTATCTGGACAGATACGGGCATTGATTAAAGTTTATTTGGGAAAACATGTTTTTCAACATCGTTATGATTATAGAGATGAATGGATCAAACTAAGTAAAAAAATTGCTGAACTTGATACCATGGATGATTTATCCAGTTTGATTGTTACCACGATGGCCAATATTGTGGACAGCTCTGGAGGTGGTCTATGGGTGAGAAATGAAAAGGGAGATTATTACCTGACTACAGAACAGAGTTTAGGCGAACATTCAAAGCAACTTATCAAAAAAGATGATGCTTTAATAAGTTTTTTAACCACAAAACAGTGGGTAGTCGATTTTGTTGAATATTTTAATGACCCAGATATATATGCTGGTTTAGGCTTAGATGATTGGTATGCAGAGCTAGAAGATATTTGGATAATAGTCCCTTTGATACAGAAAAATAATTTAGATGCTGTGGTTGTATTGACCCAACCTAGAGTGGCAAGACAAATTGACTGGCAAGACCATGATTTGTTAAAAACAGTAGGTATGCAATTAGCAAATGCGCTGGCTTTAACGCAAACAAGTGATGATTTGAGTCGGGCAAGACAGTTCGAAGCTTATAACCGTTTTTCTGCTTTTTTGGTGCATGATCTTAAAAATTTGGTTGCGCAAATATCATTGATCGTAAAAAACTCAGAAAAACATAAGCGCAATCCTGATTTTGTTGATGATTCTATAGAAACCTTAGAAAATGTAGTTAAAAAAATTGAGCATATACTTGCGCAGTTAAAGAAAGGCAATAGTTTACAAAGCAAACAGCATAAGCTTAGTTTGGCTAAAGTTATTGTAGATGTTACTTTGCAACAGGGAGGAAATAAACCAGCAGTTAACTTTACTATGGATGCTGAAGATTATTGGATAGTCGCTGAGAAAGAAAAGTTTACTGCGATACTAGGACATTTGCTTCAAAATGCTCAAGAAGCAACAGATGATAATGGCTCAGTTAACATTGATGTGACAAAGGCAGGGAGTGATATTGTGATAAAAATAATAGATACTGGCTGTGGCATGGATGAAAAGTTTATACATCAACGATTATTTAAACCCTTTGACACCACAAAAGGGAATGCAGGAATGGGGATAGGGGTTTACGAAGCCCAGGAATATATTCTGCAACAATCAGGCAAAATTGATGTAATCAGTAAAGTTGATCAAGGGACAACCTTTCTGATTTCAATGCCAGAAGCGAGTAGCCTGAGCTAATGGTTCTGTAAGCAGCTAAACAATGGAATGGAGCGTTTTATTTTCTGTTGTTAAGGGATTTAATGACTCTACGTGAAATGAGAGATATAGCTCTTTAGCCCTCTCCTGCTGGAGAGAGTTGGGTGAGGAGGTATTAAAATAAATGCTTTTCCCTAAGATGGTTATAGAAAATTAGGCTAAGAGTACTTCCATATCAAACTCGCCATGCATAAGTAGTGATGGTTGATGTTAATATGATGTATAAAGTTTGTTGGCGATCTTTTCTAGAAATTTTATATGTTGACTTAATAGAGATTACTCCAAGGTGGGATATAGGCTGTTGTGCAGTCCGTTAGTAAGGAGTAATAATTATGCTTTTGTGTAATGTTGTTATTCAAGTATGGCTTAGAAAAGTGCTGTAAATTTTCTCATCTTAAAAATAAATATAGAGAATATGGAAACCAAGAAAGTATTGCTTATTGTTGAAGATGATCCAGGAATACAAAAACAGTTGAAGTGGAGTTTTGATAGCTATCAAACTGTTATTGCAGGGGATAGGCAGGAAGCAATTGCTGCTATCCGACGATGTATGCCTAGTGTTGTAACATTAGATCTTGGTTTGCCACCTGATCCAACAAATGCCAGTGAAGGACTTGCAACATTAAAAGAAATTTTACAATTGGCCCCGGCAACCAAGGTAATTGTTGTCACTGGCAATGACGAAAGAGATAATGCAATTAAAGCTGTTGCAATGGGCGCTTATGATTTTTATCATAAACCTGTAGACCTGGATGTGTTAAATCTGATTATAGAAAGAGCTTTTCAATTGGCTCAGTTAGAAAATGATAATGTAATCTTGCAGAAACAGGCAGAAGAGCCTTTAAAAGGGATAATAGCAAGCAGTGAGAAAATGCAAAAACTATCGAAAGTGATAGAAAAAATTGCACCGACTAATGCGACAGCTCTGTTATTAGGAGAAAGCGGAACTGGAAAAGAGGTTTTAGCTAAAGCAATACATCACTTAAGTGAACGTTCAAACAAGCCATTTGTTGCGGTTAACTGTGCAGCAATACCAGAAAATTTGTTGGAAAGTGAGTTGTTTGGTTATGAAAAAGGCGCGTTTACCGGGGCTACTAAGCAAACCAAAGGAAAAATTGAACATGCAGAAGGCGGAACTTTCTTTTTGGATGAAATCGGGGATTTACCTTTTGCATTGCAGGCTAAGCTCTTAAGATTTATTCAAGAAAGATCTATAGAGCGGCTTGGAGGACATTCTGTTATTCCCGTTGATGTGCGTATTATTTGTGCGACACATCAAAATATTAAAGAATTAATTACGGAGGGATTATTCAGAGAAGATTTGTATTATCGAATTAATGAAATAACAGTCGATATTCCGCCATTAAGAGAAAGAGAAGGCGATGCGATTGTTATTGCAACTGCACTATTACGACGCTTTAATGATGAAAATGGAAAAAATATTAAAGGCTTTTCTCAAGATGCTGCAAGATTAATTGAGACTTATCAATGGCCTGGAAATATTAGGCAGTTAGAGAATAAAATTAAGCGGGCTGTAATTATGGCTGATGACTCAATTTTAAATCAGGAGGATTTAGATATAGAGCAGGTCGGTGAAGATGAAATGCCGCTAAACTTAAAACAAGTAAGGGAGATTGCAGAAACAACTGCAATAATACGGGCACTTGCCTATTCAAATAACCATGTTTCAAATACTGCTAAATTATTAGGTGTAACAAGGCCGACACTTTACTCACTATTTGCTAAGTATGGGATTGAGGTTTAAAGTCTTCTCTTTTCAAAGAGTAGGTTTCAATATTTGTCGTTATTTGACGACAAAATTAAGATGCTATTTGTTTTATAATTGTTTTTAAGTGATTGATTTTATTTATCCTGTTTTATTTTTGGTGTTTTTTCTGGGTAAGTGATTGTGTTTTTGTAAGCTTTTACTTATGATTGTCGGGTAATAGAGACGATATGCCTTTCTATAAGGCTAAGGTTTTTAATCGTAGTAAATATAAGAAGAATGAGAAGGTTATAAAATAACCTCACTTGTCATTTTTTCTATGAAGCCATTATTATTACCGTTACTAATCGATGTATTTTCTTCAATTGTACCAATTATAAGTTGTTAAACCTGACTGAATCCTGAAGATTACAGAGATTAAAGTTACTATATCGATCTTTGGTATATAAATTGCTTTATATTTTAGTGGTAAAAATTCTAATTTCCAAGATTGCTGAAATTTATTGTTTTGACTGTTTGTAAGTCAATATTGAGGATTAACTGAAGTTCTATTATGAAAATGCATAACGATTATTTTGAAATTTTTTTAGCTGATACTCAAGAAAGTAAAGACATCAATTATTCAATACGTTACCAGGTTTATTGTGAGGAAATGGGGTTTGAAAATAAAGATGATTATCCCTCGAAAATGGAATTTGATGAAAATGATGATGATGGAAAATCGGTTCATTTTATTGCTAAAAATAAAATAACAGGGCAATGGGTTGGTGCAATGCGTTTGATTTTTAAGCAAGATGATTTGTTACCCATTGAGCAAACTTGCAAGCTAGAAGAAAAAGTCAGAAAAAATAATGTTTATGGTGCAGTTGAATTGTCTAGATTGTGTCTGGTTAAGGATATAAGACGGCGATTTAAAGATATAGATCCGCCTCATGGAATAACTGATGATTTAGATAAGCAACAAGAAAATGACAAGGTTTTGTTAATGCCTAATCATCAAAAAATTAGTCAAATGGTGCTTTGGGGCTTGTTGTATGCAGCGGTAGACTATGGTTACTCTAATAAAATAATGACTAGCTATTTTATGACGACAGCTGCTTTGGCAAAAGTGTTAAAGCGACGTGGCTTAAATTTAACAAAACTTGGTGATTCTTTGCAGCACAAAGGTGAGCGCTATCCATTCAGAATGGATACATCAGATGTGTATCATAAAAATGTCTGGAAGGAGTCAGGGTTTAGTGGTGGCTATGGCCTATTTTCGAGGTCAAGTGAAAGTCAGTTAATATCCGCTGCGTAATTATTTCCAATCGGTTGATAATTAAGGTTATGAGCTTGCACTTGTTAGTCATAGCTATGTCATGCCTTAAGTGTTGAAAAACGTAATTCAATAAGATGAACTGGCTAGTTCGTAAAGGTGGGGGCTTTATCTTTTGTAGGGTGGATGAGCGATAGCGTAATCCACCATCTTTAATGGTTTATCGGCTTGTGCTGTCGCTTACCTAGCCTACATTGGGTCTTGCCCTCGATATTGCTACAGTAAAAAGTTTCTTGATTAGCCACAAGCTTCAGCCTTTTTATACAACCCTTCAATATCTGGGTCAAGGCATTCTTTACCGAGATGGAGTGTGAAGTTTGCATTACTGCTGCTCTAAAATATCGGAGACTCGGACCTAACCCTGTATCTTTTTGTTTACAAACCGTAGAGTCATGTATTTTGTAGAGATGTAGCATGCTACGTCTCTACGTGTTTGGAAAACCTCAGTTGAATAATCAATTCCAGCTTATTAATGACATATCAACCATGAAGTGCACGGAGAAGCTATTTATAACAACTTATGTCTTATTGTTGTTTAAAATGGCTGAGACTCATACGTAATCAGGAAAAGTTTTGTTTTCTTATTTTCTAGGGGAGCGGTGTTATTTAAATAGTTCTTCGGCTGCATTTTTTATCATCATTTCGGTAGCCAGCCAATTAACACAAGCATCAGTTCCAGAAACCCCTTTTTTCAACTGATTGATATCATCAGATAAAGCTTGATTACCTTCTTCTAGGTTACTTTCGATCATAAAACCAGCAATGTTTTTGTTGCCAGCTTTAATTTGGCTTAAACAGTCTTTTAATCATGGGCATTCCCATTCAAACCAAAGGTAGCTCGAAAGAACCTCAGCAAACAGTACTTTAATGCATGCTAAGGGCTGATCGGCTATTTTTACAAAAAAATCATCACGTTAAAAATAAGAAGAAATCTATACCAGCTTGATATTAAAAGAGAAATAATATTATTTTTTTGTAAAAAGACTTGTATTTTCGAAAGAAGTTTTTCCGTATTTTACGTTTCGGGTTAAACTAAAATACGGAAAATCAGCATAAATAAATTTATTTCACTTTATGATCACATTATGAGTCATTGTAGTGACCATGGTTAACTTTATGAGTGACCTTATTGCTCAATTAGTCCCAAGGTATGCATGAATAGGGGAACGCCCATGGTTGTGATAACAATTACGCTTGAATTATTTTTTTTATAATAAGCGCTAATTGTTGACTATGGGGATGTTGAAACATTTCGCCATGCAA
>ENA-OSET01004025-OSET01004025.1-sediment-metagenome-genome-assembly--contig:-NODE-4025-length-13186-cov-3.284232_pt1 | contig 13186 bp, 10 predicted proteins | sample MGYA00237882_ERZ534229 | MGnify/ENA primary metagenome ERZ534229 (study PRJEB26408, sample SAMN06266212) | sediment metagenome | isolation source: Hudson Canyon methane seep mesocosm | place...
CAGTGAAGCCGGATCTTTTGTCAACGGTGCCGTTCTGCCCGTCGATGGCGCCATCAGTGTCACCAGTCAGTAAGCGAGAGCACCATGGCTGATTTACTGTGGTATCAATACGCTTTAATTGGTATCACGTTTATCTGGAGCGGCTTTGTCCGCTCCGGTCTTGGTTTTGGCGGCGCGGTTTTGTCGCTGCCTTTCCTCCTGCTAATTGCAGAACTGCCACAGGCCTACTTAGCCCTCATCGCGGTTCACCTTATGGTGTTCTCCTCCATCACCGTCTACAAAAACCTACGTGCGGCCAAAAAAACCACACCAGAAGGTTTGGTCCCTGCCAGTACCGTTGATTGGGCTTACCTGAAGTTTGCACTGCTGGTCATGATTGTGCCGAAAATGATCGGTGTATTTGGTTTGCTAACGCTGCCTTCCGGCTTGATGAGCAATATTATTTTCGGCATCGTCTTGGTCTATGCGCTTTCCTACATTTTAGACCGACCTTTTCGCAGCAACAATAAAGTCCTCGACATCGCATTTTTAATGTTAGGTGGCTACGTCAGTGGTACCAGTCTAATTGGAGCCGCATTAATTATCGCTGTTTTTGCGACCCATGTGGCCAAAGAACAGCTGCGAGATACGCTCTTTACACTGTGGTTTATTTTGGTATTTATAAAAATGACGGCCTTTGTTTATGCGGGCGTCGACCTACAACTGATTCATCACCTGTGGTTGTTGCCCTGCGCGGCCATCGGACATTTTATTGGTTTGAGGTTTCACCAAAAACTCTTGCAGGCCGATAGCCGGCAATTTTTCCGAGTATTGGGCAGCGTGTTACTGGTGATCAGCGTGATTGGAATTTATAAAGCGTAAAAATTTCGACTAGTTCACCAGACCCAAAATCACTTGCCGCATCCAGCGGTTCGCCTGGTCGCCATCCACACTTTTATGCCAGTACAAATGCCAGTTCACGGGCGAGATCGACAGCGGCAACTCAACGGCCTTTAAACCGGCGGCTCGCGCATTTTGGATGGGTACCGTCAACGCAAAGTCGGAACATCTCAACACTTGTGGCGCGACCTGGTAATGCTGTACTCGCAGTTGAATCTGTCGCTGGCGCCCCAGCGCATTCAGCGCCAAGTCGATGTGACCAATACCCGTGCGACGGCTCGATATATGAATGTGTTTTAACGCCAGATACTGATCCAGAGTCAAACTATCACCCACGTCAGGATGATCCTCTCTAACCACCACCACGTAACGCGAACTCGAAAAGGGTGCGTGACACAATTGCGGGTCGGCCACCAAGGGAATATCCAGAGAGAAGTCTAAGGTGCCCGCCGTCAGCTCTTTCGTTGTGTTCTCACGCTCGACGTGGAAACTTTCCACATGAATGCCCGGCGCGCTTTTGTGTAATGTTTCCATCAGCGGGGCCAGAATGATGCTCTCTGCCATATCATTCATACTGAAACGGTAGGTTTTCTCGGCCTCAGCCGGGACAAACTCATGACCGTGCTGTACTGAGGTGTTTAACATCAGCAAGGCTTCACGGACTCTGAGGATGATGTTATCGGCCACAGGGGTCGGCACCATGCCATGGGGGGAGCGCACAAAAAGTTGGTCGTTAAACGTTTTACGTAGACGGCTCAGAGCGTTACTCACGGCGGGCTGAGTGATGAACAAGACCTCCGCCGCCCGAGTCAGATTGCGCTCAGAGTAAATCGCATCAAACACGACAAATAAATTGAGGTCGACCTGGTTTAAACGCATGTTGCTCGTCTCATCTCTTGGCGATTTTGCCTATTAGAACCTAAACCCACCGGTACAGGCCGCTGGCTTGTCAGGTATTGATATTAACAATATGAATATCACTTAATCAATATAATAAATTTCATTTATACCGAGTGCTCACCTAGTATGGACGGGCATTTGTAGGCTCTCCCCTATAGAACATAACTGTCACAGACTAGGAAACACCCATGGCCGAGCTATACCTTATCCGCCACGGACAGGCCTCATTCGGCGCTGCCAACTACGACAAGTTGTCCGACCTTGGACATCAACAAGCTCGGTGGTTAGGCGAGTATTACAAACACCAAGGCCTTGATTTTGGCCACATTGTGACCGGGGATATGGTTCGCCAGCAGGAAACCGCAGCGGGTATCTGTGAAGGTTTAGGCCTTCCTCCGCAAGATTTTGATACGCATTTAGGTCTCAACGAGTTTAATTTCGACGTCATTATAAAAGCCTACCTAGCGCAGTTCCCAGAACAAACACCTGCCGCCGATGTCCCCCGCAGTGCCTATTACGTTTTACTGAGAAAGGCCATGATTTGCTGGAGCCGCAATGAGCTCAATGGCGAACTCTCCGAATCTTGGCAGGACTTCGAAAACCGCGTGCGTGCCGCGATAGAACACATTCAAAGCCTTGCCGGTAAAAAACGGGTAATAAGAGATGGCCGACGTCGAGTTATTAAAGAAAAAGATGTTGAAAATATTCAGGCACCTGTTTCAGGGCAAGATCTGGTTTTAAGTATTGATCAAAGAGTTCAATATTTAGCTTTCAAGGCTTTGCAGGAAGGGTTTATAAAAAACAAAGCATTTTCGGCATCATTAGTGGTGTTGGATGCTAGAAATGGTGAAATTTTAGCGGCAGTCAATCAGCCTGCTTTTAATCCTAATTCTCGAAAGGGGATGAAGGCGAGTGCGGTTAGAAACAGGGCAATGTTAGATGTTTTTGAACCTGGCTCAGTTGTAAAACCATTTGTTGTTGCTGCTGCATTAGATGGGGGCTATGTGGATGAAAATATCCAGATAGAGACTCATGGTTTTTTTAAAGTGGGACGTAATTTAGTCAAGGATGTACATAATTACGGCACTTTGGATTTGATGCATGTATTAAAAAAATCAAGCAATGTTGCTATTAGTAAAATTGCTTTGAGCATGCCAAGAGAATATTTTTGGGACAGTTATAGCCAATTGGGGTTTGGTGTTTCAGCTAATGCAGGTTTTCCTGGAGAGGCCAGCGGCTCTTTACTTGATTATCAGCGATGGCATGATTTTGAACATGCTACTTTATCTTATGGTTATGGTGTTGCAACGTCGGTATTACAACTGGCAAGAGCTTATACCGCTTTAGCTGATGATGGTATTTTGCACTCGGTTAGCTTGTTAAAGCGAGATGAGGATTATGATGCTAAACGAGTATTTTCAGCCGATACTGCAAAAAAAGTAAAAGAAATGCTGGAACATGTGATTAAAAGAGATGGAACGGCTTATCAGGCTAGGGTTGACGGGTATCGGGTTGCTGGTAAAACGGGCACGGTAAAAAAAGCGACAGCGGGTGGTTATGCTGATGATCGATATTTGGCAGTTTTTGTGGGATTAGCTCCTGTGAGTAATCCTCGGTTTGTTATTGCTGTCATGGTGGATGAGCCAAGTGCGGGTAAATATTATGGTGGTTTGGTTGCCGCTCCTATATTTTCAAAGGTTATGGCTGGGGCGTTAAGGGTTTATGGTGTTGCTCCCGATAAAGAGGATACGATGCCAGTCTTGCTGACCCAAAGAAAATGAATATAACAGAATTATTAGATGGGTTGCTTGAGGATCCATTAGAAATAAATATTGCAGATATAAAAGGTATTGCTTTAGACAGTAGAAAAGTAAAAAAAGATTTTGTTTTTTTGGCCGTTGCGGGTGCTGTTGAACATGGGCTGGTTTATGCCAAAAAAGCAATTGAAAATGGAGCTGTTGCGATTGTTTATGAGGCAAAAGGAAGTGAAAAGTTTTCTTTAGCTTTATTTGATTGTTACAAAATAGAAGTTAAGGGCTTAGCTGAAAAACTGGGTGTGATTGCTGATAGGTTTTATCAATCACCTTCCAAAAAAATGGATGTCATTGGGATAACAGGTACAAATGGTAAAACGACATGCAGCCAATTTTTAGCACAGTTAATACCAGATAGTGTTGTCATCGGTACGTTGGGGTGGGGTGAGCAAGGGGCGTTAAATAAAACCTTGAATACCACGCCAGATGCTTTAGATATACAACATATTTTGGCTTGTTTTGTTGCTCAAAAAAAGAAAACAGTGGTGATGGAAGTCTCATCACATGGGCTGGAGCAAGGTCGAGTTAATGCAGTTAACTTTAAAGGTGCTGTCTTTACTAATTTGAGTCGTGATCATTTGGATTATCACGGATCAATGGCTGCTTATTTAGCCGCTAAATTAGTGTTGTTTAATCGGCCCGAATTGCAATTTGTTATTGTTAATTTGGATGATATAAATAGTAAAATATTCTTAAATGCTACGAAAAGCCATGTTAAACATTGGGCTTTTAGTGCAAAAGGAAAGCATAGTGACTTTGCGGAAAATGTAGTCGCAGAAAAGGTAGATTGCAGTTTGAATGGGATTGAGTTTTTTGTTTGTTGGAAAAAACAAAAGATTTTAGTTCAAAGCAAAATTGTAGGTGATTTTAATTTAGAAAACATATTGGCTGTCATCACTGTTCGGCTGGCTCAAGGAGAGTCTTTAGAAGATGCTGTTAGCAAGGTGAATGAATTAACGCCTGTTTCAGGAAGAATGGAGCGTTTTGGAGGAAGAGGAAAGCCTTTTGTGTTTGTAGATTTTGCACATACGCCTGATGCATTAGACAAATTGTTAACAGGCTTAAGAAAGCAGTGTTCACAAAAATTGTGGTTAGTGTTTGGTTGTGGTGGTAATCGGGATAAAGGCAAGCGTGCTCAAATGGGTGCTATTGCAGAGAAATTAGCCGATCGAGTGATTATTACTGATGATAACCCTCGATTGGAAGAATCAAGGCAGATTATTAATGATATTAGACAGGGGTTTATTAACAATAAATATGATGTCATTCAAAATCGAGAAAAGGCAATATATCAGGTGATCAATCAAGCTGAAAAAGACGATTGTATCGTTATTGCTGGAAAGGGGCATGAGAACTACCAAGATATACAAGGTGTGAAACATAGTTTTAGTGATCAACTTGTTACACAGCAAGCCTTATTAGAGCGTGCTTAGTTGATGAATATATTATTAAGTGAAATTGCTGTTGCTGTTAAAGGGCGTTTAGTTGGAAAGGATAGAGCTGTTTCATCCTTTAGTATCAATACCCGGACGTTAGCACTAGCTGATTTATATATCGCGATAAAAGGCCAAAATTTTGATGGTCATGATTTTATAGGTAAGGCAGAAATTGCTGGAGCAAGTTCGGTATTGGTGGAGCATGAATGTGAGACTGATTTACCGCAGATAATTGTTAACGATAGCCATTTAGCATTGGCAGAATTGGCTGGAGCTTGGAAAAAACGCACAAATGTAAAGCTTGTTGCTATCACTGGGAGTAATGGCAAAACGACTGTTAAGGAAATGATTGCTTCTATCTTGAGTGTCAATGCGAATGTGCTGTTTACACAGGGGAATTTGAATAATGATATTGGTGTTCCTCTTACCTTATTAAAACTGCATGAGAATCATGAATATGCAGTGATAGAAATGGGAGCGAATCATAGTGGTGAAATTGCATATAGCAGTCATTATGCTCAACCCGATGTTGCTGCGATTACAAATGTAGGTGCAGCACATATTGAAGGTTTTGGAAGTCTAGACGGTATTGCAAAAGCAAAGGGCGAAATTGTTGCAAGTTTGAGTGCAAATGATGTGGCTGTATTAAACAAGGATGATGCTTTTTATAGCTTATGGGAAGAGCTAGCAAGAGGTAAAAAAATTATTAGTTTCGGTTTGAGTAAACCTGCCGATGTGAATGCGAAAGAGATTAAAGAATATGTAGAAAATGGCGCGTTTATTTGTCATTTTCTTTTGTCGACTGCGATAGGTGAGATAACAATAAAACTTGGTTTGGCTGGGCGACATAATGTCATCAATGCATTGGCAGCGGTAGCAAGTTGTTTGAGTTTTGGTGTCGGGTTAGAACAGATAAAACAAGGGCTAGAGAAAATGAAGCCGGTTGTTGGAAGGTTACAGCCATTGATTGGAAAAAAAGGAAACTTGGTTATTGATGATACTTATAACGCCAACCCAAGTTCGGTAAAAGCAGCATTGGATGTGTTAATTCAATGTGAAGGGGAGCCTTGGTTTGTTATGGGGGCTTTAGCTGAGATGGGTGTTGATAGTATAAAAAAACATGAAGAACTAGGCGAGTTAATTAAATCAAAGAATGTAGCTCAGCTACTAACTATAGGCTCCGATGCAGAATCTACCTCCCATTCATTTGGCAGAGGAGCCACTTTTTTTGATTCGCAAACAGAATTGATAACTTATTTAGAGAGAAAGTTGAAGGGGAATGAGGTTGTGTTAATTAAAGGCTCTCGTTCGCAAAAGATGGAAAAAATAGTAGAAGCGATAGTTACAGATTTCAGGACATAAAGGTAAAAAATGTTACTTTATTTAACAGATTATTTAATGCATTTTGATGGCGGTTTTCGGGTATTTCAATACTTAACCTTAAGAGCTATTTTAGGTGCATTAACGGCATTAGTTATTTCATTTATCGTCGGTCCAGTGATGATAAGAAAATTAACTAGAAAAAAAATTGGTCAATCAATTCGTGAAGACGGACCAGAAAGTCATTATGAAAAAGCAGGTACGCCAACTATGGGTGGAGCTTTAATTCTTGTGGCTATTGGTATTAGTACATTACTTTGGGCCGACTTGGAAAATCGTTATGTGTGGGTGGTATTAATAGTGACTTTAGGGCATGGAATTATTGGTTTTGTTGATGATTATAGAAAAGTCATGCAAGGCAATAGTGATGGTTTATCTGCAGGAGCCAAGCTATTTTGGCAATCGACGATTGCATTAGGAGTGGCCGTATTTTTATATATGTCAGCAGAAGTCGCAGCAGAAACACAATTCATTGTGCCCTTTTTTAAAGATGTAATGATTGATATGGGCTGGGCTTATATTGTTGTCACTTATTTCGTTATCGTAGGTTCCAGTAATGCGGTTAATTTAACTGATGGGCTTGATGGGTTAGCCATTATGCCGACAGTGATGGTTGCAGCTGCGTTAGGTATTTTTGCTTATCTTTCTGGGAATATAAAGTTTGCGGAGTACTTGGCTATTCCTTATTTACCAGAATCAGGTGAATTAATTGTTTTTTGTGCGGCACTTGTGGGTGCTGGTTTAGGTTTTTTATGGTTTAACGCTTATCCTGCGATGGTCTTCATGGGGGATGTAGGGGCATTAGCCTTAGGTGCGGCCCTAGGTATATTAGCAGTACTCGTTCGGCAAGAGATAGTTTTGATGATTATGGGGGGGGTCTTTGTGGTTGAAACTATTTCAGTCATTATTCAAGTGGCCTCATTCAAGATGAGAGGGAAGCGTGTTTTTTTAATGGCACCAATTCATCATCATTATGAATTAAAGGGCTGGCCTGAACCAAGAATTATTGTACGTTTTTGGATTATCACATTTATTCTTGTTTTGATCGGCTTGGCAACATTGAAATTAAGATAATGATGAATAGAGACGCTATAGCTAAGTCAATAGAGACTCAATTAGATTTAAATCAAGACTCAAAGGTTTTGGTTGTCGGCTTGGGTGCAACAGGTTTTTCTGTGGCTAAGTTCTTATCTTTTTTATCTATTCCTTTTGCAGTGATAGATAGTAGAGATAAGCCACCGTTAAATGATGCGTTATTGGCAGATTACCCAGATACTCCCGTCTTTACAGGAGGGTTTGATGCTGCAGCATTTGATGTGGCCACACACTTGATAGTGAGTCCAGGAGTTTCTTTACAGGAAAAATCGATTCAACAGGCTTTAGGTCTGGGAGCAAAGTTAGCCAGTGATATTGATTTATTTGCATGTAGTACTAGTAAGCCTATTGTCGCCATAACGGGATCGAATGGGAAAAGTACGGTAACTACAATGTTGGGAGTGATGGGAAATGCTTCTGGCGTAAAAACGGCAATAGGTGGAAACCTGGGTACACCCGCATTAGATTTATTAGATGATACTGTAGAACTCTATGCTATAGAGCTCTCTAGTTTTCAACTAGAGCGTGTTTCAGTTTTAAATGCAACAGTGGCGACTGTTTTAAATGTATCTGAGGATCATTTAGACCGACACAATGGTGTGCAAGGTTATGCTAAAGAAAAGCAAAAAATATTTGCAGGTAACGGTGTCATGGTTCTCAATGAAGATGATGAAATTGTAAAAAAAATGCAATGTGATGGACGAAATGTTGAATTTTTTAGCGTGCAAAAAAAGATAGGATTTCATCTGCAAAAAAAACAAGGTGAGATATGGTTGATGAATCATGATGAACCTATTATGCGCCAGCAAGAATTGCCTTTAGAAGGTTTACATAATGTGGCCAATGCATTGGCAGCATTAGCTATGGGTAGTGCAGTGGGTTTAAATACAGATGCTATGTGTAATGCTTTACGTAAATTTAAAGGCTTAAGCCACAGAATGCAGCGCGTTGCCGATGTTAAAGGTGTTGCTTGGATTAATGATTCAAAAGCAACCAATATCGGAGCCTGTGTTGCAGCACTTCAAGGATATCAAGATAAAGTCGTTTTAATAGCGGGTGGTGATGCGAAAGGAGCGGATATGAACGACTTGGTTCCTATGCTAAAAGAAAAAACAAAAAGTGTTGTTTTGATGGGTAAAGATGCCGATCGAATTGACGCTGCAATTAATGGTTGTGTACCTACTTATAAAGTTGAAAATGTAAAGCAAGCCGTGCAACTTGCAGCAACATTAGTTGCTGAGGGCGATAGTGTGTTGTTGAGTCCTGCTTGTGCAAGTATTGATCAGTATAAAAATTATCAGGATAGAGGAGACAAATTTACCACCGCTGTGATGGAGTTAGTTGCGTGAGTGATACGCAAATAAAACGGTTTTATTTAGATTATTATTTACTGTTTATTTGCAGTTGTTTGTTAATTATGGGGTTTATTATTGTGACATCGTCATCGTTGCATTTAGGTGACAAAATGCTGAATCATGATTATATGTATTACCCCATTAAGCAATTAACGCATATTATTTTAGGGCTCTGTACTGCCATTGTTGTGACATTTATTCCTTTGCGATTATGGGAAATAATGGGGCCATGGCTGTTTATTTTTGGGCTTGCTTTGTTGGTATTCATATTGATTCCAGGTATGGGTATTAAGGTTAAAGGTAGTATTCGGTGGATGTCTGTTGCGGGTTTAAGAATACAGGTATCTGAAATCGTAAAATTTATTTCAGTCGTTTATATGGCTGGATACGTGACAAGACATCAAGAGGATGTGCAGCAATCAACTTATGGATTAGTTAAGCCATTATTACTGTTTTCGGTAGCTTGTGTCTTGTTATTGTTAGAACCCGATTTTGGTTCTGCTGTTGTTATTTTAGTGATAGCAATGGGAATTATGTATTTAAGTGGTGCGCGGTTATGGCAGTTTTTAATAATCATTGCCGTGGTTGCCGTATTAGCCATGTTGTTAGTTTATTTTTCACCATATCGATGGGCAAGGGTAACAGGGTTTATAGACCCATGGGCTGATGCACAAAATACAGGGTTTCAGCTAGTACAAGCGCTTATTTCGTTTGGGCGAGGGGAAGTTTTTGGAGTAGGGCTAGGGAGTGGTATACAAAAACTATTTTATTTACCTGAAGCACATACTGATTTTTTGTTTTCAGTCTTGGCAGAAGAACTAGGGCTGATAGGTGTGACAAGTATTATTGCTCTTTTTAGCTGGTTGATATGGCACGCCTTTGCTCTTGCCGTAAAAGCAGAACAAGTAGAGAGTCCATTTGCCGCTTTTATAGCTTATGGCTTGGGTATATGGTTCGGGTTTCAATCGTTTGTCAATATGGGGGTGAATATGGGGATTTTGCCAACTAAAGGGCTTACGTTACCGCTGATGAGTTATGGCGGTGGAAGTATGATTGTTATGTGTGCTGCGATGGCTTTATTGTTTCGGGTGCATAGTGAAGTAAAACAAAAACAAATTAAAATGAGTCAAGGACAAGTTTAATGGGGCAACGTATCGTTATTATGGCTGGTGGAACAGGGGGGCACGTTTTCCCGGCACTTGCTGTTGCCCACTATTTAAAAGCAAAGGACTGGGATGTTAGTTGGATAGGTACGAAAAAGGGAATGGAAAGTAAGGTCATTCCTGATAATGGTATTGAAATCGATTGGTTGTCTGTGCAAGGCATTAGAGGTAAAGGCCTTGGCGCAAAAATTAATAATCTAAAGCTCATGGTAAAAGCATTTTGGGAAGCATTTAAAATTTTAAGAAAGCGGAAGCCTAATGTGGTTCTTGGTATGGGAGGCTATGTTGCAGGGCCTGGTGGAGTGGTTGCAAGTTTAATGGGCATTCCTTTGATCATACATGAACAAAATAGAATCCCTGGTACGACAAACAGATTATTAGTTAAGAAAGCAAATAGAGTTTTGGAGGCGTTCCCTAACAGTTTCCCTTCAACAACTACGGCAACTTTTACAGGGAATCCATTAAGAACTCATTTTTTAGACTTTCCTGAGAAAGAGTTTTGGACTGCTGAGAAAAATAGCCCTTTTCGTATTTTAATTGTTGGTGGAAGCCAAGGCGCAAAAGTTTTAAATGATATTGTGCCTGCAACTGCTGCACACTTGAGTGATATAGAAATTAAACATCAAACAGGAACAGCAGCATTAGAATTAGTGGCTAAGAAATATGCAGAACTTAATATAGAAGCCGAGGCGATAGAATTTATAGATGATATTGCTTCAGCATATCAATGGGCGGATGTGGTGATTTGTCGATCAGGTGCTATGACAGTGAGTGAAGTGGCGGCGGTGGGTATTCCTGCAATATTTATTCCTCTCCCTCATGCCATTGATGATCATCAAACAGCCAATGCTCGATATTTATATGATGATGGTGGAGCGGTTTTATTAGATCAAAGTGAATTTAATGAAACTTCATTAATGATGGCTATTCAACATGTGAAATCGTCAATGAAAGCAATGACTAAAGTCGTAAAAGAAAAAGCTAAATTAGATGCAACTGCGGTTGTCGCAAATATTTGTATCCAGGAGGCCAAATAATGAATATGCCAGATATACAAAGACCTACACAATTATTAGGTGTGATAAAGAAGATTCATTTTGTGGGTGTCGGTGGTACGGGTATGAGTGGAATTGCCGAAGTTTTATCAAATTTAGGTTATGAAGTTTCGGGATCTGATATTAGAGAAAGTGCTGTTACTAAACGATTAGAACAGGAAGGTGTAATTGTTCATATCGGGCATTGTAAAGAAAATGTAAAAAATGTTGATGTAGTTGTTACCTCCACAGCGGTAGATAGAAAAAACGAAGAAGTCAACGCGGCTTACAATAATAGAATTCCCGTTATTCCACGAGCAGAAATGCTAGCAGAACTCATGCGTTTTAGATTTGGTATTGCAGTGGCAGGGACTCATGGGAAAACCACAACAACAAGTTTGACAGCCAGTATTCTTGCTGAGGGTGGCTTAGATCCAACTTTTGTTATTGGTGGGCGACTAAATAGTGCTGGGACTAATGCAAAATTAGGGTTAGGTCAGTACCTAGTTGCTGAAGCGGATGAAAGTGATGCTTCATTTTTACATCTTCAACCCATGATGGCAGTGGTAACCAATATCGATCAAGATCATATGGAAACTTATGGCGGTAGTTTTCAGCGATTGAAAGAGACATTTTTAGAGTTTTTACATCATTTACCCTTTTATGGTTTAGCTGTGATGTGTATTGATGATGAAGGTGTTCAATCCATTTTGCCTAAAATAGCCAAGCCAGTGAAAACTTATGGTGTACATAAAGATGCAGACATTCGTGCAACAAATATCCAGCAGCATGGCATGCAAACCTCATTTTCTGTTGAGCGTTGGGGGGATCATAAAACATTAGACGTTACGCTTAACATGCCTGGTTGGCACAATATGCTAAACGCTTTGGCTTCTATTGCTATTGCTACACGTTTAGATGTTGATGACCAGGCCATTATAACTAGCTTAAAAGCTTTTAAAGGTATAGGGCGTCGTTTTCAATTAAATGGTGATATTGCAGTCGGTGATGGATATCTTTCATTCGTAGATGATTATGGGCATCATCCCAGAGAAGTGGGTGCAACTTTAGAAGCATTGCAGCAGGCATGGCCATCTAGACGTAAAGTCGTGGTTTTTCAACCACATAGATACACTCGAACACGTGATTTATTTGAAGACTTTGTTGATGTATTATCTACTGTTGACGTGCTAATTCTATTGGATATATATACAGCGGGTGAATCAGAAATTGCTGGAGCAAATGGACAGGCCTTATCAAGAGCCATTCGAGTAAGAGGGCAGGTGGATCCTGTTTTTGTTAAAGATCATAGTGAGCTTGCCAACATATTGGCAGGTATCGTAAAGCAGGGTGATGTTTTATTAACAATGGGCGCGGGAAATGTGGGGCAAATTTCAGCAGAACTGCCAGAAAAATTAACACAGGCTTTAGCAAAATGAAGGGGACTTTGTTAAAAAATGAACCCTTAGCAAAATACACCAGCTGGCGAGTGGGTGGGCCAGCAGAAAAAATGTACCTGCCTGAAAATAAAAAAGATTTAATTGATTTTTTGAAGGCTCTACCCGAACAAGAAAATGTGTACTGGCTTGGGCTAGGTAGTAATTTACTGGTACGTGATGGTGGGATTAAAGGCACTATTATTAATACCCGTGGACGATTAAAAGATATGCAGTTGGTTGATACAACAAAAGTATATGTGGAAGCAGGTGTGCCTTGTGCCCATGTTGCAAAGTTTTGTTCTGGGTTGGGGTTAACTGGTGCTGAATTTTTAGCGGGTATTCCTGGAACTATGGGAGGTGCCTTAAAAATGAATGCAGGTGCTTTTGGAGGAGAGACCTGGAATATTGTTAATAGCGTTGAAATGATTAATGCTCAGGGTGTAGTCACAAAACGAGATACTCAAGAATTTGAAGTGGCTTATCGATCTGTTAAAGGTTTGAAGGACGAATGGTTTATTTCAGCAGAGTTGATATTGAGCCAAGGTGAGTCAGAGTTAAGTCAATTAAAGATTAAAGGTTTATTAGAACAACGGGGGTTAACACAACCTACCAATAAACCGACCTGTGGCTCAGTATTTAAAAATCCTAAGGGAGATTATGCCGCTAGATTAATTGAAGCTTGTGGTTTGAA
>ENA-OSET01004027-OSET01004027.1-sediment-metagenome-genome-assembly--contig:-NODE-4027-length-13184-cov-5.612650_pt1 | contig 13184 bp, 10 predicted proteins | sample MGYA00237882_ERZ534229 | MGnify/ENA primary metagenome ERZ534229 (study PRJEB26408, sample SAMN06266212) | sediment metagenome | isolation source: Hudson Canyon methane seep mesocosm | place...
AGCCAATATTTTAGTAATGGATGATGATGAAATGGTGGTAGATATACTAAGTGAGATCTTAACATCAATGACACACACCGTGGACTCTGCAATTGATGGGCAAACAGCGATAAAAAAATACATCAACGCTATTGAGTACGGTAACCCTTTTGATATTGTAATTATGGATTTGACCATACCTGGAGGTTTTGGTGGAGAACAGGTCATCAAAGAATTGCTGGATATTAACCCTGAAGTCAAAGCAATTGTAACTAGTGGTTACGCGACGAGCAGCGTGATGTCTGATCCTCAAAAGTATGGATTTGTTGGGTATCTCATAAAACCTTTCTCTGTGGAATGCATTAAGGAGCTAATAAGCAAAATTATTGCACTTTAAACACATTGAATATTCAAAAAAAACATAAATATTATTGAACCTAAAACTTATATCGTTCGTATGGCTACTAGTACTTACAAAACATTAAATAAAAAAATGAATTCACTAGTAAAAATAAAAAATGAAGCGATAGTGCCAAAAGACATTAATGAAAATCAATCAATTCTAATAGCCGATGATAATGAAAATATCCGCAATCTTTTATTTAGCGCTTTTAAAGATAAATTAACGGTGTATATGGCTGTTAATGGGTATGAATGTATTCAATTAGCATTGTCAAACTTACCGGATGTAATTTTATCAGATATTAATATGCCGTTGGTTAACGGGTTCGATTTAGTAAATAAACTTACGAAAAATCCTAGAACAAATCATATCCCTATTTTGTTAATAACGGGTGAAAATGGCCCAGAAGAGCACGCAAAAGCTTTATCGCTTGGAGCAATTGATTACATCGCCAAGCCATTTAAAATTGAACCTCTAATTCAAAAAATAACAAACATAGTAGATAAACAGCAGAAGTTAATCTCCTACGAAAGAGAAAGATGCACAGAGACAAACAACCTTCACTTACTCAACGTAAAAGATAAAGTTTTTTTTGATAAAGTCCTCAAGCTAACATCTGAAAACTATCAAGATAGTGATTTCTCAGTCGACATACTGAAAAAACATTTGAACATTACTGAACGACAGCTCCAAAGGTATTTCAAAAGACTATTCCAAGCGCCACCTGCAACATTCATAAAAAGTTACAGGCTCGATAAAGCTAAAGAAATGCTTTTAAATGGTCACTCTATTGCAACAACTTATCAGAGCGTTGGTTTTAACTCCCAGAGCTATTTTAGCCACAGCTTTAAGTTATACTTCGGTAAATCTCCTAAGCATTTTATTGTCGAATAACTCGTAATTCTCATTCTAAGGCTCGAATGTCGGTTTACTTAATAAATAAGTCGCCTTTTTCAGTACAAATATTTTACATTTCTATTAAGCTACAACCTAACGGAAACTCAATAGCAATAGGAATGCAAAAAATGAGCACCAATTTACTACAACTTCCACACGAGCTTAGTGACGCAAAATTGACGGCACTAACACTTATGATCGACAACCAAATAAACACCCTCCAAATCAAAGCTGATATATCTACGATTAGAGATACCAGTTTAAAAAAATACTTCTCAAGCCTAAGATCTCATTTTAAAAAATTTTCACTGCAGAAATTCCAAGAATTAAGCAATTAAATCATGCTAGGTAAGAATTCAAAAATAATCATTCTTGACGATGACCATACTATTGCAGAGCTTGCAGCTGAAATATTGACCGAGCTTGGCTTTGAGAATATTAATATTTATAACTCAATAGATTCATTTACAGAAAACATGCGTGTAGCAATAGCTGATTTATTCTTTTTGGATGTCAATTTAGATAAAGCGGATGGGTTAACGTTACTTAGTTGGATTAAAGCCAAGCAACCTAGCTCTAAAGTTGTTATGTTTTCCGGTGATACAAGGGAGCATCTTATAAAGGAAGCATATCAGCTCGGTGCCGAAGGTTTCTTATCTAAATATTGCCTCGATAAGAATATACGAAATTTACTCAACAGATGGAATGTTAATTACCCTTTAGCATAACTTACTCACATGAAAAATTTACTTCTTATAGATGATGATCAACAGTTCTCCCATTTCTTTGCTACGGCTACAAAAAGTATGGGAATGAATTGCAAAGTAATAAATGAATCAAAAAATATTATGCTTTTTGACCTAAAGCCAATCGAACATATTATTATTGATTTATTAATGCCTGAATATGATGGGTTACAAATATTACGTTTTCTCAAAGAAAAAGACTACCGAGGCCATATTTCTTTTACTTCAGGACAAGATATGTTACTACTGAAATCAGCACAAGAGCTATGTGAACTGCACCAGCTCCGCTTTCATTCTTTATTAAAGAAACCCTTTAGTTTATATGGTCTAGATGAATTATTTAATTTGGAGTCTTTCGTTAAGATCTCAGATGAAGAAAAACCCAAGGAAATAATCAACCAAGTAGAGTTCAGCGATACAGAATTAATGCCCCACCTCAAGATCGCTATTGAAACTTCAAGTTTAGATGTTTTCTTCCAACCACAAATAGAATTAAATACCAACAGAGTGAGTGGTTTTGAAGCATTAGCAAGATGGAAGTTAAATGGTACCTTCATTCCTCCGACACGCTTTATAGCAATAGCTGAAAAAGGAGGGATAATAAGTCAGCTCACTGCCATCATTATTGATAAAAGTTTACAACAGTTTTCTACTTTTGTGTCTTCGATAAAAAAATCGTGTTTATCTATTAACCTGTCTGCCCTTGAATTAAGCCAAAGCGATGTTCCTGATCTGTTGAAGCAGAAAGCTGCCGAATACAATATTGCCCCTAGTAGTATTACTCTTGAAATAACAGAAACCGTATTGCTAGAAAAAAACACCCTTTCGTTGGAAATCTTGACACGCCTCAGGCTAATGGGCTTTAAACTATCCATTGATGATTTTGGCACAGGTTACTCTTCAGTCAATATGCTAAAAAATGGGCCATTTACAGAGTTAAAAATAGACCGCACGTTTATTAGCTCCATGCACAATAGCAATCAAACACGGGTAATAGTCGAATCTATTATTGACATGGCGACACGGCTGAATTTAAGAATAGTTGCAGAAGGAGTTGAAGACAATGTCACAATAGATAGGTTGATCAGAATGGGATGCACAATTGCTCAAGGATATGTCTTTGCAAAGCCAATGGCAAAAAGTGAAATTTTAACTTGGCTCAATGATTGGCATAAAATTCATAATATCAGTCTTAAAAATGACAAGGTGCACTTTTTAAGAGGTCTGTTTAAATAACTCTCATGACAGATAATTTAATTGAAGCACTACCATTTAGCATATATTGGAAGGACACTTCACATAGATTTTTAGGCTGTAACGCCCGTTATTTGGCAGATATTGGTTTATTAGATAAAAAACTACTTATCAATAGAACAAGTGCTCAATTGCCAAAACATGCTAAAGATATCTACTGTAATATGGATGTAGAAAAACTAATTATTCAAAAAAAAACACCAAGACTGCAGTTGACTCGAAGTATTATATCTTCCTCTCAAAGAACAATTTATATAAAAGAAACATTACAAATCATAAACGATAGTGAGGGGAAGTTATCTGGCATTTTGTGTTGCTATGAGGAAATCTGTGAACTAGAGCATAAGTTTATGCAAGATCATAGATTAACGGAATATTCCCCACAAAGTACTAACCTAGACTATGTAACTTCGCTAGCGGCGAACCTTGCTCATGACTTTAATAATGCACTTGCTGTTATATCAGGCTACTCTCAGTTAATGCTACGAAATAGTCAGTTAGTGATCCATAAAGAAAAGTTTACTGACTATTTGAATCGCATATCTATGGCGACAGATAAAATTAGTATGCTTACTGAAAAATTATTGCACTTTAGTCGTGCGCACATACCGCAATTAGAAAGACTCGAACTCTATAATTATATAAGAAAAAAGCTAGCAAATTATTCATCCACAATTGGCGTAGATATTAATGTGACTTTAGATAAAAGTGATAAATTTTGGGTTATGGCTGATGTTAAACAAATAGATGAAGTCCTTTTAAATCTGCTATCAAATGCGAAAGCTGCAATAATTGACTGCACTAAAGCAACACCGATCCACATCAATTTATCATTGGTAGCAATTGATACGATTAAATATGTTTGCTTATCGATAACTGACTCTGGTATCGGTATGTCTAAGGAGATTAGAGAAAAAATTTTCTATCCTTTATATACAACTAAACCTTATATTGGTGCTGGGTTCGGTTTGACAAATGTTTTAAACATCATTAACCAAAATAATGGCTACGTTATTGTTAATAGCGATGAAGGTCTTGGAACAGTGTTTAAAGTTCATTGGCCTTATGCTCACTAAATTTATGAGCTTGTAGCATAAAGCACCTTATAAAGTTACCCTAAGAGTAATGGGCTTGGAGTAGGTTAAGGCTTAATAATTAATTGTGTAAAACTGAGTGAATAATTAGATGAAACTAGAAATTTTCACATCCAATGCAGCCTTTGTCATAAACTCACCGGTAAAATTTTTGTGGCTAGTTTTATTACTATATATTTGTTAATTAGCAACTTTGGGCTCTAAAGCAACTGACTTGTAATCAGTAGGTCGCCAGTTCGACTCCGGCAGTCGGCACCATTCCTTCGTTGGAAGCAAGCGGCCCTAACTTCGGTTAGGGCTTTTTTGTATCTAACGATTGGTCGAATTCTATAATAAATTTCATTAGCACCAATAAACCCACTTACCCCGCCTATTCTGTACTCTATACGTGATTTTATTTATCTTACTAAGGAGTTATTAGGCGCGAAATTCACACCATTATCAATGCCCTGACTAGGGCACTAATTTAACCTAAGGTAAGATAATTTGGTTTGATTAATTTCTCGCTAAATATAAATTTTATTCGTTAATTTTTAACAAATTGATCGAAGAGATAAATTTTAAACCAGTCATACTTAATGCAAAAATAGCCGTTTATGGCAATTATCTATTTGCAAAATACTTTTCCTACTTTGCAAAAAAAAACATCTACTTTTCCTACTAAACTTATTAAGCTGTTGTTTATAAACACTAAAGCATGTTGGCTTGTTTTTTGCCCAAGCAGGTATAGGGGATTTTTACATAATTTACCGGAGAGACACATGAAAATTTTTTTACTCTTGTTTGTATTCTCTGCTTTTAATGTCGTAGGTGGAACATTTTTACTTAACGATTATAACCTTATAACGCTAGGTGACTTTAGCAGTAACTCTGAAGTGGAAGGTAAAACTTTTGTCGGCGGAGATTTAATTGGTAACCAAAGTCATAATTTTGGTATTAAACTAACATCCCCATACGATGGTCCAACCTCACAAGTTGCAGGTAATGTTGCAGTTGGTTCCCCCTTAAGTGTTAAAGGAGGGATGAAAGTTGGACTTAATAACAACGTACAGTGGGGTTCACAAACAAAGATAAATAATAGACATATTAATAATGTTGATTGGGTAGCAAGCTCTGATCTTGATTCAATTAGAGATTCATATGCGCTTGAATTAAAGAGCAACTCACAAGAGTTTAGAGATATGGCTAGCAATAGTAATGTTACCATTCCTTCGGGTCAGCCTAGTGGTTACAAGTTTAATGTGAATCAATCTCTAGGTTCGAATGATTATGCAGTATTTGATATTGGACAGTGGGGTCTTTTTAAAAATACTAAAGTACAGCAAATAGAAATGTTAGCAAATAATATAAGCTCTCTTGCTGGCATAATTATTAATATAGGAGGAGTTAATGCTAATTGGAGTAACAGTGGCAACATGGTAGGAAGTATTTTTACCTCGTTAGCGGGTCGTGAAAAAATACTGTGGAATTTTTATGAAGCAGAAACTATTCAACTCCACGCTCATAGCTTCATGGGCAGCATACTCGCTCCTTATGCTACGGTTACTTCGGCCAATCCGATAGAAGGCTCTTTGGGGGTATTATCGTTATTGACGACATCAGAAGTACACTTACCCAATTCAGTTATAGAGACCACAGTCATTTCCGTTCCAGAGCCTAATACAAAATATTTAATGGTAATAGCCCTATTTCTTATGTATTTACGCTTAAAATTATTTAGGGCAGTCTGTAAACATGAATAAGTGAGAGAAATTTAAGGTGGAGCGATTACTGAGCTTTAATTAATCTCTTCTTATAAGTATCTAGGAGAATAAATCAATGTTGAAAGCGAATAAAAAAGAGCTATTTTTTCAAGTGTGTGTGACCTATTTTTTGTTGCATATTTATTCCTTCTCTGTTTTAGGAGAAACTATAAATTCACATTATGAAAATGCGGTTGTTAGCTTTAAGGCGTCAGAATTTACTACAACCAAAATACATCTTAAAAACTCTTTTAGTGAACTACCTAACCATATGCCATCAAGGGTATTAAATGCACGATTATTAATTGCTTTAGGGAAAGCAGAAGAAGCAAAAATAGAGCTTAAAAAAGCACTAGATAGCGGAGCAGATCAGGTATATTTGGCTCCTTACTTAATGGACGCTATGCTTCTCCAAAGGAAGTTTGATGAAGTTTTAAGCTTTGTCGATAATCATCTGTACTTATACAATCAAAACATCAACAACACTTTTATGCTGTATCAAGCGCAAGCATTAATCGGGAAACATTTTTACAGTAAAGCAGACAGAGTTTTTTCAGAGATACTGCAAAATTCTCCCTCAGATATAAATGCCATCTTAGGTAGAGCTCAAGTTGCCTTAAAAAAAGGAAAACTTCTCCAGTCATTGGGCTTCATTAATGAAGCAATGAAAATTGATGATGATAATATTAAAGTACTGTTGATGAGCGCAGTGACAAATCAAATATCAGGAAAGTCTGATATTGCAAAAAATCATGTGCTAAGGGTGATACAAATAGATCCTAAAAATTCATCTGCCCGATTGATATATTCAGTACTACTATTTGAATCGGGTAAATTATTAGCTGCAAAAAATGAACTCAAACAAATATTAACTCTATTACCTAATGAACCCGGTGCTAATTTCATAAGTTACTTAACCAGTGTCTCTCTTGGAAGAAATAAAGAATCACAGAAGACGATTGCTCATTTGACCAATATATTGGATTCAATACCTGATGATGTTCAATATGATTTTCCAATATTTCTCTACTTATCAAGCCTAGTGAACTTTCAACAAGAACATTATGTTAAAGCTGAAAAAAATTTAGTGAGATACTTAAAGATCAATCAGGAAGATTATAATGCTAAGAAGTTACACGCTAAAATTTCCATAGCTCAGAAAAACTTTATCTTGGCTGAATCCATTTTAAGACAATTGGTTATATATGAAGCTACAGACATTGAAGTAATTGTGTTATATGGAAAAGTCCTATTGACACAGGGTAGATACAATAAAGCAAAGCGTTACTTTCAAAAGGCATTTGAAATACAACCTGAGCCAATAGAATCAACTGTGAATTTAGCGAAGTTGGACATTATAAACGGACACTACCACGATGTTATTTCAAAATTAAGTAAACATAAGCAATTGAATGAAAGTTCAGAGGCATTGTTGTTGCTAGCTAAAGCATACTTAGAAAATGATGAGCCAAACATCGCGTTAGTTCATATAAACACCTTACAATTAAAGCTACCATATGACTCATACATTCAACAACTTAAAGGCAGCGCGCTTGGCCTTTCAGGTGATATTACTAATGCAAAATTGAGTTTTCAGAAAGCTATTTTTTTGTCTCCTGAAAATAGCCAAGCTGTAATTCATTTAGCAAGAATAGATGTTCATCAAAATAAAATCGAAGATGCTATTTTAAAGTTGACAGAACAAAATAAAAAATTTGGGCAAAATAGTGCCATTTTAATCGAGCTAGGAGATGTTTACCTGCGCACTAAAAATATCGAGTCAGCAGAAAAAATGTATTTAAAAGCTTTATCAGTGAATTCTTCTAGTTATTTTGCCATGACACGATTGGTAACTTTATACAAAAAAAAGAAAAACATTAAAGAAACAATCAAAGTTACTGAAGATTATTTGGTAAAAAATAAAGAAAAAAAAGAGGCTTATGAGGTTGCTGGTGCTTTGTACTATAAAGATAAACAAACAAAAAAAGCGATTATGGCGTTAACTAAAGCAGTTAAATATAGTGTGGATAAAGAAATAAGTTTGCAGGCATTAGCAGAGCTTCAAGTGCGTTTAGGCCTTTTAGGGGAGGCTAAAAAAAATCTGGTCAAAGCACTTGCGTGGAATAATCAGTTTTTACCCGCTTACGATAAACTGATTGCAATTGTGATTTCAGAGAAAGACAAAGTACAAGCGTTGAAATTTATTCAACAGCGACAAAAAATCACGGGCCATGTGGCTCAAATAGATATATTTAATGGCGATCTATATAGCAAGCTTGATGAGCTTGAAAAAGCTACAAAACACTATCAATTGTCATTAGATAAAGAAGTGTCTCAGCAGGCTGTTATAGGCTTATATCGAATATATAAAAGACAAAAGGAAAATCATAAAATTGTAACGTTGCTTTCTTCTTGGTTAGAAAAAATGCCTGACGATCTTATCGTATCTATTGCTTTAGCTGAAACCTATCGGGATATGGGCCAAAATGAGTTTGCGGTAAATTTCTATTTAGCCTTATTGAATCGCTTTCCGAACAATCCAATATTATTCAATAATATCGCTTTAGCATATTTATCTGTAAAAAATATCAACAAAGCGTCAGAGCTAGCAAGTAAGGCTTATGATTTATTGCCTAGAAATGCCACTGTTGTAGATACAAAAGCATGGATAGAAATTAGCAGAGAAAATTACCAACAAGCATTAGAGCTTCTTAGGATAGCTTACACACTGGAACATAGTAACGCTGAAGTTAATTACCATCTTGCTATTGCTTTAGAAAATTTAGGCCGCAGAAAGGAAGCTTTTAGTTATCTTCAAACTGCAGTTCTTTCGAAAAAACACTTTCCAGACAAACAAGCCGCAATTTTATTGTTAAACCAGTGGGAGACTTTAAAAATTTAAGTAAGACAATGCTCAACTTAATTTTATCGGTTAGCTAAATACAGATTAAATTTAGTGAAAATATGTATTACTTGAATTGTGACACCTAAAAAGAACCCTAGTTAAGAATAAAACAAGAATTCTGTTTATTTATCGAATAGTGTTGCGTAAATAAAGTTTCATTATTGATATGGAACGTGTAGATGGCAACCATAACCAAGTCTAACCTACTGAGTATTAGTAATTATTTTATAAATTATTAATAAAATATTTTTATATAGGTTTTGAAATTAAAATAAGGTGGTTAATATGTTTTATAAAAATTTAGTAAATTTAATTTTTATCTTTATGTGCATATGCTCATTAGCAGCTAAAGGAAGTACATTTAATATTGAAATAGATGCAGACATGGATAATAGCACATTGCATGCGCTTTCTCTTAATGGAAATTTGGGCCCTGCGCAGGTTATGAGTTTTACAGGTCGTCATGTGGAAAATGATAACATTAGTCACTTTTATTGCGCGGAATTGACACAACCGATTGGTCCTGGTACATATGAGTTTACTCAAGTTGAGTTGTCTTCAATACATAATAAGTACCATAAAGCAGCTTGGTTGATGGATACATATTCTCATTACACAGGCACTCCGCAATCAGGGGCTGTACAATTAGCTATATGGGAGGCTATCCATGAATCGAGTGGGAATTTTGATTTGTACTCAGGTGCATTTATGTTATTGCATTCTTTTACTCTTGATTTTGCTGTAGAAATAGCCGATATAACGAGTACATTTTTGACTATGTATGATCCTAATAAGGATTTAAGCAACTATGTTGTTTACCAAAATCCAACACTCCAAGATACCATTGGAGAGGAATTAGATATCACTGAAGTGCCAGAGCCTAGCACTTTTTTGTTGTATATTTTAGCAATTGGATTGTTATGGTTAAAAAAGGTGAATTTCAGAAGAAATATAATTGAAAAGTCAAAGTGAGAGTACTAACTCATTATTTTATCGATGGCTATGTTACCAGCCATCGAGATGACTTAAATATTTAGAAAGTTCCATGCATTGGCTGCATATGTTAATGACAGTGCTCGTTGATACTGCTACTTTTCTAAAGTGGGATTGTATTATAACGCAAAAGGATTGGTATCAGATCATAAACATTGAGCCCTCCAATGCATATTAGCCAAATGAACATCATTTGGAGTTTCTCCAAAATGAATCTGGATCCTGAGACTATCAAACAACTCAAATCATCAATAGAAAAATTAAAAATGATGATATCAAACGAATCAGCAACTAATATATGAGTACTTCGAATGAGATATACCTAGCGAATAGTTTATTAATATCAACTAAAATTATACGCTACACCCGCAGCTAGATGGCCCTACCAAAAGAAAAGTTATGACATTTAATATATAGGTAGCCAAATATTTTGTGGAATTAATCACGAAGAACTCAAAGTAGAGGTTAACTTGACTATTAACACAAAATTACTTTCTTTATAAGTCAATTTTAACGCGCTTGGGGCTAGCGAATATAGATAGATATTTTTTACTTGGGTTACAAAAAAGGTGTAATTTACTGGGTTAACACTATTTTTATCGTTGATTAATTAAAGACTTCAAAATTTAATTTTAATTTATAAGCAACAAATATAATAAAATCAAAAACATTATTATAAATATAGTAGTAAGGTAGGAAATTTATATATATCAAGAGTGCATGTATGAAGTTAAGTCGAATAACTAATGGCTTAATTTACGCTAAGTAACTGACTTGTAATCAGTAGGTCGCCAGTTCGACTCCGGCAGTCGGCACCATTCCTTCGTAGGAAGCAATAAGCCCTAACCTCGGTTAGGGCTTTTTTGTATCTAACTATTGGACGAATTCTATAATAGATTATATCACCACTAATAAACTCCTTTACCCCACCTATTTTGCACGCTATACGTGAATTAACCCTGTCAGACCAATATGTTAATAGGCACGAAAATCACACCTTTTTGAATTATCTTAATCTGTAGTGGTCAACTAATTTTACCTAGGGTAAGTAAATTTGGTTTGATTCATACATAGCCAAAACACTTTAATTCACTTTTAAGTTAATCGTTAATGTGAGTTGCTCGAATCTTTATCTAAATTTAAATGATGATGGATTTTTTAACGTGCTGCATAGTAGCCTCCAACTCTTGTGTAACCCACTCCCTTAAGTTTACTATTTCAGGCTCTTCAGCCTTTTCATACGGGCACACAAAATAATAGGAATATTTCATTTTCACCGCGCGTCCTACCTGTTTAAAAAGCTGCATACTTAGCATATCAAAGTCTACTAGGCTTGCTCGTGCTATAGCGATGCCTTGCCCTGCAGATGCAGCCTGTAATGTAATGTCTGTTCGATTAAAGCATTGATCAGACCTACCAGTAGGAATGTTCAGCCCTTGGCTCTTTAGCCATCCTTTCCATGAACTTTCGTCTGTCCCGTTTTCTGTGACGACATCCATTAGCCAAGGGTAATTAAATAGTCTCTCTGGGTGATCTAGAATTTTTGGATCCATAACTAACGACTCACTGGCAACTGGGAAAACCCATTCATGACATATAAATGTCATATGCAGTGAAGCACTCTCCGCATCTGTAAGTCGGATGGCTGCGTCAATACCTTCATATTTTAAATCAAGAATGCTGTCGTCAGTTAACACAGATAAAGGTTGATGCGCGTATTTATTGTTGTAGTCGCTTAAGTTTGGCAGAAGCCATTTAGTCGCTAACGACGATATTGTCGTCAGACTTAAAGGACTATCAGGAGAGCTAGCTAAGTTGGTAAGACTACGCTCTATCTCAACTAAGTTTAGCCGAGTTTGATGATACAATTTTTGACCTGCTTCTGTGACTTTAAAATATCTTGTTGATCTATTAATAAGCCTGACACCGGTAATTTCCTCTAGCTGCTTCATTCGGTGACTTACCGCACTTTGTGTTAAGTTCAAATTCTCTGAAGCCTTACTAAAACTACCTTTCTCAACAACTGAATAAAATACTTTCAGGCATGACAAGGTTGCTGGGTGTATCCGCATTACGACTCCACTTATCTCATATACTAATAACTGAATAAGATATTATCACTTGTGATTATCCCTGTAACCTTTATTGTGCAATGGAATCCTAAGTATGTGGGGCAGCATGTCAACCTTCACAAAAACAGAGAGAAAATAATGAAACTCACCCTGAAACAACAAACAATTTTTGAGATTATTCTCGTTCTTAGCATTATGCTACTAATAAAAGACATTGCAGATCGTTTTAGCATAATAGGTGCCGGATCAATTGCCATGTGGGGCGGCATATTGGTAGCAACGCTATTTATGAAAAAAGAAAATGTAACCTGGAAAGACCGTGGCCTTTCGCTCCCTGTAGGTAGAAAAAATTGGCTAAAAGCTATGGGGCTAACGTTATTTATAATTGTCACGTCCATTGCTTTTATGGCGTTGGTACTTCCTTTAATTTCAAACTTTATTGGTATCAGCATTCCAGAAAGCTCCACAGAGCGATTTGAATTTTTCTTAGGTAACCCACTTCTGTTTTCTTTATTTCTAATTATGGTTATCTGGATTGGTGCAGCTTTAGGGGAAGAGTTGCTGATGCGCGGTTTCTTGTTAAACAGCTTGATAAAATTGTTTGGTGAAAGTAAAAAAGGGCTTACTCTGGCCGTTATCTTTCATTCCTTTATTTTTGGTATGCTTCATATATCACAGGGGATTCCTGGCATTATAGGGACAGGAGTAGTTGCAGTTATTCTGGGATACGTTTATCTATACAATAGCCGTAATCTGTTCCCACTTATTATCGCGCATGGATTGATCAATTCAATTGGTATTTTCGCTTATTATTTAAGTAATGGAGCCATAACATAATCAAGCCTAAGCTACTCCAAAAATTACACACACTATAACATTAGACTGACGTCTGATTCGCAATGAAGGCTAACTTATAAGAGTTCATAATGGAGTATCTATATTCGATTGTTTTTTTCGCAGTAGCATCTGCTGTTACACCTGGCCCAAACACTATTATGGCTATGTTATCAGGATTAAACTTCGGTATATTAAAAAGCCTGCCGCTTCTGTTTGGACTTAGTATCGGCTTTGCGGTAATGCTCTTTTTTGTCGGGATGGG
>ENA-OSET01004028-OSET01004028.1-sediment-metagenome-genome-assembly--contig:-NODE-4028-length-13184-cov-3.676661_pt1 | contig 13184 bp, 14 predicted proteins | sample MGYA00237882_ERZ534229 | MGnify/ENA primary metagenome ERZ534229 (study PRJEB26408, sample SAMN06266212) | sediment metagenome | isolation source: Hudson Canyon methane seep mesocosm | place...
TTTCAAGTTGATGATATGCAAATTTCCGAAGACCTTCAGTTAATTGTTGGGCATATGCTGATGAAGGATTTGGCTCAATCACAGCTTCAAAGTGTGGTGAGTTCAACCAACCATGAGTGACGGCAATCTACCTTCAGTTGTTGTGGTTATTGGGAGCAATTCGTTTTCTGGTGCGAGCTTTGTTCGGTATTTGTTGTCACTGGGGGTCCGCGTGCTAGGTGTAAGCCGGTCTCCAGAGTATCACCCTGTTTTATTACCTTATCTGTTCGACGATGAGACTCACGGTCAGTTTGATTTTTATCAATACGATATTAACCATCACTTGTATGAAATAGAGACACTCCTTGATGCCAAAAAGCCACGCTTGGTATTTAATTTTGCGGCTCAGAGCATGGTAGCGCAAAGCTGGGATTACCCTGAACATTGGTATCAAACTAATGTTGTTGCCACCGCCAAGTTGCATGAAATGCTGCGCAACAAAGATTACCTGGATCGTTACATCCATATTTCTACGCCTGAGGTTTACGGCAATCTCAGTGGCTATGTTAGCGAGAATCGTAATTACCTCCCAAGTACCCCATATGCTATTTCGCGTGCTGCCGGTGATATGAATTTGCACGCTTATTTCGACGCTTACGGGTTTCCGGTGCTGTTCACGAGAGCTGCAAATGTTTATGGGCCGGGGCAGCAGCTATATCGCATCATTCCAAAAACAATCCTCTCAATTCGTTCGGGCCAAAAGTTGCCGCTGCACGGAGGCGGCTATTCGGAAAGATCCTTCATTCATATTGATGACGTCAGTCGTGCGACTTGGAAAATTGCTCAAGATGGTAAGTTAGGAGAGGTTTACCATATCGCGACCGAGAGCTCCATCACGATACGCGAGCTAGTTGGAAGTATATGCCAGGAACTTGGTGTGGAATTTGCTCAAGTCATTGAAGAGACAGGAGAAAGAAGAGGGAAAGACGCAGCATATCTATTAGATTCTTCCAAGTTAAGGCAAAATCTTCGGTGGTCGAATGAAGTCGCATTACAAGATGGTATTCGAGACGTTGTGCAGTGGGTTGATAAAAATTATGACGTTCTAAAAAATATGCCTTGGAGTTATCACCATAAACCGTGAATATTTGTCTTCATTCTAAGTGCTAGCTCTATCATGCAGTAAAGGACAAGAAATAATGGGAATAGAAATAGATTTACTTCGTAATTACCCAAAAAGTAAGCGCAATACGAATGCGCGACAAAAGATAAAAACACCCGAAATGATTGCTATAGCAAGGCAGTATGGCAAAGAGTTTTTTGATGGTGATAGAGATCACGGTTATGGAGGTTTTCACTACAATCCTCGTTTTTGGCAGCCCGTTATTCCAGACTTAAAATCCCATTTTGGTTTGAACGAAGATTCAAAGGTTTTAGATATTGGGTGTGCGAAGGGGTTTATGCTGCATGATATGCGACAACTTATTCCGGGAATAGAGGTGAACGGAATTGATGTTTCAGAGTATGCGATTGATAACGGGATTGACGACGTACGTGATTGCCTACAGGTTGGTGATGCGAGAGAGTTACCATATGAGGACAACAGTTTTGACGCTGTGATTTCGATCAATACGGTGCACAACCTCGATAGAGATGAATGTGCACAGGCGATCAGAGAAATCGAACGCGTAAGTCGAGGTAAATCATTTATCACAGTTGACGCCTATAGAAATGAAGAAGAAAAAGAGCGAATGATGGACTGGGCGCTCACAGCCAAAACAATACTTAGCGTAGAGGGTTGGAAGGCATTTTTTAAAGAAGTGGGTTACAGCGGTGACTTTTATTGGTTCATACCATGACAATTACAGAGTTGAAATCCCTTAGTCGGCGGCTAAGAGAGGACGTTTTGAACGTGTCTCACAACAATAAAATATCGCACCTAGGAAGTTGTTTATCGTGTATTGAAATTTTAGTTGTATTGTATTGGCGTTATCTACGAGTCGATATCACAGACCCAAATTACCCCGACAGAGATCAGTTTCTCTTGAGTAAAGGGCATGCTGCGTCTGCTTTGTATGCTGCGCTTGCGAATCGAGGTTTTTTTCCCAGGGAAGACCTATTTACTCATGGACAAACAGGCTCTCCTTTTGAGGAGCACCCAGGTTTACACTCGCCGCCAGGAGTAGATTGTGTATCGGGCTCTTTAGGTCACGCCTTACCCATTTCACTTGGTTTGGCAAAATCTGCTTTATTGAAAGGTTCAAAAGCCAAATTCGCGGTATTAATGGGTGATGGTGAACTGAACGAAGGCAGTATCTGGGAAGCGGCTATGTTTGCGTCAACCCATAAATTACATAACCTGACTGCGATTATTGACGTTAACCAATGGCAAGGAACAGGAAGAAGTTCAAGCGTAATGAATATATTGCCCTTGAGAGATAAGTGGGAAGCATTTGGCTGGCATGCTCTTGAAGTAGACGGTCACAATCATAATGAAATCGAAGACGCGCTGAACACTGGTAGCCAGATTAAGAATAAACCAACGGTTGTGATCGCGAATACAATAAAAGGCAAGGGTATTTCTTTTATGGAAGATGACAATAACTGGCATTATCGAATTCCTAATGATTCTGAATTAAGAGCCGCATTGGATGAGCTTGCCAGAGACGAGAGCCTTATAGATGCGTAACTGTTTTGCTGCTTGTTTGGAAAAATACGTAAAAGAACAAGATGAAATTGTTCTGCTGTACGCAGATATTGGGAACCGCTTGTTCAATAAGTTAAAAGACCTTGCAGGACCTCGTGTGATAAATGCAGGAATTGCTGAAGCTAATATGGCGGGAATGGCCGCGGGTATGGCAATGAATGGCATGAAACCCTTTATTTACACCATCACGCCTTTCACGACCTCTAGAAATTTTGAGCAGATTAAAGTCGATATTGCCTATCAAAACCTGCCGGTAGTGATCGCTGGTACCGGCTCAGGTCTTGGGTATGCGAATCTCGGACCTACTCACCACTCTTTCGAGGATCTTGCCTTGATGAGGGTCTTGCCAAACATGCAGGTGGTTTGCCCTGCTGATGTATTGGAGCTTGAAGCGTTGTTTCCTCAGATTCTTAAATCCAGAGAGCCCGTTTATCTAAGGCTGGGAAAGAAAAATGAGGCAGTTGTTCATCCTGAACCACCTAATTTGTCTATTGGAAAGGCGCACGTCTTGATTCCCGGTGAGCGAATTTGTCTTATGAGTTGTGGTTCAATGTTAGAAACAGCGAAGCAAGTAAGTGTTGAGCTTGGAAAACAGGGCTTAAAGGTTGAAGTGTGTAGCTTTCATACGGTTAAACCCCTTGATGATGCCTATTTGGATGAAGCGTATTCTCGTTTTGATACTTGGGTTACGCTAGAAGAGCATAGCGTAATTGGCGGTTTTGGCAGCGCCATCTCAGATTGGTTAAGCGAGAGGTTGCTCAATAAGGATGTATTGCGCTTTGGTATACCTGACCTGTTCATCGATCAGGTTTCTGGACAGCAGGATGCAAAAAAGAGGGCGGGGTTATCTGTGGGGAGTATCGTTGAAGGTATTCTGGCTTACGAGGGTTAAATGGTTTTTGGAATAGACTTCGACAATACCATCGTTTCATATCATGGGCTGTTCTACGCCACAGCGAGGTGCCTGAACTGGATGCCTGAACAACAGGATCAGTCAAAAAACGCGGTTAAGAATTTTTTTGTTTCAAGGAATCTAGAGCCGAAATGGACCGAACTGCAAGGTAAGGTTTATGGCGAGGCTATCAAAGATGCTACGCCTTATGACGGTGTCAAAGACATGATATCTATACTCTGTAGTCGAGGTATCAAGGTCCATATTATTAGCCACAAGACGCAATACCCGGTAATTGGTGATAAGTTGGACTTCCATAAAGCGGCAGAAGCGTGGTTGGAAAAAAACGGTATCTTCGAACTCGGTATCCCGCAAAGCAATGTTCACTTCAATAGCACCAAAGAATTGAAAATACGCATGATTCGAGACCTAAACTGTCAAGTGTTTATCGATGACTTACCCTCAATATTACATCACGAGGAGTTTCCTCCAAAGACCAAAAAAATATTGTTTGACCCATATGCTGCCAACACAGAAAACCGCGAGTTCTTGAGCATGACTCACTGGTCTGAGCTTGAGGGGTTATTGTTAGATGCAAGAAAATACAGACATTAATTTACTGCTGAAGAACTACTTCTCCAAGACGGTCTCGCTCAGTAGACCAAGTGTAAATGGAGGGAATAATCACGGATATATCGTAAATTGTGGCGATGAACGTTACTTTTTGAAACGGTATTTTAGTTCTTCAGGCGATCGCAGAAATCGTTGTGAAACCGAGTTTGTTTTTTCTGAGTATTGCTGGGGTTTTGGCGAGCAGAATATACCTAAGCCAATCAAGAAATGGGGTGATCAGAATCTAGCGCTGTTCTCATTTCTACCTGGTGAAAGGTTAAGTTGTGTCGATGAGAAGGCAGTGTCTGATGCGGCAAGGTTTATCCATAACCTCAATAAAGATGTGCATAAGAAAGCACAATTACTTCCAAACGCGTCAGATGCGAGCTTTTCTCTGTCGGGTCACCTTTCTAATATTGAGGGTAGATTGTCTTTGTTGAGCGCGATCAAAGTTGAGAGTTCAATAAGTGAGCAGGTTATTAATTTCGTTAAACAGGAGATGAAGCCTCTCTTTGCGCAGTTTTGTGATTGTGCCAACTCTAGTGAGAATGACTATGCAGATTTGCCGAAGTCTGGACGAATTATTTCCCCGTCTGACTTTGGGTTTCATAATGCCTTGAATTATAAGAATAAACTATATTTCTTAGATTTTGAGTATGGCGGCTGGGATGACCCAGCAAAGTTGTTGGTGGACTTTTTTCTACAGCCAGAAATACCGGTTCCGTCAGAGTACTTCTCATTGTTTGTTGAGCGTGCTTTCCCTAGCCATTGTGCTGAGAGTTTAACGAACCGGAGTAAAGTGTTACATACGTTCTTATGTGTCAAATGGGCCTGTATATTGCTAAATAGTTTCATCTTAGAAGGCAAAAATAGGCGCACCTTTGCAAAAAAAATCGAAAACCCAGAACAACAACTTCGAAAAGCGAAGCAAATGTTAAAGAGAGCAAATAGTAGAGAGCAATATGAAAGCAGCCGTTTTATTCGAAATTGATCAACCCCTTCAACTTGTTGAGGTCGCTATGCCTCTTCCAGGTATTGGTCAGGTGGCCGTGAGGATTGAGTATAGTGGCTTGTGTCGTTCTCAGTTGATGGAGATACAGGGTGGTAGAAATAACCAGAAATATATTCCACACATGCTCGGGCACGAGGGTGTAGGTTCTGTGATCTCTATTGGCGAAGGTGTTACAAAGGTTGTTCCAGGAGACAGGGTTGTATTGGGTTGGATTAAAGGCCTAGGTCTTGATGTTGGCGGTGCGAATTATAAGTGTGGAGATATTGTCGTAAATTCAGGGGCCGTTACAACGCTCTCTGAGCAGACAATTGTCTCTGAGAATCGTCTAGTGAAATTACCGGAAGGTATTCCTCCAAAAGTGGCTGTATTATTTGGCTGCGCACTGCCAACAGGCGCAGGAATTGTCTTCAATCAAATTAAGCCTCTTCCAGGAAAAAATATTGCGATATTCGGGCTTGGTGGTGTCGGTATGAGTGCGCTTATCGCAGCTCAGTGTTTTTCTCCAGCCAGACTTTTTGCGGTAGATGTTTGTGCAGAAAAACTCGCATTGGCAAAAGAGCTAGGGGCTACTGATACTATTGATGCTTCAGTGCAAGACCCGGTTCAACTATTGTTAGACCAAACAAATGGCGGGGTAGATTATAGTATTGAGTCAGCTGGCAGTACCAAGACCATCGAGCAGGCATTTTCTGCCGTCAGAGATGGCGGTGGTGAATGTGTATTTGCTTCACATCCACCTGATACTGAGATGATTCGTCTAGAGCCGCACGCATTTCATCGAGGAAAAAAGATTTCAGGCAGCTGGGGCGGAAGCGCTAACCCTGATGTCGATATACCAAAGCTTGCAGAGTTATTTAGGAAAGGACAATTGCCTCTAGAGAGGCTGATAAGCAAGACTTATTCATTGGATAAGGTCAATGAAGCTGTTGATGATTTAGATGAAGGGAAGCTTGTTAGGGCTATCATTGACACAAAGCCTGACCTTGGTATCAGTGATGAGTTTTGACCCTTCGGTAAGGCTGATCAAAAAAGATCAAAATGTATACTCTTCAACTGGTAAGAATATTCAGGTTGATAACGTCATGATTCAATGGCTGGTTTCTCAGGCTGAGAAGAATAATAGCCATAAATGCCGGATATGCCTCCATCATAAAAAAGGCAGCGCTGTTCAGGAGATGGTCATCGCTTATAAAAAAGGTGTTCGATTACCCATTCATCGCCAACTTGGAAAACATGTCAGTTATTCGATACTAGCTGGTGAGTTGGAACTAAATTTGTATGATGACTTTGGCGAGTTAAAGGAGTGTATTCCTATGTCCTTTGATGGCGAAACTGGAGTCAGGCTGTGTAGGCTTGACGCATCTTCCTTCAGAAATATGACGGTGAAGTCAGACGTTGTCGTGTTCCACGAAGTGGCGAACGGCCCATTCAACGAACTTGATACTGAATGGTTACAGAAATGAAAGTTCGATTTAGAGATCTATCAATTCAAGACGTGCAACTGAGGGCGAAGTTATCACTGACCTTTGAACGCTTGATGGGGCACGGGATGTTTATTCTTGGACAAGAAGTCGAACGGTTCGAGCAATTGATTGCGTCATACTTTGGGTTTGAGTATGCAGTAGGTGTTGGAAATGGGACTGACTCGTTATTCTTATCGCTTGTCGATAAAGGAATAGGCGCGGGTGATGAAGTTCTGGTGCCAGCATTATCCTGGGTTGCCACGGCAAATGCAGTTGCAGCGACAGGAGCCAAGCCCGTATTTATAGATGTGTTAGAGCATGATGTCCTTCTGGATATTACCTCTGCCGAAGTAAAAGTTAGTGACCGAACAAAAGCGCTTATTCCGGTTCATTTTTTGGGTAGGCTATGCGATATCGACCAACTTGAAGAGTTTGGCAAAAAACATGGTCTTGCAATCATTGAAGATGCTTCTCAAGCATTTGGTGCGAAATTCAATGGTAGTGTTTCCCATAGTCTCAGCCAGTGTGTTTGTCTTAGTTTGAACCCTATGAAGGTTTTTGGTGGACTCGGTGAAGCGGGAGTAATTTTGTGTCGTGACTCAGAGCAGGCCGAACGATTCAAACAGATAAGGAATAATGGGATAAATCCAGAAACTAGGCAGTGCGAAACGCTGAGTACAAATCACAAGATAGATGCGCTTCAGGCAGCACTGATGGTTGATCTGCTAGAGGGAGTTGACCAGCGTTTAGAGATGCGACGAGCCATGGTCTCTAGTTACCAAAGGCAATTAGAGGATGTTGTCGATTTTTTGAGTGTAAGAGATGAGTATGAGGACTCTCCGTATTGCGTCACCATTCTAGTAAATGAGAGGGGTGAACTTATGGAATATTTGAATGAGCTTGGTGTTGAAAGCCAGGTGGTTCATTCACCGATCTTGCCAGATCATCCTATATATAAAGGTTCGTGTAATGAGGTTTTTCCAAATGCTAATAGATACATACAGCAAGCTTTGAGTTTACCTCTGCACGATAACTTGACTGAAAACGAAATTGAGTTTGTTTGTGAGTCAATAAGAGCGTTTTTGAGGAGGTAAATTTGTGATGTTGGGGAAAACCTATGTTTTGGATGCAGGTGCTAGGTACGGGATTCACCCTACCTGGAACGATTTTCGTGCCGAACTGAAGTACTTTGCTTTTGAGCCGGATCCTGAGGAGGCGGCTCGGCTAGATAAAAGCTTTGGCTCTGATCAGTATTCGGTGTCGCGGCAGGCGCTGGGTAAGGAGCAGGGTACTGCCCGTTTCAACATTGCATCTCACAAAGCGCTCTCTTCGTTACTAGAGCCTGATGTAGACTCTCAATGGTTCAAGGACTATAGGCCATCCACTTCAGAAGTGACGGAATCTATTGAGGTTGAAGTAACAACCGTTGATGCATTCTCTACTGCTAATGGTGTGAACTTCGATTTTTTGAAAGTAGATACAGAAGGCACAGAGCAAGATGTTATCGAAGGGGCTTCGAGCCAGCTTGAATCAAGTATTCTTGGTGTAAGGTCGAGTGTTAATTTTCAGCGTTGTTATGTCGGACAAAAACTATTCTCGGAAAACCACGAGTATCTATTATCAAAAGGGTTTGTTTTGTTGAATATGGATTATGCGGGTTATGGCACGCCAAAGAACAGCTTCTTCGCAAAGCCTGACCCGGTATCTTCCGAGCAACATAGGTATGGCGTACTTATCAACTCTGATGCGGTTTGGGTAAAGCCTGTTGAGAATATACTAAATGACGATGCGGTGGGCTCTGCAATTTCTGCTTTGAAGTTAGCGTGCTTTTGTTTTTCAAACTCCGCACCGGATGTTGCTGTTGATGTGCTTGAAAAGTATGTCGAGAAATTTGCTTTGTTCCCACATGAAATTATGGAGACAAAACTGTATCGATATACATTGTTTGCATCGTTCCGCTTCTTGGGTAAATGGCGCGTACATGAAAGTGAAAACTGGTACAACGCGCAAGCTGTATTCAATCGAATTTTTCATCAGGAACTTACTGGTGGGCATCAATATTGGGCAACTCTGCAAGAGTTAGAAAGGGGACTGTAGTGGCGATTTCAACTTATTATGGCAAGAACAAGGGTAAAACTGCTCTCGAGTTATATTCAACGACACCTGATGGAGACAAAGTGGTTCACCGCCAATTGTGCGATCAGGAGGCTTATGATACGTGGCATCTAGCGGATTTGTACAAGGAAATACTCTATTGCAGAAAGTTGATGAAGCGAACAGATTTAAATTTGGAGTCGCTCCCTAGAAAGGAAAAAGACTTACTGATCTATTTGATATTGTATTCGATACGAGAAATATCGATCGTGACAGAGCTCGGTTCAAGTTTATTTGAAATGATAGATGGTTTAGAGCTGGTAGAAAGGTTTGTTAAAAGTGAGGGTATTCAGAAAGAGCTTGATCTCAAGTCGATAAAATATCGTGGTATAGAGATCTCCGAATTACTTTGTGAGTCTACCTTAGACCTCCATCCAAATTATGATATTGATTTATACCTAAGTGTAGCGAATTGTGACGGTGCGTTGGGATTGTTGTATGACCGTTGCGTGTCCAGCTATGCTTTTGATAACGCAACAGAGCTGGCTGAATTTATTAACCGTTCAGATGTCGCTTTAATGAATCTGTTTTTAGCAAAAGGTGACAGCTTCAGTTCGAAAAGGCTTGGTAAACAACTGACATATTTCTCCGCTACAGAATTAGAAAAAAACGTAGATAAGCGTATTTTTCACTTGTTTGGAACGAAGGCGCCTGGTCCTGCATCGGGCCAAGACTTAGCGGGGGGGAACGAAGTCCTTGAAGGTTTTTTTCTTATTTGTGATGAGCAGTCTCTAGACAAAATTATGAGCACCTCGTTTTTAAATAAGCAGATAAGTTACTTCTTCGAAGCCAAGCAAGTCGTACCTAAAACACTACATGAAGCATTTGAACTTGCCAGTACGAGCAATTAATGAAAATAGTCGTACTCGCTTCTAAGGAAGTCGGCAGTAAGTGTGTTGGAGAATTGCTCAACCAAGGTTATTTGATAAGCCGTATTCTTACGGAGCCATGTGACAAGGAAATTATAGCGTTAGCTGAGAGCAATTGTATTGAAACTGTTTTGTTTCCAGAAGCGCTTTCCTGGCTAGAGAGTCAAGAGCATGAAGCGTTCGATTGGCTAATCAACCTATGGAGTAGCCGGATCTTAACTGAAACACAACTTAATAAAGCTAAGTATAAAATGAACCTGCACCCTTCGTATGTTCCTCATTGTCTAGGAAGCGACACGGCGACATGGACTCTGTTGACTGATGCCCCGGTTGGCGTGTCCATTTTGGATATGAGTCCCAGAGTTGATGAAGGGGGCGTCTATGTGACCAAAAAATTGGATAGGGTGTATCCAGAAAGAGCCGTAGACCTCCAACAGCGCTTAAAAAAGGCGTCTGTGGATTTGTTTTCACAACAAGTTGGTGCGGTATTGTCCGGCGAAACTCCTTCGGTCCCGCTTAGTGAAATAAAGTCCAAATTTCGTCGTTCAGAAACGGTCAATAGTCAATTGAAGAATATTGCAGAATTGACCACAGACCAGAAAGCGTTCCTTGATTGGGTATTGGCACATGACTTTTCAGAAGATACACAGGCTGGAATTCAGATTGGGGATAAAATTATTAGACTACAGGTAGCGATTGAACATGCTGGAGAATGACGACAGATCCTATTTTCTGATTATTGGTAATGGTAGAACTGGTTCAACGTGGCTGACTACCTTATTAGGTGAGTATAGTGAAATAGATTCTGATTATGAACTGAAATGGGAGCCACGGTACCCCGCGGCCCCACTTCATGTCGTTATTGAGCACAGTTCGCCAACTATAGTTCGTATGTTAGACGAGCATATAGGCAAAGAAGGCAAGGTTGTTGGTTCAAAGTTGATCTTGGACCCTTATCGATTTCTCTCTCAGAATGAGCTTGATAGTTTGTTCAGTAAAATTTGCGATAAGCTTAAGTTGATATACCTCACGCGTGACTATTTTGAGCTGAATATGTCTTTTATGCGAGGGGCGTTTAATCTGACGAACACAAGCCGCCAATCAGATACGATGCTATATAAGTCGCTAAACTCCTTGAGGTCTGATAATCGTGACCGGCAAGATCAAGAGGTTGATCTGTCAGCTAATAAAACAAGGTTTATCGAGAACCTCATTGTCCTTTTATTTAATGATATCGCTATATCGGAATTCATCTCATTTCGAGATCAGCCGTTCATCAATGTTGATTACCAAGATTTGAGAGATCGGCTTTATGAAGTGGCTAACTTGGTGATACCTGGAGACGTTGACAGCGACCAGTTTGAAAAACTTATTGAAAACCCGCCGATTAAAAAGCTGAAGGAAATTAATGTCAACAGGGAAACCGATTTGTACAGTGAAATGAAGCATCTTAGTACTTCCTTTCAGAGTGTTAGGGATGGGCATCGTCGTGGTGAAGTCGCAATGAATCATGTGTTTGAGTTTCATGAAAACTCTGTGGAGTTGGTTAATACAGAGTTATTGACTGCATTAAAAGCAGTGCAATTTTATGAGTCAAAATTTAGGTGCTAATGTAGGGTAGGTCAGGTTATGAAATTCTATTTTTCTTTGCCGGTGTGGGGTGAAAAATATATCACTTTTTTCACTACTTATACGCTCAAGTTACTTTTAGCTGATGGCAATATACCTTTCTTGGCACGAACTCAAAATACTGATATTCATTTTTTCCTGTATTGCGAAGAACAGGATATTTGCCGTCTAACAGACCATCCTTTGATAGCTAAGTTGAGCTCTTTTTGTGAATTACATTTTGTAGACTTAGATAAGTTTGAACAGTGGTCTGAATCAAGAAATAAGTATTCAAAAATGAACGCAGCGCATATGCACACATTGAATAAATCTGTTGAGCAAGAGGCGTTCTATGTTCCTCTTGTCGCGGATTCTGTAATCAGTAGCGCGTTTTACCAATATTGTTTTGAAAAAATCGTACAGGGCTATGAAGCCGTTTTGACTCGTGCGTTTCGAATGGATGAAAAGAAGTTTGAGAATCATATCGCTGAAACGAATACAGATCATGGGGGTTCTATCCCACTAGATGCTGACCGCGTATGCGACCATATATTCGAGCTGTTACACAAGGAAGAATATTTCGACAATGTTTACTCGCCACAAAGAAAGAGCTTTAGTAAGAACCGGCTGAATTGGATCGATGAAGGTCAGTCGATTATTACGCGTAACGTTAGGTATTTTCCGTCTGTATCGAAAGTGAGCTCAGAGTTTGAAGGGTGCGTGACTGTGGATGACGGGACGATTCTTTTAGATTTTCGTAACAAGCTGGATAAGCTCTTTATTGTGAAAGATCCACGAGAATGCTTCTCAGGTAGTCTAGCCGATGACTCTGATATATTTGACACAATAAGCTCTCCATTTTCTCATGTTGAAATTTCCAAATTTCTTTCAGAACATATAGATCCATTCTTTCTTTATTTTTTCTCTCAACCTATAGAGCTTGTTGTTAATCGCAGGAGTGAAGCGTTTGTCGAAAGAGCAGAGCAGGATTATTCGCTGGTTATGGAAGGATATGAGCTTTATGTTGAACAGAAGAAAGCCCTAGCCAGGCTGAGTGATTTTGAATCTAGCAACAAGCTTCCGGCCTGGTGTTTTTCAGTAGATTTCTTGAATACCGTCGTCAGACGATTTAATGGTATTCTTGCAGACGAAAAGGCGTTATATATCTACGGAGCGGGCGAGCATACGAAGGTTTTGCTTTATTCGAGCCCTTGTTATTCAAATATTCTTGGTATTATTGATAAAGATACCAAAAAGCATGGGACGAGAATGTTTGGTTACCCCGTGGTGAGCGTGAAGTCTATGATGCAAAGCTCCGCGCCTATTGTTATATCTTCTCAAGCTTTCGAGCGTGAAATATGTGCTGAATTGACGGCCTGTGTAAGCGAATCAACAAAAATATATAAGCTATATGACTGATATTTCACTCAATCGAGAAAAAAGAGTCTTTGTAACGGGCAACTTTAATATCCTTCACCCAGGGCATCTGAGGTTTCTTAAATTCGCTTCTGAGCAGGCGGAGCATCTTGTAGTTGGGCTCCTTGCTAAGGGCTTTTCAGAAGGCGCATTTCTAGAGGACTCAGAGCGCAAAGAGTCTTTGGAGTCGGTGTCGTTTGTCGATGAAGTCGTGCTGGTCGAAGACAACTTGCCAGAATTATTGAGAGAATTAAAACCCGCATATGTGGTTAAGGGCCGCGAGTTTGAGAATCAATTCAATGTTGAGTCCGAAATAATCCAAGAGTTTGGCGGGAGGATTCTTTTTGGCTCAGGTGAGCCTGTCACGGTCACATCCACCTTCGTCAATGAAAACCAAGTCTTCTGTCCAATAGATACAGACTACAAAGCGCTTGCGTACCTGAAGCGGCATAAAATATCCTCTGGAAAAATT
>ENA-OSET01004032-OSET01004032.1-sediment-metagenome-genome-assembly--contig:-NODE-4032-length-13169-cov-3.241903_pt1 | contig 13169 bp, 10 predicted proteins | sample MGYA00237882_ERZ534229 | MGnify/ENA primary metagenome ERZ534229 (study PRJEB26408, sample SAMN06266212) | sediment metagenome | isolation source: Hudson Canyon methane seep mesocosm | place...
TTGCCCTGTTCCAGGGTCAAAATTTGCGCAAGGTCATCTATATTGGCCATGATCAAATTGAACCAAGTCCGCAGAATGTTGGCCCTGCCCTTCACCGGCATTGCCTGCCAGGCTGGCATTGCCGCTTCTGCCGCATCGATTGCCCGCTGGGTTTCAACGGCACCCAAGCTTGAAATCTTACCCACTACTTCACCGTTGTGAGGATTCAGAACATCAACACTGCCGCCATTATCAGCATCAACCCACTCGCCGTTGATGTAGGACTGAGAACGCAGTAAAGAAGGGTTTTTCAGATTCATTAGGATCATTTCCTTTTTGGGTGGCCTCACAGCTGTAAGGATTTATTCTTGCCATAAACTAGCTAAATAATAGCTATAAATAGTCTATTTGAAAGATTCACTCTGGCGTGGCACAGGATGCCAGAGCGCTTACGCTCATAAAATCAGTTTTTATCGTCACTTAGGTCGACTTATTCTAACCTAAGCCACGTCCAACAGCTCAGTTAAAAATGCCTGAGCCGGTGTAGAGAGCGGGTAGCGGCGGCGAGTGATGACACCCACCTTGCGACTGAGTGAAGGTCCTTGCAGAGGCCGGCACTCAACACCCAAGTTCTGCATTTGCGACATAATCAAATTGGGCACCGCGCTCACCCCCAAACCGGCCGCCACCATCTGCCCGATCGTCACCAACTGATTAGCTTCAAATTGAATCGATAGAAACATCTTGTGTTCGGCCAAGGCCGTGTCTACCAGCTCACGCACACTCGAGGGGCGCTGCAAGGCGACAAAGGGTTCTTTGCTCAAATGCTGCCATTGTATGCTGGCGTGTTTTAACAAGGGGTGAGCGGGCGGCAAGGCGGCGACAAATTTGTCCGTAAATAAAGGCTCAAACACCAGATCCTCAGAGTCGCCGGGATCAAAAGAAACACCAATCTCCACTCGCCCGCTGCGCACCATGTCCACCACGTCCTCGGCAATAATGTCGTGGACACTCACATTAATGGCAGGGTGTTTCTCGCGGAAACTACGAATGATTAATGGCAGCTGAGTACTGGCAAAAGAGGGCATGGCCGCAACCGCTAGTCGCCCTCGCTGCAATGAAAACCGGTTGTGGAGGTCGTCCAGCGCGCCCTCCCAATCACTCAACAGCCGCTGCGCGACCGGCAAGAACTCGGCGCCCTCGGGTGTCAGCGCCAGCGTTCTGGTGGAACGCGCCAGCAATTGCCCACCGACCGCCTCCTCTAGGTTTTTAATCGCTATACTCAATGCGGGCTGAGACAGATGCACCAGCGAGCAGGCCTCCGCGAAACTCTTCGCTTGAGCCACCGCCACAAAGGCTTTGAGCTGTTTTACGGTGATGTTTGATGCCACGGCTTTTGGCGCCCCTCAATTCATTTAATAAACTAATCAATTGTTAGATTAAATCGATTTGCTAAATATAAAGCGCTGTAGGAAGCTTAGCAACCTAAGGGTATTTATTTGGGAGTTTAGAATATGGCTGGATTTAACAAAGTGGTCGGCAGCTACGAAGAAGCAATGGCTGGCCTCAGTGACAACATGACCGTCATCGCCGGGGGGTTTGGCCTTTGCGGCATTCCAGAAAACCTCATTAATCAGATTAAAAAAATGGGCACCACGGGCCTCACCGTGGTGTCCAACAACTGCGGCATCGACGGCTTTGGTCTTGGTGTGCTTCTGGAAGATCGCCAAATTAAAAAAATGGTGGCCTCCTATGTGGGCGAAAACAAAATGTTCGAAGATCAATTATTGTCGGGTGAACTGGAGGTTGAGCTGACGCCCCAGGGCACACTGGCAGAGAAAATGCGTGCCGGTGGTGCGGGCATTCCCGCCTTCTATACCGCCACGGGATATGGCACCCCCGTTGGTGAGGGCAAAGAAGTACGCGAATTTAACGGCCGCCCCTACATTCTTGAGGAATCGGTGACCGGAGATTTTGCCATTGTGAAAGCCTGGAAAGCCGATCGCTACGGCAATCTGGTTTATCGACATACGGCCCAGAATTTTAATCCCGGCGCGGCCACCGCAGGTAAAATTACCGTTGTGGAGGTTGAGGAGATTGTTGAACCCGGTGAGCTGGAACCCAGCCAGATTCATACCCCAGGCATTTTCGTGGACCGTGTCATTTTAGGCACCTTCGAAAAACGTATTGAACAGCGCACTGTGCGCACGGCTTAGGAGAGAAAGACAATGGCACTTACCCGTGAACAACTCGCACAACGTGTTGCCCAGGAACTGCAAGACGGTTATTACGTAAACTTGGGCATAGGCATCCCTACACTAGTGGCCAACTATGTCCCCGAAGACATGGACGTCATGCTGCAGTCCGAGAACGGCCTGCTGGGAATGGGGCCCTTCCCTACGGAAGATGAAATCGATGCGGACATGATTAATGCCGGTAAACAGACGGTAACCGCGATTGATGGCGCGTCCATTTTTTCATCCGCCGATTCCTTTGCCATGATTCGAGGCGGTCACGTAGACCTCACCGTTCTGGGCGCCTTTGAAGTTGACGTATCCGGCAACATCGCCTCCTGGATGATTCCCGGCAAATTAATCAAGGGCATGGGCGGCGCAATGGACCTGGTGGCCGGCGCGGATAACATTATTGTCACAATGACCCATGCCAGCAAACACGGCGAATCAAAACTGCTCGATAGTTGCTCTCTGCCACTGACAGGCGCGGGCTGCATCAAGAAAGTCGTGACGGACCTGGCCTATATCGAAATCGCCGATGGCAAGTTCTGGCTTAAAGAGCGCGCACCCGGCGTCAGTGTAGAGGAGATCATCAAGCTGACAGCAGGTGAACTGCAGGTGCCGGACCATGTGCCTGAAATGAAATTCTAAACAGTTGTTTGAAACACCTGTATAATATCGTCTTTTAATCTTTAAGTTGTTGTTAGGAGTAGTACATGAGTGAACGTGAAGTTGTCGTATTGGCCGGTGTGCGCACCGCGGTAGCCGATTTTGGCGGTAGCCTTAAAGACGTGCCCCCCACCGATTTGGCCGGGCAAGTTATTGCCGAAGCGGTTAAACGCGCGGGTGTTGAGCCCTCGGACATTGGCCACTGCGTGATTGGCAATGTGACCCATTCTGATCGTCGTGACATGTACATGAGTCGAGCGGCTTCACTCAAAGCCGGTCTGCCCGAAACAACACCCGCATTGACCGTCAACCGCTTGTGCGGCTCGGGTTTGCAATCAATTGTGTCTGCAGCTCAGATGATTCTGTTGGGTGACTGCGACGCAACAGTTGCCGGTGGAGCGGAGTCAATGAGTCGTGTCCCCTACTGGTTGCCAAATGCTCGCTTTGGTGCGCGGATGGGTGACGCGGCCATGGTAGATGCCATGACTGGCGCCCTGACTTGCCCGGTGACAGATACTCACATGGGCATTACTGCTGAAAACATCGCTGAGAAGTGGGAAATCAGTCGCGAAGCGCAAGATGCACTAGCGGCAGAAAGCCACAATCGTGCAGAGCGCGCAATCAAAGAAGGACGTTTTGTAGACCAGATTTTGCCCATTGAAGTGAAAACCCGCAAAGGTGTTCAAGTGTTTGAGCAAGACGAACATGTTCGTTTTGATGCAAGCGCTGAAGGTTTTGCAAAACTGCGTCCGGTATTCAAAAAAGATGGCACAGTGACGGCTGCCAATGCATCGGGCCTGAATGACGCCGCTGCGGCCCTGGTTTTGATGGAGCGTGGAGCAGCAGAAAGCAAAGGCCTAAAACCGATGGCCCGCCTGGTGAACTATTCATTTGCCGGCGTGGAACCCAAATACATGGGTATTGGCCCTGTGCCAGCGGTGAAGTCTCTGCTGGAGAAGACCGGTTTAACCGTTGCCGATATTGATGTGTGGGAGGTAAACGAAGCGTTTGCGGCACAGGCACTTGCCGTTGTGCAAGACCTGGAAATTCCACCCGAGAAGGTGAATCCAAACGGCTCCGGTATTTCTATTGGGCACCCGATTGGCGCTACCGGCTCTTTGATCACCGTTAAAGCACTTTATGAATTACAGCGTACCGATGGTCGTTATGCTGTAGTAACAATGTGTATTGGCGGCGGCCAGGGCATTGCGGCTCTGTTTGAGAAAATCTAAGTTCCGAACAGACTTTCCAAAAAGCCTCCAAAAAAAAAGGCCAGCTTAAAGCTGGCCTTTTTAATTTCCTAAGTTCGAAGCTTAGAAATCCATATCAAAGTTAATACCAATGGTACGTGGCTTTGAAGGCCAGGTTTGAGCATTCACCAAACCATAGCCGTAGGTGCCATCAACATCGGCATTCGCACAACCACGCTCGAAGTACTCTTCACTGAAGACATTCTCAACCCACACAGTCACACTCCAGTTATCTGCACTTTCAAAACCCGCACGCACGTTCAAAGTATCGTAGGAGTCCTGTGAGATATTCTCAATCGCGTCGAGGTCGCTGAACTGCTGATCCTGATAGAAGTGCTCCATGGTGAAGAAAGTGTCACCATTTTCCATGGGCAGACGATAGGTTGCCAAGAAAGCCGTATTCACTTCTGGCGCGAAAGGCAAGGCGTTACCCGCACACCCAGACTCTGCACAAGCAACACCGGCCACATCGGAATCATCAGTGATTTCGGTATCTTGCAGAGACAAGGTAAAGAACAAGTCCCAGTGCTCATTAGGCAGGTAGCGAATATCAAATTCCGCGCCGGTGCCTTCTGCTTCACCCAGATTGTCCACCAGACTTGAACCGTTGTCGAAATAAACAAACTGCAGGTCGCTGTATTCGTAGAAATAAACAGATGCATTAATCTGCAGCGTATTGTTCAGCAATTTGGTTTTAACACCCAGCTCATAGCTGTCGACATATTCGGGATCAAACTTGGTGGGTTTTGCGCCATCTGGAATCACATCACCATAGTTTTCGTCCAACCAATCAGCACCATCAACTCCCTCTGGGAAATCAATACCGAAGGTAGCAAATCCACCCGCTTTGTATCCCTGACCGTAGTTACCGTAAATAGACACTTCATCAGAAGGCTGATAGTTAAATGCCAAACGGTGTGTTACTTCGGACCAATCGGCACTGTCGGCGATAAATCCGTCAGTGTAAAAACCGGTGTTAAAGTCATTGCCCAGATAGCCACCTGCATAAGGGATAGAGGTGGACATTTTTTTGCTATCTTCTGTATAACGAACGCCATACATCAAATCCACTGACTCGCTAACGGTGTAGGTGAAGTCGGCAAACACTGCCCAGCCATCACTTTCCACTTTGTTGAAGCTGGCTTCATTTTTATCGGAAAGCGCATCGGCTGCTGCTTCGTCGCGATCATCCTGGGTAACTTCAGATATGTCGTCGTAACCCATCCACCAAACCAGCCAGTTATCATCGGCACAGCTGTCTGCAGGGCCTTCAAAATCATCAGCATCTGTTCTGCTGATAGTGGCACAGTAGTCATTCTCGTCTGCGAAGGCGCCAAACTCAGCGTCGATATCTTCCTGGTAAGCACTGGCACCCAAGAACCAAACAAGATTGTCACTTTCAAAACTCAGGCGAACTTCTTGGCTGAAGTAATCCACAAAGTTATCTTGCATGTAGTGGTCAACACGCAGAGGGCTCGCATCATAGTCTTCCAGGTAATGGAAGTTAAAGGTCTTGTAACCGGTAATTGATGTCAAAGACAGAGATTCGCTGATATCAAAATCTAACTGAAGTGAGACATTAAAAATTTCGGATTCATCGATAGAATCGCGGCCTAACAGGTCAGAGTTGATTTCGTCTCTGTCCAGACCCTCTGCTGGATCCCAGTACACTGACGCGTTTTGTTCGCGGTCTTCATACTGTAAAACCAGATGACCCTCAACCGACTCGCCTTCATATAAAAAGGAGGTACGAATAGAAGAACGCTCGTGGAAACCGTAATTGTCCCCGCCCTGAATGTTATTCAACCAACCATCGTTTTCAGTGGTTAATACACTACCGCGGAAATACAAACGATCGGTCAGCGGCACATTGTAGGTACCGGTGAGTTCATACAAACTATCTTCTGCAATGCTGACCCCGATTTTACCTTCGGTCTCATTAACAGGTTTGGCCGTGATAATGCTCACAGCACCGGCAATGGCGTTGCGACCAAACAGAGTGCCCTGAGGCCCCTTGACCACTTCGGCACGCTCCATGTCAAAAAATGAGGTCTGGACTCCGCCAGTACGACCGGCCCACACACCGTCGACAAATACGGCAACAGACGGGTCACCACCCACACCAAAGTCATTGGTGCTGATGCCACGCATTGCCATCGCATCGGTGAAACTATCTTCTGTCGCGCCATTAAAGCCTGGCGTCATCACTACAAGGCCACGAACGTCGTCAATACCCGCACGCTCCATGAAATCTTCACCAAACGCATTCACTGCCATTGGCACGTCTTGTAAAGTCTGCTCACGCATCTGTGCGGTCACGGTAATTTCTTCAATCTGGAAATCTTGGGAAAACGCAGTGGGAGCTTGAACAGCCGCCACACTGACCGCTGCGGCTAACAGGGTTTTAGAGAAAGCTTTGGATGAATTGAACATGATTGCCCTCATTTTTGTTGGTGTCTAAAGCGCTCGAGCCTCTCAACTCTATAGGCCTGCCCCCTTATCCCGGGAGTTCAATGTGCCTGTGCTTTAATAGAATAGGCTATATTTTGCACGATGCGTAAAACAGCCCCATCGAACAATGCATCTTTTCGAATAAACATTCAACTATTTTATGAGAATATATGTAGGTATTTGATATAACACCCCTCAAAATACCGAGCATACATTCAATATATTTGGCATTTATTACAGTTTCATGCAAACTCTACAACACCAGCTGTAGGGATTATGGAAATAGAGCTGGCTGCCGAACAACAGATGTTATGTGAAAAGTAACAATGATGGGCCTTGCTGAATACAGGAGTGCACAAGTGACATATAGCGTTATAAAACAACAAGTTAAAACACAAAATTTTCAGCCACGGTCACATTTCGCCCGCAGAAAAGTGCCTGCCTTCAAGCGAGACCAAGCTCCACTTGAGCACTGTAGCCTGTTGAGAAACAAGCCTTGCAAGCCCTCATACCCCAAATTTTCTACAGAACACCAACATGAGAATATCGTTTGCCCAAGCCTGGATCAAAAATCGAATGATCAATCATGTTTTGAGGGCGTTTTTTTGTTATTCTGTCGAAATGAGGCCCCTATCAGACACCCATTCAATTTGAGAGTCCCATCATGAGCCACCGTCGCCTATATGAAACAGACGCTTTTGATTATGAGCAAAAAGTCCCTTCTTATTGGGAGTCGTCAGTTGAAGCCCCCTCTGTCACGGGTTCGGCGTTTAATAGTGAGACCATTTACGATGTCGCAGTGATAGGCGGTGGTTTTACCGGCCAGTCTGCTGCACTCACTCTCGCTAAGGAAGGCAACCTGAAAGTCGCCATTGTAGAGGCAGGTGGCGTTGGCTGGGGAGCCTCTGGTCGCAACGGCGGTTTTTGCTGTATGGGTGGAGGTAAAGTGACCTATGACAAGCTGATTAAAAAATATGGCCTCAGTGACACTCAACACTATCTGAGAATCCAGCGTGAAGCCGTGGAACTGGTGAGGTCGATCGGGCAGGCCAACGCCATTGATTTTGACGCCTGTGGCGAAGGGGAAATGATGCTCGCACACAAGCCGGGCATTGCTAAATCATTCAAAGACGAACAATATTTTCTCAAATCACAATTTGGTATCGAGGCCCAGCTATTCAGTCAAAGTGAACTTAAAGAACAGGGAATGAACGCTAAGGGAATTCATGCCGGACTGCACACACCCGTCGGCTTTGGCATAAACCCCTTGAAATATACTTACGGCCTTTATGAGGCCTGTGTGCGAGCGGGAGTGCACTGGCATGAACACTGCGCGGTCGATCAGTGGAGTAAATCTGGTGACTTGCACTTGCTTGACACGGCCAAAGGCCTGCTGCGCGCGCGCAAGATAATTGTAGCAACCAACGGGTATACAGCAGAAAACCTCCACACGGAACTCTCGGGAAAATTGCTACCTGTTATGTCAAACATCATCGTCACTCGCCCCCTTAAAGAATCGGAGTTAGAGGCACAGGGCTGGAACAATCATACAATGAGTTTTGACAGCCGAAACTTGCTGCACTATTTTCGGCTGTTGCCGGATGGACGATTCCTGTTTGGAGGCCGCGGTGGAATCAGTGCCGCCAACAATAGCCTGGTACCGATGGAACAACAACTTACCCGGGAATTTCAACAAATGTTTCCCGAGTGGCGCGACGTAGAAAGAGATTATTTTTGGCGCGGTTTTGCGGCCCTGAGTTATCAATTGAGCCCTCATGTCAGCGCTTTTAAACACGATAAAAGCGCCTTTTATGCCATGGCTTATCACGGAAATGGCGTGGCCATGGGTACCTGGTGCGGACAACAAGTTGCAAATTTGTTACTTGGAAAAAAACATGACATCCCAAGCTTTTTACAAAAACCTTTGCAAAAATTCCCGTTACCTTTTTTACGGAAACTCTACTTACGCGGGGCCTATTTGGGTTACCACATTAAGGACGCTTGTTTTTAAGGCAGAATATAAAGGCAGGGTTTCCGGCCTTTATATTCTAACGCGTTCAATTTAATTAACTTTCCATGTAGACCTTACGTACTTTTTCAACAACGTGGCTAACGCCCGCCCAGCCCTTTTTCAACATGATCATGTCACCCGCTTTTAGCTCATAGACATCATCTTCATCGCCCGTCAAAATCCAATGCCCCTCCAGGATGTAACACATTTCATCGCTAGGGCGCTCGAGACGATATTTGCCAGGCGTGCATTCCCAAATACCATTCTCGCGCCCCTGATCATCTGAATAATAAATTTTTCCGTAAGTGTGTGGTGCGGTATCTTCTAGTGGTCGCTTATGCGCGCCCCAGTCTTCAAGATCATTGACAGCAACAGCTTGGGGGACAAAGGGTAGTGGCATAGGGGTTTCTCCGTTTACTTTATTAAGACTGAATGTCTGGCCTGTGATTCAAAACATTGGGAACGGGCCATGAGAGACAAGGCAACTTGAAATGAATCGACACCTCTAAATTCATCATATCATCACGCACCCCATTAACCGAATTATAGTTCAAGTTAATGCGTTCAGTTTAGGGAAGGACTGTTGCTGTCGAGTAACTTCAATAGGGAGACGAGCTGCGCATCCATTCTGCAGCCCGTTAACATTGATCAATAAGCCCTAATTAAAGGGCATGAATGCGGCTTAGCGCTCGAATTTCTTACTGAGGATAATTGAAGTTTGTGTCCGTTGAACGCCATCGATCAAGGCCATTGCGTCTATATCCCTATCCAGTGCTTCAGTAGTTTCTTCCTGAACAATTGCAGCCAGGTCAAATTCACCACTTAAAGAATACAGCGAGCGAACAGAGCTGAGCTGCTCCAATTGCCTCACTACATGTACAGACTGTTTCTGGTCCACCGCTATCAGCACGTTAGCAGATACCTGACGTTTCAAGTGCTCTGGGTGCAAGCGCACGGTATAAGCCTGAATCACACTGTTTTTCTCTAGTCGCCGCATGTGCTCCTGAACGGTTGCTCGGGTAACACCTAAATTTCGTGCCAGGTCTGTGACACTTTGACGACTGTTCTCCGTCAGTAAATCCAGCAACTGACGATCAAGTTCATCCATTCCGCAGTACTCCATTTTTATTATGTTTATTTAATAAGCCCTCAATCGGCCTGGCCGGTGAGCAGCTCTGGATTTTTCATGTCGTTTGTGTGAAGGTGTGTGTCCGCATCAGGCACTTTCTTTAAGTAAGCCAGCACACTTTTCTTTAGAAATTTTCAAACGCCAGAAATTAGCCAAATTGTACACCTGACCAGCCTATTTGATCAATATAAATTGGCAATTTATACAGTATAATCATTCAATTTGTCGGCACACCCTCCTAAAATAGCTCTCATCTGACCGGATTTGCACCGCGACAGTGCACCCCCGTGCAATGCAAAGGCAAGTCCGACCCATAGGGATCGCTTAAAGGTAAATTGCCATGCTGACAAAAACACGCAGCCCCCAATTCGATATTGAAAATATTCACAACCATATCGCAAAAGAAGGTTACCAAGACCCCTTCCTGCTGCTTGATACCGAAATACTTCGTCACAACGCGAATCGCTTCATGGCCGCGATGCCCCGTGTACAGCCTCACTATGCCGTTAAGTCTAATCCTGACCAACGAGTGCTCTCTTGCATGAAAGAAGAAGGTGTTCGTTTTGAGGTCGCTTCAAAGGCAGAGCTGGATGCCTTATTGGCCATGCAAGTCCCGGCCGCTGAAATATTCTACAGCAACCCTGTTAAATCTCGTCGATACATCGAACATGCCGCATCCAAGGGTGTTGAATGGTATGTCATCGACTCCCCTGAGGAGTTAACAAAAGTAGTTGAAGTCAAACCCGATGCCAAGCTCTACCTGCGTATCTATACCACCAACGAAGGGTCTGGTTATGCCTTGTCGAGCAAATTTGGGGCTCACCCGGAAGAAATCGTCACCATTATTGAACATGCCAAAAAATGCAATGCAAACTTGGCTGGCCTTACCTTTCACGTGGGTTCTCAATGCGCAAACGTTAACAACTGGCGTGTTGGTATTCGAACCGCAAGGGAAGTGTTTGATCAGATGATTGCTGCTGGGTTTAAACCTGAGCTGCTGAATTTGGGTGGCGGATATCCGGTTGAACTGGGCTCCGTGGTACCCTCCATCGAAGAGATTGGCGCCGTGGTTAACAAAGAGCTGGAAGCTTTCCCAGAGGATGTTCGGGTGATTGCTGAACCTGGCCGTTTCATGGTGGCTGACGCAGGTTATTTTGTTGCACAAGTTGTTGGCAAAACTACGCGCTGCGGCAAGCCCTGGCTTTATATTGACGCAGGTTTTTACGGCGGTCTGATCGAACTGAAAGATGGTTTGGGCTATCAAATGCTGACGGACAAATCAGGTGAACTCGTTGGCACCACCGTAGCTGGCCCAACCTGTGACTCTATTGATGTTTGTGTTGAAAACCAACCCTTACCCAGTGACCTGGCTGAAAATGATTTTTTGTATATCAAAAATGCGGGCGCCTACTCAAACGCCTGTGCCAGTGAGTTTAATGGCTTTCCGATTCCAGGATTGGTTGTAATCTAAACCTTCGACAGAGGTGGCAGCGTAGTTGGAATGAATGCTGCCACCTCATAGATCTCACAAGACAAAATGCCTTCAAGCCTTCCTGCTGGCCCTCATATATAAAAACTGCAACGCGAGCGACGCCCCCGCCAAAGATGTCACTTCTGCGTGATCGTAGGCAGGTGAGACCTCAACAACATCAAAACCCACAATATTTAAGTCGGCAATACCTTTTAGGATTTGCATCGCACGGTTAGTTGATAGGCCACCAACAACAGGCGTGCCCGTGCCGGGCGCAAAGGCCGGGTCCAGACAATCGATATCAAACGTCAAATACGCAGGGTTATCCCCCACCTGCTCGCGAATTTGCGCAATAGTTTCCTCCGCAGACTGGTTATTGGCACTATCGGCATCAATCACTTTATATTCGTGACTCGCCACGGTGTATTCAGTGCGAATCCCAACCTGAACCGAGCGAGAGGGATCCACCAGACCTTCTTTTGGTGCAAGGTAAAACATACTGCCGTGGGAGTATTTTTCATCCTCTGAATAGGTGTCGGTGTGGGCATCAAAATGTATTAGCGAGAGCTTACCGTGTGTCTTAGCATGAGCTCTCAATAACGGCAGCGTCACAAAATGATCGCCACCCAGGCTGATCAGTGTTTTACCCGACGCGACGATGGAGGAAGCAGTCTCCTCCACTTGTTTCAACATGTGCTCGCTGTCACCAAAGTGAAATTGAACATCCCCATAGTCGATAACATTCAACCTTTCATCGATGGCGAAATCCCAGGGCCAACGCTTTTCTTCCCAGCGCAGGTTGCCACTCGCCTGCCGAATGCCATTGGGGCCTCCCCGTGTACCGGCTCGACCACTGGTGGCCAAATCATAGGGAATGCCCATGACGACAGCGTCAGTTTGCGTATCATCCAGGTCTCGTGTCAGGGGGAACCCCATATAACTGAAAATATTGCCATAAATAGAGTAATCATCCATGGGCACGTTGTGTTTATCTGTCACGAGATCTACCTCTTTTGTCATTAAACATGATTGAAAAAACATGAATCAGCGAGGGGCACACACCCACGGATCCGTCTTTAACCCTTGTTATAGCCACTTTCGAGCAAAACGCACGGCTTTCACAACTAGCCGTTGGCATTAGCTATACCCGAAACATTATTCAATTACCAACAAAAGGTCAACCAACTGGCCTCCCCTCTTATGGGTATACCCTAATTAGGCAAATGCTATATCCTGAGCGCTATGGTATGGTCGTCCAAAGTTGCATTCTCTCTCATTTTGGAACAGGACCTGTCATGACGGAACGAAAACGCTCCCCTTTTAAAAAAGCGCTAATTCATGGATCTTTAACCGCGATAGTAGTCTCACTTTTTTTATATTGGGGACCGCTCGTTCGTTTAGCACAGGCCGTCACACTGTTTGAAAAACCCTTCATCGTCGAGAATTTTCGTGGCATGAAAGAGATATTCAATACCAAAACGATCGCCAAATCGCCCCAAAGCTATCAATTCAAACAGGCTGATAGCACCCTGAACTTGCCTACAAGCTTTGACTATGCCGGTGAGCAAGTTGATACACAGGCCTTTTTAGAGCACACCCAAACAAATGGCTTGCTCATTATTCAAAATGACGAAATTCTGCGGGAAGATTATCTGCTGGGCCATGATGCGGCCACGCAACATATCTCTTGGTCCATGGCTAAAAGTGTTGTCTCTGCCCTCATTGGAATCGCCCTCGAAGAAGGACACATCAAGAGCATAGAAGACCTCGTAACAGACTATGCCCCTGAACTCGTGGGGACTGGCTATGAGGGCGTTAAAATTAAAGACGCACTTCAAATGTCTTCAGGTGTTGAATTCAATGAAGACTATGCCGACTTCTTTTCCGACATCAATCGATTTGGCCGCACCATAGCCCTGGGTGGCTCTTTTGATCAATTTGCGATGAGTCTGAAACGCGCGCGAGAGCCGGGAAC
>ENA-OSET01004034-OSET01004034.1-sediment-metagenome-genome-assembly--contig:-NODE-4034-length-13167-cov-4.371047_pt1 | contig 13167 bp, 12 predicted proteins | sample MGYA00237882_ERZ534229 | MGnify/ENA primary metagenome ERZ534229 (study PRJEB26408, sample SAMN06266212) | sediment metagenome | isolation source: Hudson Canyon methane seep mesocosm | place...
CTATGTTATTGCCGAAACCGGCTTTGGTACAGGTCTTAATTTTCTATTGACCTTACAGCTGTACCAGAAATTACAACAAGAATCAGTGCATAATAAAGTCGCAAAACTTAGCTTTATAACTGTTGAAAAATTTCCTCTCACTAAAGAGCAACTAAGTAGATCACTACAGGCATTGCCACAATTGCGTTTTTTTGCCGACTTATTATTGGCTCAGTATCCTGAGTTTGAAACCAGTAACGAAGAGTTAAAGGAATTTTCACTGCGTTTCTCACAATCCCCTGCATTCCGGCCATGGTTATATCCCAACTTCAACAGCATACCGACATTCAAGCTAGCTTTGATTCTATTCGTAAATTAGGTCAATCCTACTTTGTACTGGTCGGCTGCGTATTCGCAGCTTTTGGGGCCGTCGTCGTTATTTCAGACTTTGCTCAGCAACACCTTCCCTCGATCGTCACGCCAATTCTGACAGCCTTGGCCTTTTCTTTTTTATCAATTTCTTTATTTTCCCTGTTAGCTTACGTCGCGAAACAAAATACCCTTCAAATGAAAAAGCTAAAAAACAGACCCATCAGGCGCCCTCTCGCCAGCAAAGTTCCAAGCATTTTCGATGCTCAGGATGAGCGGCTAGATGCAAATATTGATATCGCGATGAAGAACGGCGAATACGATCAAGCGATCGCATTACTTGAACAGGAAGTTCAGCGAAATAATTTTTTGGATGTACGCAGAGATCAGCTTTATTCCTTATTGATAGCTAGGAATGATGCCATTCTGATTGAACGCTACTCGGAGCTATTTCTTTGGTTATTGGTCGGACGAAATCGAATTATCGAGGCGAGCAACCTTCTTCTCAAGATCATTGCTCAGAATAAAGGGTACCAAATAAATGACCTTAAGCTCTGCCACAAATTGGCTTCGTGCTTTCTAAAAAAGAAGGAATATGACCTAGTCATTTGGTCTGCTGAAGATGCACACTCTCGCTTTGACTCTTCGTCTGAACTGGCTGAATTGTATTTTATGGCATCTACCGCTCACCTAGAAAAAAATAACAATAAAAAGTCAGCCCACAGACTTCTGAGATATATCGCTAAGTATTTTGAACATGAAGCCATTGGCCAAAAAGCTGAAGCCATGATCGAACGGATTTATAAGAAACAAATAATTTTTGCTAAGAAATCGACATCACATAGATGAACTAGATCTTAGCATCGAACCCACGACTCGCATGATAAAACTCGCCTCTCGATAAGAAATGCCTAATTTGTCTATGTGTATTGCCACTAAACCGCATCATCGCATGGCCACTATTAACCAGCACAAAGTCATCCATTTCATCTAGCTTCATACTTTGGACCGACACTGTCCCGTCATTTGGCGACGGTAGCCAACTATCAGGCCATAAACTCCAATCACGATATGCCGCGATAATACCGACAGGCTCTTCAATTTCTTTGAGCTTCAATATGATACCGTTTTCTTTCTTTGATAAAGAAACACCAGCAGGCCCCACAATACTCCGATACCACGCACTATCACCAAACTTTTCACTCAACTCAGAACCCTGATTTGGTGGACTCAACATCACGACCTTTCCTCCCTCAGGAAGATGATTCTCCTGAAGGTATTGCCTTACGACAACACCTCCCATTGAATGGCTAACAAAGTGAATTTGCTCTGCACCACGCTGATAACAATCATCAACCGCAGTAGACAAATATTTATTGGCAATATCTGGTATTTCCATTTCCGTTGAGGGGTACGACACACTAACCGTCTGATAGCCAAATGACTCTAGGTCTTGAGCGATACTTCTCATCGCCCAAGCACTACGCCACAAACCGTGTACGAGAACGACACACTGTGGATTCTGAACCTCTGATGTGAGGGAATTTGGCACATGAGGGAATGAGCTACACGCCGATACAAGGCTCAGCACGGTTAGAGTCAATGAAGCGAGAAGAAGACGAAACGTTGCTTTCATGAGATTCATTCCAATTTCACACACACGATTACATGAGCAACTCAGACTAATGACCGCCGGTCATATAGTCAAGAATTTATGCATTACCTGAACCGAAACCGTGAACTATAACGGACTGAGTTCGAGCGTACAGCCCTGTAAGCTTTAGTGCGTCTATAGTGTAAATTTTAAATATTTTTGACCCTGTGCCGATAACATAGATGAAAAAGAAATAAGGTATTTCCAGGCGTAACTAATTAGATTGGTCGAATATGCCTAATATATAAATGGACTCGGAGAGAAGTATGCCCGTTTTTTACGTTCACGACGTCAGACAAGGAAACATCACGCCTTTGGATAGACGCTTTAAAGTTCATAGTGTTTCTGCTGGAACAGAGTTGAATCAAGAACAAGTTGTTCACCAACAACCTGAAGATGGACGAAATAGAGACGCTCAACAACAAGCCGCACTTTTATATCAAAACAACCTCACGACAAATTATGATGGCTTGGGCTACGTAAAAGAGATCATGACTTCTCCGGTGCTGACAATCAAAAAAACAGAGTACCTTTCAAGTGCTTGGCGCATGATGCGTCAACACGAAATTCACCATCTGGCGGTACTTGACTTAAACAATGGCTATTGCGGAATGCTCTCGGAAAAAAACATTCTGCCTTACACCATGGCGCACCCTCATATCCACCCGGGTGAAATCCCACTGAAGGTATTCTGCCAAGATACGATGCTAAGCACTCACCCCGATACACTTATTAGCGATCTTGCACGCGCTCTTCTGGAGTATGGTCTAGATAGCATCGCCGTCACCAACAACGAGCAAGGACAAGAAACACTCGTTGGAATCGTTACTTATTCCGATATCCTCAAGATTATTCTTAAGTCAAAAGTACTTGGCGTACAGGCCTGAAAGCATTCGATTAGCTCAACTTAGCCTTCATATGAAATCTATTGACGATGAAACAAACTACTCCAACAGCGACCAACGAAATATCAATATTCATCAGTACCAAACTATATTGCTCATCAAACGCATAAATACGGCTTTGAAAGCCTTCAATCAAATATATCACGCCAATTGTCAACGAAACCAAAGAACAAGTGGCTACTAATTTAATTGCCAGCCGCACCAGCCCTTTGGTCCATAGAAGTCCTGAAACATACACCATTAGCAATACAAGTAAGGCTTCTACCCAAAACCCTGTACGTTTTAGCGCGATATAGTTAGAAAATTGCAGTTCCATCTGAAAAACAGGTTCTGGTGGCTGAAAAATCACCCCATGATATTGCCACCAAAAAAAACACAAACTCGCCGACATCCCAATAAAAAGCATCGCGATGAGGCCTGGAATTTCTAGCTTTAAATTTTTCATATTATATGGCGTTGTACGCAGGTATTAGAAAACCGAAGGCTACTCGAATCGTCAATAACAAGAAAGTATTCTTTCTCCCACCCGCTGTTTAGAAAAAGCGACCAAATTAAGATTCGGTCCTTTTGATATTTTTTTCACCTTCCTTGTAAACCTTTTCTAACTTGCTGCGTTTTATCACTTGTATATACACCAAATTTGAATTTTTTACACAATCGCTCAGGAGCGACAATATGATTTCCCTTGAAACCAACACCCTAAGGTCTCTAATTTTCGGTTTAAGCAGCTCTTTGCTCTTAACCGCCTGCGGCAGCAGTAACGACAGCACAAGCGAAACAACTACAAGCCAAATCGAAAATGGTTCTCTAGAACTCGCCATTACAGACGCAGAAGAAGACTTTCTAACTTACCAAATCGAACTTGATGCAATTACCTTGAACAGACAGGACGGCACCGAAGTCAGCATCCTACCTTTGAGTTCTGAAATCGACTTTGTCCAATACCAAGAATTATCTGAACTGTTCGCGGTGTTAAGCGTTCCTAGAGGTGTGTATACCAGTATTACCTTGAGCCTTGACTACACCGATGCAGATATCGTAATTCAAGATGAAGAAGGTGTTTCCTATCAAGCCTCTGCGGTTAACGCCTTAGGTGAAGCATTAGCTGAAATTGAAGTTGAACTAACACTAAATGACGACCGGCCAATACACATTTCCCCAATCAAAACAGCTCAACTTACACTGGATCTAGATTTAGCAGCATCCAATACTATTGAATCTTTCGAGCCTGCGGTTGTTTCTGTCGAACCATTTATGATCGGTACCACAGAATTAACCGAAGGCCGTGAACACCGTGTGCGGGGCTTACTGAATAACGCGAGTGCAGACGAGCAAAGCATTACACTCGATGTTCGCCCGATGCGTCTAAAAAAAGGTGAGTTTGGTGAGTTCTCTCTGTTCGTTAATGATGACACACTATACGAGATTGATGGCGTCGAGCTAAGCGGTCCAGACGGCATGGCTCTTATGGGTTCCCTCGAATCGGGACTGCCTATCGTGGCCTATGGCGCAGCAAATACAGAAATCAACAACCGCTACCTTGCAACTAAAGTACTAGCGGGCAGTAGCGTACCTTGGAGCGACGACGATGTAGTTAAAGGTGTAATTACTAGCCGCGCAGGCAATGTACTCACAATCAACGGAGCAGTACTTGAAGTGGATGAACGCAAGGGTAGTTTCCGCGAAAGTATTGAAGTAACAGTAGGTGAAAACTCAACGGTAACCGGTTATCGACTAGGTGATTCAGATATTTCAAATCTGTCTATCGGACAAAAGATCATTGCCGTTGGTGATTTCGTTATAGAAGACGGAAGCTTTGATGCCAGCGAAGGTAATATTCGTATGAAACTCAACCGCATTGTGGGTGAAGTCGCGCAAACAAGTCCTCTACAAATAGACCTAAGCCATATTAACAAACGCCCTGTTGATGTATTTGATTTCGCTGGTACAGGAACCGACAGCGCCAATGATGCTGATCCAGCGAACTATGAAATTGAAAGCAGTAGTCTTGATATTAGCTCAGTTGAATTAGATGAATGGTTACAAGTAAGAGGCTACCCTAGTGCTTTTGGCGCGGCCCCACAAGACTTCGATGCACTCAGCATTGTTAACCCAGATTTCAGTTCACACCCGGCTAAGTTCCATGCTCGCTGGAGAAAAGACGATACTCAGAATATTACAACTGAAAATAGCGTACTGAACCTTCACAATACAGAGGGACAAAGCAAGCTACACTTAGTAGGCGTACCGGGCTCAAGCAAGCTAAATATGGAGCTGATGACAATTAGTGGAAATAGCGAGCCTGGTATATACGGCTTACTGATACGAGGAAGTAGCATACAAATGCACACTGACTTTGATGATTTCATGACAGTAGTGACGGCTGAATTAGGCGAAGGAAAAGAAGCTCGACACCTAACCGCATCAGGCAGTTACTCAGATGATGAACACGTATTAAGCGCGAGAGTCATCACCTTGGCAATGTCCGCTCCAGAAACTGACTAAAGGATAGATAAGCGCTGTGCGAGAGCTAGATACTTTTCTCAGAGAGATCGAAAAAAGGGCTTTTCGCATGGCACAACTCGCCACTCGTAACGAGGCTGACGCATTGGATATCGTGCAAGACGCGATGATAAAACTCGCGACAAAATATGCCGATAGACCATCCTCCGAGTGGAAGCCCTTATTTCTTAGAATACTAGAGAATCGTATTCTTGATTGGCACAGAAAGCAGAAGATAATGAAGAAGTTATTTTTCTGGCGTAAAGAAAGTCATGAGCACGATGAGGGTGCAAGCCCAAATCTAGAAGCTGAAGACAATCGATTTGACCCAGAATCACAATTACAGAGCGAGCAACTCGGAGAGCGGTTGCTAGCCTGCATCGAAGCATTACCCATGAAACAGCAGCAATGTTTCTTACTAAGAAGTTGGGAGGGGCTTTCGACCAAGGAAACAGCCGAAGTAATGAAAATAAATGAGAATAGCGTTAAGACACACTACTCTCGAGCACTGTCGAAATTGAAGCAACAACAAGCAATGTCAGAAAACGCCAGATAGGTAATTGAAATGAACAATGACCAACAGATCACAGAAAAAACAAACGCGGCACTAGACGAGAGCGTAGAAAATATCTCTCCTACGGTCCAATCTAGCCTCGATCAAGCGCGTTCTGTAGCTGTCGAAAAAATTGAGCATCGTCAGCCTTCGGTCCTCAATATTCGCTCATTGTTTGACCTTAGAATACTAAGCGCTGCTGTTGCTTGCTCTTTTTTTGCATTCTTGATATTACCCCTTATTAGCATTCAAAACACCGAACAAAACGTAACTGACTTACTGAGCTCGAACTCAGGACTAAGTGAGCTTATACTGCTGAACACTTTTGACGAGACTGAACTAGACGTTATTGAGGATATTGAATTTGCTTACTGGCTTTCGCAAGAACTCGATCAAGATAATGGCTTGCACAATGGTTAACTTCTTACATGTGTCATTGGCTACAGCTACGCCTCCTGTAAAGGTTGAGACAGAATCCACGCTATCGCAAGCAGAGTTTTTCATGTTTCTGGCAGACGGTTTGGACTTGAGCGACGAACTTGAAACAATTGAAAGCAGTATAACTGAGCCTTTACCACAAAGCAGATTGGAGCACGTAAAAGATGAGGAGAGCCTACATGAATAAATGCTTGATTCACGCCTTTATCGTAGTCATTAGCTTTGCTATGGCGAGTCCCTGCCTTGCTGTCGACTTTGACGATTTACCCGACAGCACTCAAAAAGTTCTAGTTACTTTTGAGAAAAAATGGGATTCCTTTGATACGTCCAAACAAGATAAGCTCGCGCTTGGTGCAGAACGTTGGTTATCGATGGACTCTGACAAACAAATCGCGGCTCAAAAACGATTTAAGAAGTGGAAGACGTTAACACCAGAAAAAAAGACAGAGCTCCGCAAAACCATGAAGAGCTTTCGCGAACTTCCTAGTGTTAAGAAAGACAAGTTGAAGTCAAACATGAGCCGGTTCAAACAACTATCACCATCGAAAAAGCAGCAGTTGCGAAAGAAGTTTAAGACACTTTCACCAGCGCAAAAACTAAAAATTCGAAAGGCCATCAAAAAGCGTTAGGGCTGCGCTAAATATCGATATTGTCTTGTAAAAAATCTGCGATATCGAAACGAACCGTTATAAGCTGACTACCTGATTACGTCCGTTTTCTTTGGCTTTGTATAGTGCAGCATCAGCCCGGTTAAGTAACTTCGAAAACTTACTATCAGTAATTGATAACTCAGAGACCCCTATACTAGCAGTAACTTCAAGCCCTCCGGGTTTTAATTCTTCTATATCAGCACGAATTTTTTCTGCACAGGTTGTCGCCTGCTCAAGATTACATCGATCTAACAATATGACGAATTCTTCCCCGCCAAATCGTACTGAAACAATGTCATCTTTTCGATATTTTTTACTTAGTAACTCACCGATCTCTTGAAGGATTGAATCGCCTACCTGATGACCATGATTATCATTAATGTTTTTGAAGTGATCAATATCGACCATAAGCAAGCTTAACGCATGCTTATGGCGTAAAGAACTAGCCACTTTTTGCTCTGCCATTTCGATCAAAAAATGCCGATTATATAAGCCTGTCAGTTGGTCATGAAGGGCTAGGTTTTTCAGCTTTTTTTGTTGTTCAATGATCGTAATATGCGTTTTAACTCTAGCCGCGACAATAACAGGCCTAATTGGTTTGATAATATAATCCACTGCACCAAGTTCGAACCCTTTCTGTTCATCATGTATATCTTGTTTTCCTGTCACAAAAATCACTGGAATCTTAGCTGTAGCCGATTCAGATTTTAATATCCGGCACACCTCAAAGCCATCCATGCCGGGCATCATGATGTCTAGTAGTATCAAATCAGGTTTGTCCTTTCCTAGCGCCTGTTCTAGACATTGCTCACCAGAAGTGGCCACTTTGATTCGGTAGTCATCTTTTAGAATTAGCGCAATAACCTGAATATTTGCCGGCGTATCATCTACTACCAAGATTGTAGGTTTATCTTCCTCTGAAATGATTTGCTCAGCATCGTTCATTATTGTTGTTGCTCAAGATTAGCGTTTGTATGTTTCAATATACCTGTCAGTGTAGACAGTGCACTAGTATTGTCGAATTGGCTGATCTGTTTTTTAAGCGTCTTTAGACTATTCTGGATAACTTCTTCTTGATGACCGTGGTTCATAAATGTCAGTTCGTCTGGCGAAATATAGTCCGACTTCCTCAGCATTCGCTCGATACGCACTAGTTTTTCGTTTAACTCATCTACACTCAAAATATCATGTTCGCTCGCCGCACATGTGTTCTGAGAATATTGCTCCAAGTGATGCTCAAAAATATCTGTAAGCTCAAGATAAGCCTCTTCGAATTGCTCTATTAATCGACCCAGTCCAACTTTATTCTGTGCTTTTGAGTTTGCTTCCAATTCAGCTGAGACAGTCATTAATTTCTTACCCGCAAGTTGCCCCGCAACACCTTTCACAGAATGGGACAGCTCTCTTATTTGTGAAAAGTTATCTGCCGCATAAGCCTGTTTTATGTCACCAAGTTTTTCGGTTTTATCTTGAAGAAAATTATTAATCAAGACAACTAAGAAATCTTCCTTGCCTCCTATACGTTCAAGTACTTCAGCTTTTTCCCAAACCCCATCACTCACTTGATCTGACGGCTCACTCCCACCGTCTATCGTGGTGACGGAATCCACTATCACGTCCCTCTTATTCAGCCATTTTTGTAATTTTTCAACCAGGGCCGCAGCGTTCATAGGCTTTGATAAATAGTCGCTCATTCCGGCTTCGAGGCACTTCTCTTTGTCTCCTTGCATCGCATTTGCTGTCATCGCAATAATCGGAATATCGATATTCCGTTCGCCCGAATCACCGGCTCTAATTCCTCTTGATGCCTCATAGCCATCCATTTCAGGCATCTGGCAATCCATCAAGACCAGTGTATATGGTGCGTCCGCAGGTGCATTCATTAGGCTGTTTATCGCCTCAACTCCATTCGCTGCCACATCAGCAAGTAAGCCCTTTTCTTTTAGAATGGTGGTCGCAACTAATTGATTGATCTGATTATCTTCAACCAATAAAATTCGAGTTTTGGCCGGCCAACTTGAACTCTCAGCCCCCTCAGATGACACCAATACCTTCAAATTATGCTGGGTCACCAAAGGGTCGGCATACGCAAGCGCCTCACCATCATCAGCCACTACATTGATCGCGTTATACAGATCAGATGCTGTTGCAGGTTTTGGAAAATAGGCACTAAAACCTAACTCCGCTAGCTTCTTAGCATCTCCCTGAAAATTCATCGACGTCATCATAACGAGCTTTAAGCCCTTAAACTGTGGATTACTAAGCAAGGCCTCACCCAACTCAGCACCACTCATATTAGGCATTTTCATATCTAATATGGCTAAATCAAAAAAGGGAATATTGTCGCACTCGACGCGCTCTGCGCAGATATCTAATGCTTCTTGGCCTGACTGAGCCTCGGTAACGCTCGCCCCCCACGAAATCAACTGTTGATGCAATACTTCTAAATTAGTAGCATTGTCATCGACAACAAGAATATTCAAGTGCTTGATCTCAACACGGGGCATTTTGATCACTGGCTGCTTCGTTTTTTCAACAACCATTGTGCACTTGAAGGCGCTTCCTACACTTGGGTTACTCTCAACTGTTACATCACCTTGCATCAAACGACAGAGTTGTTTGACTATCGACAGCCCCAGTCCTGTGCCACCAAACTCACGCGTCGTTGAAGCGTCAACCTGGCTGAACGCATCAAATAGTTTGCTCTGTTTATCTTCAGGAATGCCGATACCGGTGTCTTTGACCTGAAACTCCAACAACCAGTGTTTATGGTCGTATTCATGAAGTCCCGCACGAATGATGACCTCACCTTCTTTGGTGAATTTAATCGAGTTACTCACCAAATTTGTGAGAATTTGTCTAATACGGCCTGGATCTCCAATAATTTCCGCTTCGCTTACTCTAGTCGTATCCAGAATCAGCTCCAAACCCTTAACTTGCGCCATTTGAGCCATACTGTCAGCAAAACCACCTACCATCGTAGGTAAATTAAAACTCAACATTTCTAGATCTAACTTACCTGCCTCGATTTTAGAAAAATCCAAAATGTCGTTGATCAACGTTAGCAGAGACTGCGCACTACTCTCCGCTATCTTCGCCCGATGCTGCTGCTCCTGATTCAAGTTGGTATTGAGCAGTAGGCCCAACATACCCAAAACTCCGTTCATGGGTGTTCGAATTTCATGGCTCATACTCGCCAGGAATTCACTCTTAGCACTGGCAGTTTCTTCGGCAAATTCTTTCGCTTTCAATAACTCAACTTCAGCCAATTTTCTTTCGGTAATATCGGTTCGTATCGCAACATAACTCTGCGGTTTACCCTCTAGATTTTTGGATGCAACAATAGTTGATTTTACCCAGTAAATTTCGCCCGACTTGTTCAGGTTACATATTTCTCCCTGCCACACTCCGCCATTGGCAACCGATTTATACATATCAATAAAAAACGCTATTGGGTGATGTCCAGATTTAAGCAATCGATGATTACTTCCAATAAGTTCATCACGGTCATAACCGCTAATTTCACAGAATCGATCATTGGCATAGGTAATCGTTCCTTTGGTATCGGTAATGGACACGATCGAGTGCTGATCCAAAGCAAACTTTTGCTCTTTCAATTCGTTCATTCCGGTATCAATACGCTGCATCATGCTGAGGAAGCCTCGCGAAAACACTCCTACCTCATCTTTTGACTCTATCGGCAGAACGCCCAGAACGCCCGTATTTTCAAATTCACTAACAGCATTCGAAAGCCGCGTTAACGGCCTTGTAATCCGATTAGAAGCGATAATGGCTAGCACTAGAGCAAAGAGCGCAAGTGCACCTCCAATAATCAGACTTCGATCTCTCAATTCAGACAATGACTCTTTCTGTGCATTCTTATTAGAAACAAGCAATAAGTTTATAGGTGGAGAGGTACCATATTTATCAATCAACAGCGGCTTAAAATAGGCGCTGTAAGACTCATCATTAGTACCTTCGAGTTCAGAAAATTTGTTAGTCACATTTGTTCCCGTTGCGAACGGCTTAAGCGCAGGAAAATCCGAAAATAAGTTCTCTTCATGATTCAGGTCAAAAGCATAGCGCTTTTCCAAAACCGGGTGATACAAATAGTCGCCACGTTCATTACTTAGAATAAGTTCATTATCAAACTGCTCAAGAGATTCCAAAAAGGGGTCAATCAAAAGACTAAGTGCAATTACACCAAAAAGCTGTCCATTATTGTCGTCAAATATAGGCGTAAGGATGTACATAACAGGTTGATGGGGGAGAACAGTTTTACCTTCGAATTGGTTTAACTGAATGCTTGAAAAATATACCTCTCCCTTTTTCATCGACAAGGCTTTTTGGAAATCACTATTGGCGATATGGCGTCCCAACTGGGCGTCTGGAGCCCGGTAAACCGTAAAGTGCCTCCTCAACGAACTAACCAACTCCTTTCCATCACTATCAATGCCAATGAACCTAAGCTGTTGATACAATGGTTTCACTTGGATTAGCGCTTTAAAAATCACATCGAGTCGGTTAGACCATACTTCAAACGACTCGACAGACTCTTCTTCCTGTGATTCAACCAAAGACTGTATTGGAGGTGTATTGCTCAAAAACAAAACATCTTGAGCCGATTGAGATAGTAATGTCTGAAAGTGTGCATCGAGAAGCTCTGCCTCCAAAGCTAGCTCGTTAAGTTTATTCTGCCCTAGACGTTTTATCTCTTCGGCATAAAAGGTAATACTCACCGTCGCACTAATCACAATCGCCAAGATAAATGAAACTGCTGGAATCAGAACCGAAAGAGGCCGACTTGCCTTACCAAGTGACATTGTTTTTTCACCTTGTTGGATGTTGTCTTACTGTGATTAAGTATAGTTGAAGCCGCCTAAAGAGCTATTTTAGTTCGTAAAATTCAAGGATTTATAGTGATTAGTGTAAGTTCAACAGTAAAATTTAGTTTCTCACACGACAACCAACAAACCTTTCCAGACAATAACCAAATGAATAAAACAGAGACCAATGAATAGATTTGATCGAATCACCGCTATATTGCTTATTCTACAGACAAAACGTTTAACCACAGCACAAGAAATTTCTGAACGTTTTTCGGTGAGCTTACGAACCGTTTATAGAGATATTCGTACGCTTGAAAATGCCGGACTCCCAATCATCTCAGAAGCCGGCCTGGGGTATTTTCTAGAAAAAGGATTTCAACTCCCTCCTGTGATGTTTAGCAAAGAAGAAGCACTTGCGCTATTCGTGGCGGAAAAATTCATTCAGCAATCAAGTGACATGGTAACCAAAACTGCTTACCAGAACGCGTTGCACAAGATCAAGTCTGTGCTCAATCAAGACAAAAAAGATCATTTAGAAAGCTTGGAAAAGAGAATCGAGGTTCAGCATACTCAAGATCATAGAACTGACAATGACCCTTGGCTTACAGAAGTACAGCAAGGGATTGCTCAGTCGCATATTCTGAAAATCGATTATTTTACGCCATCACGCCAGCAAAACACTGAGAGAAATGTAGAGCCAATCGGGCTATATTTCTACAGTCGGCATTGGCACTTGATTGCATGGTGCAGAGAACGAGAAGACTTTCGTGATTTTAGATTGGATAGAATTCTGTCCTTATCAGACACTTTCGAATGGTTTGATCAGAGACTTCGAGGAGATCTGAGTTCTTACTTGGAAAGGTCAAAAGACAACATTGAGCTACACAAAGTCGAAGTAAGCTTTAGGCAAAACACTGCTCAATATACCCACGAACAACGCGCTTGGTATGGCTTTATGTCAGAACAAAGCCTACCAGATCAACGTGTAATGATGACTTTCTTAACACCCTCTCTAGACTATTTTGCCAGGTGGCTTCTGGGTTACACGAATGCCGTAAGTGTTATTAGCCCACCCTCTCTTCGACAACAAATGCGAAAATTACTATCCGAACTTCAGCAAGTAATTTGAATTCATGCTGACATAGGGTTGTCACTTGTGGTGATTATGATTCGATTTCAACATCAACTTCACTACAAAGGTTCAATAAAATGACAACAATGCAAGCCAATAAAACCAAAACGATAAATGCTATTACTTTAAAAACTAAAGCAACACTTGCCACCATTA
>ENA-OSET01004037-OSET01004037.1-sediment-metagenome-genome-assembly--contig:-NODE-4037-length-13158-cov-3.963535_pt1 | contig 13158 bp, 8 predicted proteins | sample MGYA00237882_ERZ534229 | MGnify/ENA primary metagenome ERZ534229 (study PRJEB26408, sample SAMN06266212) | sediment metagenome | isolation source: Hudson Canyon methane seep mesocosm | place: USA:Hudson...
AACAAGTTGGGTAGTGTTTGTTCGAGCTTTAGTCGGTGTTAATAAATATGAGGTTTAAGCCGCCAAATGCGGTATTTAAATTTTAATAGAACTTTAAATAGCCCACTCTGCCGCAAGCAGAATGGGCTATTTTGTTGACTATTTAAATAACTTTAGTTGCTCGTCTATAGATTTTGCAGAAACGCCTATCGTTGCAGTAGTAGTCGATAGTTCTTGTGATCGATCCAAATTATCACCTGCTACCGAGACGATGTTAGTTATGTTTCTGCTAATTTCTTCTGTGACAGCTGTTTGTTGTTCTGCAGCTGTTGCAATTTGGATATTCAGATTACCGATATTAACCATGGCATCAGCAATATTGGTAATCACTTCGTTGGTTTGTTGTGCTTGTTCTAGATTCTGTTTTAAGCTTTCGTTGCCTCTAGAGATCGTACCGGCTGCTTTCTTTGCGCCTTCTTGTAATTGCTCTATTACACTTTGGATCTCATCAGTTGAGGACTGAGTGCGACTAGCCAAAGTACGCACTTCGTCGGCAACTACTGCAAATCCGCGACCTTGTTCGCCAGCTCGAGCTGCTTCTATAGCGGCGTTCAAAGCCAATAAATTTGTTTGTTCGGCAATGCCGCGTATAACGCCCAACACACTACCTATATTGTCACTATCAGTTTCTAATACGCCGATTACTTCTTCAGCATTTTTCATTTCTTCAGATAGGCGCTCAACTGCGCGCATATTTTCGGCTACTATTTCTCTCCCTGTATTTGCTTCTTGTTGCGTTTCTCTGGTGGAGACTGATGTGTTTGCTGCCAAGCTGGCGACTTCCTGCGCTGTCGCTGTCATCTCTTCTATTGCGACTGCAACCATATCCGTTTCTTGCTGCTGTTTTTGAATTCCTTGAAGAGCAGAGTCTGTTAGATTGTTAAGCTCTCCAATGGTATTGATTTGTTGACTAGCTTGTTCACCAATGTGTCCTAATGATTCTTCCAGCTTAGAAATTGACTGATTAAACACGATAGAAATTTGAGAGATTTCATCATTTTTCTCTTCTGATAAACGACTAGCAAGATTACCATCAGCAAAACCCCTTAAAGCAGTGCTAATATTAACTAATCTTTGCACAATGGTAGTGTGGAACAGCGCTCCCGTTACACTGAGAATAATCAATAAGGCGACTATTATCATGATAGCAATTTCAAAACTTAAATCTTTTCCTGCGGCAATTTGTGCCTCAATCGGTATTTGTACTTCTAGAACGCCGCGAACATCTCCCAATCGCCAATTATTCTTTGGGCTATCTGCATGACTGTTATGGCAGTCAACACAGGCTTGAGAGACCATTTTGTCGGCTACGGCTACTCTAACTACTTGTTTACCATCAATTTCTTCTGTGCGGTTAAAAGTCAGGTCTGGGTTTGTGTTTAGCGCCTCCCAAGCATCTTTTCCAAAACTATCAAGCTGGCGAGACTGACGATTGGCGAATGGGAGATTACTGTATAGATTGAGGCTGATGTCTTTTTTAGATAACTCTTCACTGATATCAAAAATAAAGGTTGCAGGAAGGGGGATTTCATTGTTGTTGTGCTTGTGGCTGGCACTGGGTTTCATATTTGAACCGGCCAATACTTTCTTGACAATATTTTTTGTGTAATAACCTCTAACAGTTTTAAACTGCTCGGCGGTGTTCTCCGCTGACTGAATAGCATTGGCGATAGCGTTGCGCTCAATTTTGCTAGGAATATATAAACAAAGGAGCACTAAAGCCACTAGCGAAATGACTGTCATAGGAGCAAGCAGTTTTAGCAATAAGCCAGAGTGAGTTGTAACATTCATTCAATGTTCCTTTCTGAAAATTTTAATTCATGTGTTCTGAAATTATAGCAGTACCTCAAGCAAAGGCATTTTTATAATTGACTGATTTATGCGCAGCTTGGGGGAGGCAATTTGATTTTTTTGTCCGTGTGGTATTGCTCAAGGTGGGGGGGAGTAGAGCGTATATTCATTTCAGCTATACGCTCTATAGTTCTTTTTTTCCTATCGCTAGGTCGTAGGGTTTACCCTATATTAGCTTAGTTTCTAAGCGGCTATAAAGGGCACTATTTTATCCTCTAAAGCAACTTCTTGGTGTAGTTCCTCTAAAGCCGGTTCAAGGTATTGCGTGAGTTGGTGTGTCTGTTCAGACATTGACTCGCAACTTGTAATGCTGATGGTGAGCGTGTCGATATAGCTGGTAATCACCATTGTTAACCCCATTCCATCGACTATTGGCGCGATTCCTTCGAGTGATCTCAATTCCGCACCGTCTAAATATAATGGGGTTCTCGGCCCGGGTACGTTTGTGATAATTAAATTGAATACAGGGTTTATGAAGTTTGCCAAGCGTAGATGTGTGTACGCCTTGATTGTAAGTGATGATGACCAGGACGGTAAATGTTTCATGATGCGTTCAATTGCTACGTCTCGATTAAACTTTTTGGCTGCCAAAGTATTCTGATGAATCGTACCAAGACGAGATTTAGCTGTTTTGATATTTGTTGCGAGCGATACCAGCATAGGTGAAATTGAGTTGCCATTTTCCTTTGCTTCAACGTTGTCTTTTTCTCGTTTTGAAACGGGAATCATTGCAACAAGGGGATGTTTTGGCAGCTCGCCTTGGCTATCTAGCTGTGCCCTTAAAGCGCCAGAACAAATGGCGAGTACAACATCGTTAATTGTGCTCCCAGGGTAGGCTTTCCGGATCTCTTTAATCTTAATTAGTGATAAGTGTGCGCTGGAGAAGTTGTGTTGCTTTTCAATCGCGCGATTAAATGGTGTAGTCGGCGCCATGAAAAACAGTGGTGGTGAATGTCGTTTGTCCGCGAGTCGTAATGACTGCGAATTGAAAACAGAGTGGCCTAATCGTTTAGCCAACCCAAGGAGCTTAGTGGGCGTTCGATAAGCATTTTGAATATGCTTGCCGGTAATTTGAGAAACCGTTCTTGATAAAGGTATGTGCACGGGGGACCATGAGTCATCAAGTTTAGTTTGTACGGTTTTTTCTTCGCTCAATAATCCAGAGAGAATTTTTTCAGCTGACATGCCATCAACGGCAGCATGGTGAAATTTAAGAAGTATGTAAAATTCGTTATCAGGTTTAGGGTCTTCATTTTTGCCTTCCTTATTAATAAATAGCATTTCCCACAGAGGGCGACGGAGGTCCAAGGTTGTGCTAAAAAAATGACTTATTAGATCTTTTTTTTGTTGCTGTTCGGCTTCAGGTGATAGTTGTTTCTCAAAAATGTGCTGATCTATATTGAATCCCTTATCGTCAATCCAGGCTGGGCGATCTACGTCTAACACCTGTGTTGAGAGTTTACGTCTAAAGATGGGGGAGATTGGTAGGCGAGAATTAATGTAGCTTTTGACACGCTGAAAATCCATATCGCCGTTCTCTGGTGCTGAGAACGTTAATATGCAGCCGACGTGCATGGGTGTTCTAGCGGATTCTAAATATAGAAAAGAGGCGTCAAGGTTTGATAGTCTATGCATAATGAACTCCAGAGTACGTATGTAATAAATTTGTGTGCGAGAGCGATAGTATGATTATAGTGCACACGTGTACTCTTAAAAAGAGTTGGTATTGGAGTGTTGCGAATATTTCCTTATTTATGTGGGTATATTTGGTAATTATTGTGGGTACTATGTATCTTGTGTGCGCTGAAATTTATTTAGTGTTAGTTGGGTAACCTGTTGTGGGCTTAAAGCAGTGAATACTTGAGTTATACGCAGGTCTTGCATTTTGTGCTGTATCTCATCATTATCTCAAGTTGAATTTAGCTAGCTAACCACCTTTACGATAGAGATAAAACATGCCCGAAGATTCCTTAGAATACATACTAGGTTTGAGTTGTGAAGAACGATATGACTATTTTTTAAGTAAGGTTGGTGAAGAGAAAGAAATCTGGATACTGGTGAATGAAGATCGTCAATTTTTAAAAATTTATGCTGAAGAGGATAGGTTTGAATATCTACCAATCTGGCCAGAGGAAGCGTTCGCGATTGAGTATAGTAAAGGTACTAAAGGGCTATTACCAAAGAGTATATCCTTACCGGAATTCTTTAAGAAATGGGTGCCAGGATTGAAAAAAGATGGTTTAGAAATAGGCGTGTTTCCAGATTTAGAGGCCGAGGTATGGATCACTGATCAATCAGAGCTACAAAATGACCTTCAAGATGAGCTTTCTGCATTCTGACCTTGGATATGCTGTTATACTCCCCGGATCTTTTTCTCCTCTCGATCAGCTAAGTCTGCATGATCGGCAAGAGCCGTCAGCATCGGCGCTGACAATCATATACTGAGGTTTTTATATGCCATTTTCAAAGCTTGGATTAAGTGACCCAATTTTAAAAGCAATAGCAGAAAAGGGTTATAAAGCACCCACTCCTATTCAGAAAAAGGCGATACCTGCCATTTTGTCGGGTAAAGATCTGGTTGCGGCATCGCAGACAGGTACAGGTAAAACAGCCAGCTTTGTGTTGCCTATATTGGAAAAGTTAAATACTGATCACACCCGTCGCGCTAAAAGAATTCGAGCACTTATCATTTCGCCTACTAGAGAGCTGGCTGAGCAGATTGAGGTAAATGTGGCTCACTATGGTCAGTATTTGAATCTGACTTCAATGGCGATGTATGGTGGTGTTGACTCTGAGCCCCAAAAACAGCGCCTCATTGAAGGCGTTGATATCTTAGTCGCCACACCTGGTAGACTCTTAGAAATGATATATCAGCGAGCCTTGCATTTTGATGAGTTAGAAATTCTGGTAATGGATGAAGCCGATAGAATGCTCAATATGGGCTTCATTGATGATATTAATAAGATTATTGATCGTCTGCCTGAAGAGCGTCAGAGTTGTTTGTTTTCTGCGACACTTACCGATGATGTACGTTTTTTAGCGAAGACCGTCAATGATGATGCACTTGAAATAACAATATCGCCTAAAACGACAGCAGCGCCAAGTATTGACCAATGGTTGATCACCGTAGATTTAGATACTAAGTCGGCATTGTTAAGCCACTTAATTAATGAGGGGGAATGGGATCAGGCTCTGATTTTTATTGAGAAGAAACACGGTGCTGCCAAGTTGGTTAGTCAACTTGGAAAACGTGGCATTAAAGCCGAAGCAATTCACGGCGATAGAAGCCAGGCGATGCGCGCAAAAGTATTAGGTGACTTCAAATCAGGGGAAATTAAATTTCTCGTCGCCACGGGCGTTGCTGCTCGTGGGATTGATATTGGTGAGCTGACACGTGTAGTGAATTATGATCTTCCATTTAAACCGGAAGAATATATACATCGTATTGGGCGTACGGGAAGAGCAGGAGCGACTGGAGAAGCAATATCTTTAGTGGCAATGGGCGATTTTAAAAACCTTTGCGCGATCGAAAGTCGCTTAGGTCATACTATTATACGAAAAGAAATTGAGGGTTTTCCTGTGAGGAAGACCGTGCCGGTTTCGATTTTAAATTATGTACCTAAAAATAAGAAACCCGCTAACAAATCAGGTAAGGGAGCAGGGAGAAAAACAACCAAGAGTAATCATAAAAATAGCCATAACCACGAAAACAAAAGCACAAACACTAATACGAATGAAGGCAGCGGTAAGATCAATCAGCACATTTGGGGTAAGTGATTAGCGCCAAATGTCGAACTCAGGGGTCTGACCCCTGAGCTTAGTTTTTAAGTCAGCGTTTCAATACCAATCAAACTATCACGGATGCTTATGTTGCCCAAGCCGTGATTCGGAAACCTATCTTCGAACAAGCCTTCATCGCCATTAAGTGCCATGTAATTCAAAATAACCGTTTGCACCAGTAAATTAACATTGTTGGCAGCTGGGCTTGATGAGGTTTCTACGGAGGCATCTGAGCGCATGTAGCCAATTTGGTTTCTTCTAGCAACCGGTTTACCGGTAGGGTTGAAGACTAGATAGAATGAAGAGGCTGTTGATGAGTTATCACCGGTCCAAACGCCTTTACCTTTACCGCCTACCGAGTCGTCTATCATGCCATTGCTGGCGACTGAACCATCACTACAAACATAAATCATAATTGGGGTATTTTGTGCGCGGGCATATTCAAGGCAGGCACCGATGCAGCGTCCGGCTCTTAGGTCGCGAGCTTCTCCTGTGCTTCGGTTGCCGGTGTGGTAATCAAAACCGCCCATGGTGATGGTGCCGGCCCCAGCATAACCACTGGCAACTAACTTGATCACCGAGGCAGTTTTACGAAATTCGCCATCACTATCAAACTCCGCTTGGGAGAATATTCCTTCCGGTCCGACAATGTCTGTATCCAGCTCTGGATCCAAAGAGCTGGGATCACCAAATCGATCTGCCAGGTCGGCACTTTTAACATACCCGCAGCGGACTAATTTTTTAAGTTCGTCATCGCTAGCGGAAGCGAGGGTGGTATCTAGTCGATTCATTTTGTGATCACTGATTCGCTGGATAGATTCCATTACCGACACAGCATCTTGTTGGTTTAGCAAACTCAGTAAATCACCGACATCCACCAAACCGGTGACATCACTAGGACGATCAATTTTGGTTGGGCGGACCTTCGGGTTAATCATGGTCATGGGTGACATAGAATTACCTCCCGAGTCGGTACTTCGTGAGCCTACTAGCGTTAATAGTGAACCATCTGCACCTGCCGTGTTTATCCCATACATAGGGTTATGTGGGTTATTTCCTGTATCGTTATCCGAACGGGCAGGTATCACAACGCCATTGGTTAAGGCCAGCGTTTCCGCGCTGGCGCTGGCTTTAATACCTTCTAGGAAAGCGCTGCCTGAATGAAATGCAAGGCCCATTTCCTCATTAATAAAGCTGTTGTCGGTGCTGTCTGGGTTGACGGCTACGGGAATCATATCGCCAGGTAATCCTAACTTGCTATAACCAGCTGTACTGAGAAAGTCCATCTGCCCACCAGCGCCACCGACCAGTACATTGGAGCCAGAAATATTGGCGCCCCCGGCTAAGTCGAAACAGATGAAGGGTACTTTCCCTGCTCCCTGAATATTTAAGCCACAGTCCTCTTTTAATATTTCCATTTGGTCAGACAAGGCAGCAGAAGCAGATTGCGGTGCACCAAATAAACTGAAAGCTGAACTACCAAGCACACTGGCAGAACCGGCCATAAAGCCTTGAGAAATGAACTCTCTGCGGGTTTTGGGTCGCGCATGGTCCGCATGTTTTAACGGAGTATTAATCGCGAGGGTTTGCGGTAACGTTGGTTTGATAATCATAATTAATCTCCCTTATTGGACAAGTGTGATAGCGCTGCCTAATACGGCGGCACAGCTGGCTTTAACGACGGTTTTACTTCGTTCACTTGTACAACTACTATCGCTGCTACAACTTGTTAACAGCTCAATTAATGCATCGAGTTCGGTGCTGACATCATTGTCTGCTGGTTGGGTGTTTAAATTTGTACCAATAAAGTTCGTTATTAGCGGGTTGATAATGGCCGCTTTGCCATCGGCATCGAATACAGTATTGGCGCTTTCATCAAAATCAAAGTCCGGGAAAAAGTCTTCTGCCAAATCGTCATCTTCAACCAAGGCATCACAATATTGAATTGCTAACTGAGTGATCGCCATTTGGTGCGCCGATAAGAAACCGCCTAAGGCCTCAACGGTAGGAAGCTGTTGCTTAATAGTCGTAAAGGTAGCGTCTACACCTGAGTCCGTTTTACTGATACCGGTTAAAGCTGACATTGAAACATTGATCTCATCAAAGGTTTTTAAACCAATTTTTGAGGCGGGGTCGCCATCAATGGGTAATGGGTCATCGGGTCTAACGGGTGCGTCAGGCAAGTTTTGATTAGTGCCGATTTCTTCAAAGCTTAAAAAGAACTCATCAAAATCAGGACCTTTTTCTTGTGAAATAATGGTGCCCAGAGGAGAGAGTACTTGTTTGACGTCACCTGATTCGTCAACTGTATAACTCAGCAAGGTATCCACATTTTTAAATGCTTGGCCGACAGCGGCTTCTTTACCGTTAATGCCGAGACGAATTCCCTTCAAGTTAAAGTCATCAAAACGAGTGGAATCGTCATCTTTATCTAAATTGACGAAATATGGGTCAGAAAATAAATAGCTATAGCTATCGTACTGGCTGGTTTCAAACACAATAAAATCATCAGGCGTCGCTGAAGGTTCATCTTCAATCAAATGGTCAATATTGAATAACATGAAGAACTTTTCACCTACACCCACGTCATAGTTCTGGGTGATTTCTTCTGCGTTTAATGCGCGGGAATGAATGGCGACCATTTTTAAGGTGCCCTGCCAGAGAGAATTGCCGTCTGTTTCATTACCAAGCACAAGTGCAAAGCTGGAATCCCAGGCGGCTAAACTGCCGTCGTCAACTGGGTCCAGGTCTTCTGTATAACTGCCATTGACATATATTTTTCTGTCTTCGCCAAGCGCAAAGGTAATCACTACATGCTGTAAGCTAGCTTGCAGTCTTTCAGCATCATCTGCCGTTGACAGTGCGGCATCATTACCATTAGAAAAATCATAATTATAAAGCGTTTGCCCGAGTGTGAAGTTCCTGTCTGTTGAGGAGCCGGAGTAGGTGATAATATGCGAATCCTCCTGAGAAACGTTACCCGGTACTAACCAAGCTTCAATACTGTATGCACCGCTGCCACCCACGGTGCTTGTTCCACTGATCGCATCGTAAATCTTTTTACTGTTTCCTGTTGACCCTTGTGCTCTGCCATTCGCGTAACTTACATTGGGCGTCACGCTGGTGTCGGTATAGGCCGGGCCAATCTTAATGCCCCAGCCACCAACCCACTCATAATTGCCACTTAAGGTTAAATCCAGAGCCGGTAACTCGGTGCTGGTATCGGAGGCAATATTGCCTTCACCGACTTTAAACTCATAAAGGGCAATAATGGAGTCCTCAACGCGGCCTCCGCTATTAGCAAATTGACCGTCTACAGAAAGATTTAAGGCTTTACTGATGACTAGCTCAGGGTCTACTTCAGTAACTTCCAGGCCGCCCACAAATTCTTCAATTTTGGCTTTCATTACATCCGAAGACTCCATGCAGCCTACTTCCCAGCAATTATGTGATTCGTCTCGTAAGCGTGTGACCAGTCGAGAATCAAACCTTAGATCTAAGTTGATCTTACTTTGCACGGCTGTGTAAGACGTCTCAATATCGTCACTGGCAATGAAAGGGCTTTGGATACCTTCAATATGGCACTCTGAGCAGTACTGGGTTAATAAGGGATAAATGGTTGAGCTGTAAAGTACCGTATCAGCAGGGAATGAAACCGTTTCAGCTGGGTTTTTTATGGAAGGTGAAAGAAGGTCTATTTCAGTGGTTGATCCTGACGCACCGCCGGTCCATTTTTTTATATATCTGGTCATTAAATCAACACAAACACTATTGCCTGCAGCCCAACAGTTATGTCCTGAATCGACTTTGGTGACTAATCTGGAAAGGGCTGGGTCATCCATATTCACTAAAGGGTTGGAGTTAGACGTAACAATGTCATAGGCTTCATTCACATCGGCTCTATCTGCAAAGAAAGGTGATTGAGGGCTAGACGCTAAACTGTTATGGCATTTACCGCATTTGTCATCGCCGGAAATTTTATCCCAAAGTTCTACTTTGAATACTCCTATATCGGCAGTAGCAGGGTCGGGGCCGTTATACTTGCTGCTTACCGCGGTCGACGATTTTTCTTTGTTCTCGGTCTCCCCACAGGCGCTTAACAAAAGTAATGCTATTAGTGGAATGATAAAACTGCTTATCTTTTTTATGTTTGCTTTTGAATGTCTAGATAATGTCATCATGATGTCTTCCCCTATAAGTCTTGTGCGCAATAAACAGCTGATTCAGCAAATACTTGCTTGAGCTTGTAATTGACGGATTTAAAGGAAGCAACCATGCTGTCGATTTGCGAACGATCACCGGCATCAACAGGCCTGCGTAAACAGACATTTTCAAAGACCTTGGTAACCTGGCATTCAGAGAAAGCTTCGGAGTGAGCTAGCTCTTGTCCCATCGATTTTGCACCGCTACCTGAGCCGGATAGGCTAGGATCCCAATCGAGTAACATGTTTTGGCCCTCTCGCCAGTAATTCTCCCAGCTGTCGTCAGGTGTCACATAGCCGAACTCGAAATTTGTGGCATTAAAATGATACTTTTCTTGTACACGTAAACCTGTGACATCATCGGACTGACCTACATCGTTATAAGCGATACTGCCATTAACCCCATCAGGGTCTATAGCGGTATCATAATCATAATTATAATAGGCAAATGATTGCGCCATCGGGTCCATGCCACTATGGCAGCCAATGCAACTGTTCAAGAAAATACGACTATCGCCGCCTGGGCTACGTGAAACATCCTGGCGAATTCTATCGGGGACTCTGGAAATATCATTTAACTGTTCCATATCATTACAAAGGTGATTTAAGGCGGTAAAGCGAAACATGGCTCTGTTAGTACCATCTTTAAAAAATGCTTTCGCGGCTGCGCGTGAAGTCAGAATGCCTGCCGTTGCTTCAGAGGGTAGTTGATTCACTGAGGACTGTGCTACGGATACTAGGTTATCTTTTAAACTATGGCCGCCTTCCTCAAGGTCTTCATAATGATTGTTATTCCTAATGTTGTAGTCGTTATCAAGATCGAGGTCTGCATCACCTATGTATACAACATCTCCGTAGAGCAATGTTCTAAAGTCAATGTCATCCCGAACTAGTCCGATCACCGTTGCAGTGTAATCATTTAAGGGAACAAAGCTGGACATTGCTTCGTTGGTCCAGGGGGCTGCAAGATTTTTTAAGGTGACATCATAAAAAGCGGTGTTGTCCATCGCTGTGAACGCGGCAGTGATCGCATTATTCGAGTCAGTATCTGCGGCAATATCGGCTTCCATGGCGTCTAACACATCTGCGCTAGGAGGCACGCCCGCAATTCTGTCATGTATTCTTTTGGCTTGTTCTCGGTCACCGGCTAAAGCGGTTCCTGATACTGGGCTAAGCAAGGAGCCAAGTATCAGTGAAGAAAATAGTACGGCATTCAGTAAATACTTAGGATAAGGTTTTGAGTTGAAAATGGTTTCAATACTAGAAAACTTCAAAACTATCATGGCAGGTTCCCTCAATGGATCTATGCTAATTACGTTAGACCTAAATTCTGTATCTTAGTAGTTTAATTTATGTAATAGAGTCATTTTTGTGTGGTAGTGCTCAGCCTTACATTGCGTAACTTAAGTAGGGTGGAAAGTGCTTTGGAAGAAGACATACTAAAGACATAATCCACAGCTAAGTCATTAATGGAGCTAGATTATGTTGAAAAGGAACCCTTTAGTGAGCCATGTCTCGTTAACAAAATTTTACGATTGGTTTGTCTTTGTAATCGGTCGATTTATATCATTATCTTTCATAATAGTGCTGATCTCTTCTTTTATAACGGCTTGTAGCCTGAAAGAAAAAAGTACTGACTCCGATCCAGTCGTACTCGATTCCGCTATTGCTTTCATTAAAAGGCCGTTATTTTCGGCTGAAGATGGCGATGTTGATCTAGATAACGTATTGGAGCCGGCCGCATTTCATCCCGGTGCCGTGCTTTATATTAAAAAGAAAGCCTCTGTTTCTGCCAAGGCGAAAGTGATTAGTGATGGTGCTTTTTCGGGTAGTGCTTTTCTGAATGAAGACGGCCGTCTTCTATATGATGTGAAAGACCTGAATACCTCTTATGACGGTACCAAATTGATTTTCTCGATGCGTGCACCCGAAATTGAAGATGCCGATGATGAAGACCAGCCAAGTTGGAATATTTGGGAATATGATTTAGAAGCAGACTCCTCTGACAAACTGCGTCGCATTATCATTGATGATGAAAATAGCGAGAAAGGCCAGGATATTTCGCCTAGTTATTTACCTAATGGCCGGATCCTATTTACATCCACACGCCAAAGTCGTTCTAAGGCTATTTTACTCGATGAACAAAAGTCAGCTGAGCAGTTTTCATACTTGGATGAAAACCGTGATACCGAAGTATTTGTGCTGCACACCATGGACAGTGGTGGCGGTGATATTAAACAAATTACCTTTAACCAAAGTCATGATCTAAATCCATTGCTGTTGGATAATGGAAAGGTTTTATTTAGTCGTTGGGACAACGCGCCCGGTACCGATAACAATGGCATTCATCTCTATCAAATCAACCCCGATGGTAGTCAGTTATCTTATATGTACGGTCGACACTCTCACGACTCAGGTGAAGAAGATCAAGAGGTTCATTTTCTGAACCCCAAAGAAATGGATAATGGCAATATTGCTGTTGATCTCAGAGAATTCGAAACGGGCAGTTTTTCCAGCCAGCCTACTGAAGTGAATATTAATGATTTTGTTGAAGTGGATGTTTCCATTGTTGGTTCATTCGGCGAAGGGCAATCAGGTTTGGCTGATGGCGTCGACTCGAGTGATACCCAAAGCTTAAAAGGCACGTATGGTTCTTTCTTTCCATTAAATGATGGTACAAATCGCTACCTTGTCAGTTGGAGTCCATGTCGAGTGGTCGAAGCCGATGCAGAGGGCAATTCCGATGGCAATCCAGAATTTTGTACACAATCCAAATTAGATTCAGACGACTATATTGCCGCATCGCCACTTTTTAATCTTTGGATATATGATGCTGACGAAGATACAAAACTACCCATTGATGAAGCAGAAGAAGAGTTGGTGTTGGGTGATGCTGTGATTATGTCTTCAAGAACGGCCCCCGATGATCTCGACCCGATTGCTAATAACTTATCTGTTGAAGATGAGCTTCTTGCCTCTGAAGGCTATGGCATCATACATATAAAAAGTGTCTATGATTTTGACGGTATAGACACTTCGCCGGCTGGAATCTCAACGTTAGCGGACCCAGCATTAACAGCCGTCTCTGAACGCCCTCAACGCTTTATTCGTTTTGAAAAGCCGGTTTCCATGCCCAGTGATGAAGTACGTGACTTTGATAACACTGCGTTTGGTCGTAGTCGGAATCAATTGATGCGTGAAATATTAGGCTATGCCCCGATTGAGCCCGACGGCTCTGTTAAAGTTGCCGTGCCTGCCGAGGTGCCGTTCTCGATTAGTATTTTGA
>ENA-OSET01004038-OSET01004038.1-sediment-metagenome-genome-assembly--contig:-NODE-4038-length-13151-cov-2.746979_pt1 | contig 13151 bp, 10 predicted proteins | sample MGYA00237882_ERZ534229 | MGnify/ENA primary metagenome ERZ534229 (study PRJEB26408, sample SAMN06266212) | sediment metagenome | isolation source: Hudson Canyon methane seep mesocosm | place...
TCGCCGTCGCGCAGGGTGGTGTCAAAGATCACTACGCGGTCTTTGTCGGATGTATTTGTCATGTTGGTATCTTTCGTGTCTGTCCTAAGCCATGTGGCGCGCTGGCAGTCCCCTCTGAGCGGACGCGCCGGATGGCACGCTCAGAGGCGAGTTAGGATCAGTAGGCCACGCAGCGACGCGCTGCAAAAAGCAGCGGCAGAGGAAAGGGTATGTGCGCGGTTGATCATGGCCGCGATTTATACATGCACGCGCCGGAATGGAAAGGGTGAAAATAGCCTCTGACGGATGCAGGTTCGGGTGTTGCCATCTGGACCTTGCAATTCACGCATGAACACGCATCTATCATTTGAAAACGATCGGTCAAACGAGGTATTTATGGCACGTCCCCGACGCAGTGAAGCAACCCGCGAGACCCTGTTGGCGCTGGGCGTGAAATTGTTCGCCTCGCAGGGCTATCACGGCACCGGATTGAAACAGATCCTGGACGAAGCCGGGGTGCCGAAGGGATCATTTTACAACTACTTCTCCAGCAAAGAGAATTTCTGTGCTGAAACCGTCAGTTATTATTCCGAATTCCTGCAACACCGAATTGTACAGGCAGAGGGCGACACTCCGGTGGCCAAACTGCTGGACATTCATCGTGGTCTTCTGACGTTACTGCAGCAACAAGACACGCCCTCGGGGTGTTTGTTGGGGTCTTTGGCCAGTGAAACAGGGGCGGCCCAAGGACAGTTGCAGACTGCTATCTGCGAAGGGTTTACCGCCTGGATCGCACGCTATGTCACCCTGTTTGAACAGGCCCAGGCCCAGGGGCTTTTGCGCGATGATCTGTCGGCGGTGGATCTGACACACATCTACATCAATCAATGGCACGGCGCGATTGAACAGTACCTGCTGGACCGAGATGGGGCACGGGTGATGACATCAATGGAGCAGGTTCTGACCATATTGATGCGGGCCTAGGAAATAATCGGGACCTAGACTTGAATGATGGGATTTAGACTTCATATACGACCAGTCGTCTACTAATGGAGCATCCCATGCCACATCCGTCCATACTGGCCCAGCCGCTGACTTTGAAAACGGGCGCCGTTCTGCCCAACCGCTTTATGAAAGCGGCCACCAGCGAGCAGTTGGGCAATCGCCAGCATAATCCGAAACCCGGTCTGGCCAAGCTGTATAAAACCTGGTCGCAGGGCGGCGCTGGGCTGTTGATCTCGGGCAATATCATGGTGGATCGCACCGCCCTGGGCGAGCCGTTCAATGTGGTTCTGGACGGTGACAGCGATCTGGATGCCTTTCGTCAGTGGACGGCTGCGGCCCGGGTCGATGGCAACCACTTCTGGGCTCAGATCAACCACCCCGGCAAGCAAAGCCCCAAGGTGCTCAGCCCCGAGCCCGTCGCCCCCTCGGCGATCCCGCTGGACGGGGCGCTGGCGGCTGGCTTCAATACGCCACGGGCCTTAAGTGACAGTGAAATCACGACCCTGATTGCCAGCTTTGCCAAGACGGCGGAACTGGCCAAAACCGTGGGCTTTACTGGGGTGCAAATCCACGGTGCCCATGGCTATCTGGTCAGTCAGTTCCTGTCGCCGAAACATAATACGCGGCAAGACCGCTGGGGTGGCACAGCGGAAAACCGCATGCGGTTTGTGCTGGAAATCTACCGCGCGATCCGGGCCAGGGTCGGCGCTGATTTCCCAGTTGCGATCAAGCTGAACTCGGCCGATTTCCAAAAGGGCGGCTTCACCGAGGAGGAGTCAATGCAGGTGGCCGAGGCGCTGGTTAGCGAAGGGCTGGATCATATCGAGATTTCCGGCGGCAGTTACGAGCAGCCGGTGATGATGGCTGGCACAGGCAAGGCGGCCGTGAAACAAAGCACCCAGGCGCGCGAAGCCTATTTCCTGCACTACGCCGAAGCACTGCGGGCACGTTGCGACGTGCCATTGGCGGTCACCGGCGGTTTTCGCAGTGCCCAAGGGATGGAGGCGGCGGTCGCCTCGGGGGCCACTGACATGGTCGGTCTGGCCCGTCCCATCATTCTGGTGCCCGACCTGCCCAAGCAAGTCCTGGCCTCGTCCGAGTTTAAGATCGACGTGGGCAACCCGACCACGGGCAAGCCAAAGATTGATGCCATCTCGATGCTGGGGATCGTTTGGTACGAAAAGCAGATGTGGCGTCTGGCCCAGGGTCGCAAAACCAAACTCAACCTGTCGCCCTGGATGGCCGTCGTCAGCTCGTTTTGGAAAGTGATGAGCAAGCCAGCCCCCAGACGCGCCTGACCCCGGTAAACCCGGCGCATCGCTGCTTTGCGGTGCGCCGACCTACACATGTGAGCGAACGATATCCAACAGGCGCGGCATTTGGGCCCGGATCTCTTCGGGTTGCGATTGGCAAAACCCAATCAGCAACCCCTGCGCCCGACCCGATGGATCACAGTCTGACAGGGCGCGAATAGCAAAGCCCGCAGCCCTGGCTGCCGTCACTATGGCAGTATCCGGAATAGGCTGCGCCAAATGAAAGGCGATTTGCATCCCGGCCTCGTGTCGCTGAAACTGCCCCAGTTCCACAGGCCAGCTCTCAAGTGCATTTGCGGCGGCGTCATAGCGCTGGGCATAAAGGCGCCGGGCCCGGCGGATATGGCGGTCATATTGCCCCGAACTCATGAAATCAGCCAAAGGTCGCTGGGCTGTAACGGCAGCGCTGCTGGTCGGGTGGCGCAGGGCGGCGCGAAACCGGTCGACCAACCCCGGCGGCAGGATCAGATAGCCCAGTCGCAGCGCATGGGAAAAGGTCTTTGAGAAGGTGCCGACATAGATGCAGCGGCCCTTTTGATCCAATGCGGCCATGGCGGGGACGGGCTGCCCCGCATAGCGAAACTCGCTGTCGAAATCATCCTCGATGATCCAGCCATCACAGTCTGCGGCGGCGTTTAAAAACGCCTGACGCGCAGCAATTGGCAGACAGCCGCCCAACGGGAACTGGTGCGATGGGGTCAGCACCGTCACCTGCGCGGGTTGCGCCGGCATCTCTGCGCCCTGTGCCCCGACCGTCATCCAGTCCACGCTCCAGCCGCGCGCGGCGGCAAAGCGCTGAGTGGGGACATAACCCGGAGCCTCCAGCGCAAGTTGCCCCTCGCTGGCCAGCAGGTCCATGGCCAGCTCCAGTCCGGCGCTGGCACCGCCAGTTACCAGAACCTGATCCGCCGTTGCCGTGATGCCGCGCCAGCGTCCGGCATACCCGGCAATCTCTCGCCTCAGCTCAGGGTCCCCAAACGGGTCGTCCAAATGCACCAGCGCCTTGGGTGCCATCCGCGTGATGCGCGCGATACATTTGGCCCAGGGCCCTACAGGAAAGACATCCGGGTCCGGCGCACCCGGGGCTAACAACATCCCCGAAACGGGTGACAGGCCAGGGGTCGCCGTAGAGGCGGGCGCCCTGGGTGTGGCCAGCGGAGCAATGTCACAGACATAAATCCCTGATCCGCGACGGCTTTCCAGATACCCTTCGGCGACCAGTTGATCATAGGCCAGCACAACGGTTGACCGCGCCACCCCCAGATCCTGCGCCAGTGCGCGCGATGCAGGCAGACGCCGGCCCGCGCTCAAGCTGCCCTCGGTGATTTGTGCCCGCAGTCCGGAACTGATCTGCAGATACCGGGACGCGGTAGCACTCGGTGACAGCAGGCGGGCAAGATCTGGCATAATTGGACTGTTCATTTTGTTGGAAAGTGGAGCTTAATATAGATCCACTTTGCACCTATCCGTCAAGTCAATTGATGACTTGATAAAGGGCCCAGCAGATGCGCCAGACTTTGACCGAGACACTTAAGACAGACCGCAGCCGCCTGCGCCGTGCCCATGAAAAGGGGGCTTATGACCGCGACAGTTTGGATGCGGTGTTGGATGCCATGCCCATGTGCCATATCGGCTACCAGATTGATGGCAAGCCCTCGGTGCTGCCTACCCTGCAATGGCGCGAGGGCGACCACATCTATTGGCACGGATCCTCTGCCAGCCGCGCCCTGCGCGCAATGGAGGGCGCCGACGTCTGTATGACGATCACCCTGCTGGACGGATATGTGCTGGCGCGCTCGGCCTTTCATCACTCGGTCAACCACCGGTCCGCGATGATCTTCGGTTGCGCCGAAAAGGTGACCGACACAGACGTCAAAAAAGCGCATCTGAAAACCATGGTTGATATGATTTTTCCGGGTCGATGGGACAGTCTGCGCCCCATGCAGGACCAAGAGGTCAAGGCGACAACGGTACTGCGGATGCCGATCACCGAAGGCGCGGCCAAGCTGCGCTCGGGGCCGCCGGTCGATGACGAGGGTGACTACGCGTTGCCAATCTGGGCAGGCGTGGTGCCAATGTCATTGCAAGTACATGCACCTGAACCAGACCCGGCGAACCAGCCGGATCTCGCGATGCCAGACCACCTCAGCCGTATTCGGATCGGCTGAATTTGGGGCAGGGTGCATGCTTGCACGCACCCTTGCTGCCCGGCCTAGTCACTGGTTTCCGAGGGACCCACGTCATTTGAGCCAGCCTCTGTTGTGTCAGCTTCTGTTGCGCCAGCCTCTGCCGGTTCTGCCGTCTGGTCGCCCAGGGCGCCGTTATCCCAACTGCCGCTGGTCTCTTGACCGGTGGCATAGCGCATGGTGCCAGCGCCCTGGCGTTTGCTGTTCAGAAAATGCCCCTCATAGACGTCGCCATTGGCATAGGTGGCAACGCCCTGACCACTGATTTTCCCTTGTTGCCAGTCGCCTTCATAGATGAACCCGTCCGGCATTTCGATCTTGCCTTTGCCGTGCCGCTGGCCTTCGAAAAACGCCCCGGTGTAAAGCGAGCCATCCGCATAGGTGACCTTGGCCTCCCCATGACGCTTACTGTTTTGCCAGCCACCTTCATAGCGATACCCATCGGTATAGGTCATGACGCCCTGACCGTGATTGCTCGCGTTTTTGAACGCTCCTGTATAGACCACCCCGTTGGGATAGGTGGCGGTGCCTTCGCCTTCGATTACGCCAGCCGTCCAGTTGCCTTCATAGGTCGATCCATCACGGTAGGTGATCTTGCCTTGTCCATCGGCCAGATCGGTGCGGAACTGACCTTCATAGACCGATCCGTCCGGATAGGTCACATGGCCTTGCCCCTCGATTTGTCCGCCAACCCAGTCGCCGGTATAAACATACCCGTCAGTGCCCGAGAACGTGCCCTGACCGTCGCGCAGATCATTGTTGAAATTGCCGGTGTAGATATCGCCGCTGGCATAGGTCAGTTTGCCCTGCCCATGGCGCCGCCCGGCCTCCAGTGGTCCCTCATAAACGTCGCCATTTGGCTGGGTCAGAACCCCGGTGCCATGCATCTGATCATCGGCCCAACTGCCATCGTAAACCAGCCCGTCTGGCAGCGTCAGCTTACCTTGGCCATGCAGCTTTCCAGCCAGCACTTCGCCGTCATAGATTGCACCATTGGGATAGGCGATCTTTGCCTTGCCCTCTTTTTGGCCATTCACCCAATCGCCGTCATATTCGTAACCGCCGGGATTTTGCATGACACCGCGACCAGTGTGCTGCGCATCGACAAAACCGCCTTCATAGCGCACCCCATTGGCATAGATCGCGACACCCTGACCGTTGATGATGCCATCAACCCAATCGCCCTCATAGGTGCCCCCATCTGAAAAGGTGATCTTGCCCAGTCCTTCGGGTTTCCCCTTGGCAAAGGCCCCCTCGTAGACTGATCCGTTGGGAAACCGCGCAACGCCCTGGCCGACGATCTCACCGTCTAGCCAATCGCCCGAGTATTCATATCCGTTGGGCAACCGGTACGTGCCGGTGCCATGCTGCAACCCGCCCCGAAATGTGCCCTCATAGACACCGCCGATCTCGTCCTGGGTTGAAATCACCTGGCTATCCTGCGCCAGAGCCGCCGAGCCCATCACGAGAGTCAATGAAAGTGCGAGTATGTTGCCAAATCGGATCATCGGAACCTCTGCCTGCGCCTGAAAATTTTGCCGTAGCGTATCACGGCTAAACTAAAAAACTAGGGCAGCCAGCAGATTGTCGCAATGTCTTTTGCACCTGCTCCCTTTCCCTTGATGCAAGATCTGCTAAATGGCTTGAGTGGATTGTTAAAGGACTAGAGCAGGATGACTGATCGCTTCCGCGTAACCCTGGCCCAGCTGAACCCTATTGTGGGCGACCTGTCAGGCAATGCAGCCCAGGCTTTAAAGGCCTGGCAACAAGGGCGCGATGCCGGCGCGGATTTGGTGGCACTGCCCGAGATGTTCATAACCGGCTACAACACCCAGGATCTGGTGATGAAGCCGGGGTTCCACCGGGCCGCCATCGCCGAGGTTGAAAAACTGGCTCTGGCTGTGGCGGACGGACCGGCCCTGGCCATTGGATCTCCCTGGGTCGAAGGCGATAAGCTTTATAATGCCTACCTGATCCTCAAGGGCGGCAAGATTGCCAGCCGTCAGTTGAAACACCACCTGCCCAATGAAACTGTCTTTGATGAGGTTCGCATCTTTTCTGCCGGACCTCTGGGTGGCCCCTATGCTGTGGGTGACACCCGCATCGGCAGCCCCATCTGCGAGGACGGCTGGCACGAGGACGTCGCCGAAACCCTCGAGGAAACCGGCGCCGAGTTCCTGCTGATCCCCAATGGTTCGCCCTATTATCGTGACAAGATGGAGGTGCGGTTCAACCACATGGTGGCCCGCACGATCGAGACTGGCTTGCCGGTGATTTATCTCAACATGGTTGGCGGTCAGGATGATCAGGTCTTTGATGGCGGCACCTTTGTATTGAACCCGGGCGGCGCCCTGGCCCTGCAAATGCCGGTCTTTGACGCGGCTGTGACCCATCTCGATTTTGAGCGCACCGCTGACGGATGGCGTGCTGTCGACGGCGCCAAGGCACATCTGCCCGACGCATGGGAGCAAGACTACCGCGTCATGGTCGAATCTTTACGCGACTATCTGCGTAAATCAGGCTTCTCCAAGGTGCTTCTGGGCCTCTCCGGCGGCGTCGACTCAGCCATCGTCGCCGCCATCGCGGTTGATGCCATTGGCTGTGAAAATGTGCGCTGTGTGATGCTACCCTCGGAATACACCACCCGGGAATCGCTGGATGATGCCGAGGCGGTGGCCAAGGCGCTCGGCGTGCATTACGACTATGTCCCCATAGACGAGGGCCGAAGCGCCATCACCAATTCACTGGCGCCGCTGTTTGCGGGGCGTGACGCTGACGTCACCGAAGAAAACATCCAGTCCCGCCTGCGCGGGTTGCTGCTGATGGCAATGTCGAACAAGTTCGGCGAGATGTTGCTGACCACAGGTAATAAATCCGAAGTCGCGGTGGGCTATGCCACCATCTATGGTGACATGAACGGCGGCTACAACCCGATCAAGGACATGTACAAAACCCGGGTGTTTGAAACCTGCCGCTGGCGCAATGCCAACCACCGCCCCTGGATGAACGGCCCCAAAGGCGAAGTGATCCGCCCCAATGTCATCGACAAACCACCCACGGCTGAGTTGCGCGATGATCAAAAAGACAGCGACAGCCTGCCGGACTACCCCGAATTGGACGCTATTCTGGACATTCTGGTCGATCAGGACGGCTCGCTTGCGGATTGCGTTGCCGCCGGGTTTGACCACGCCGTGGCCAAACGGGTCGAACATCTGCTCTACATCAGCGAATACAAACGCTTTCAGTCCGCTCCCGGCGCCCGGCTAACCCCGCGCGCCTTCTGGTTGGACCGTCGCTATCCCATCGTCAATCAGTGGCGCGATCCCAGCTGACAGGTCTCAAAAATCCGCCCCTTCATCTTTTCCCAAATACTCCGGGGTGAATGACGAGCCAGATCTTGGCTCGTCAGAGGGGCAGCGCCCCTTTGAGTTCTGCGGAAAAACCTTTGCAGGAATTGGCCCGATCTGGTCGTAAAGCAACCGGCCAGGCCTGCACTGATACTGCACGACCACATGATGGCTATTGTTTCAATCCCCCACCCGACGCCCAATCCCGGGTGGGCGGCGCTGAAATTCACCGCATGCATTTCACAGAGTCCCTGGTGTCAAAATACCGGGTCTGCACTCCAAACAGTGAACACGCCGGTTGCTGCAAATTGTCAGTACTTCTTGCTGGGGCATCGTTGCTTGGACGTGTGCCGAAGATATGATTCTGGTTAACTGTCCAGCGATCCGGGACAATGCCGCGACCGCGCTTCATTGTCGCCACATTCCCACCTCTCATCTGGCATTTTCGTCTAATTTTAGGCAAAACGAACAAATTTGCGGCGAAATGGGCTAAATTGCACGGGCAGTCTGAAAAACGCCTGTCACGGACAGGAACGCCAAGTTTTGAATCGCCAGAGGTGCCAAATGACACAGAGTTATCAGCCGGATTTTGACAAGTTGATCCAGGGTCAGAGCCACGAGACCAGCGAGGCCGAAATCATGGCCGAAGTTCGCAAGGTGATGGTCGCCGAAAACGTCGTGCACCCCGAGGTCGCCAAATCTCAACCGATGTCTCAACTCAGACGGACATTCAGACCTCAATCGCAGGAACCGCACCTGACTGTTCCAACCGAGCCTCAGAGCCCAAGCGCCACAAAAACTGTGGCCAGCGGGGGTCGCGGTTACCAGCCCCGCTGGAGCCACAATCTGATGATTTTTGCGCTGGCCATTTTCATCTATAGCCCGATGGGGGTTGCCGCAGGGGTGGCGCTGACCTTGGCTGCGACCGTCTTCTTGTTCTGGGCCGTCGGCTCGGATCGGCTGGCAACCATCGGGCAGGTGTGTTTCGGCTTCTATCGCCGACTTCTCCCCGCTCAGGCGGACCGGGTCGCGAATTGGGCCGGTCGGGTCAGTGACCGGTTGCAGGCCCTGTCCGACAGATTGCCATCTCGTTTGACGCAGGGGCTCTATATACCCAGTGTTGCCACTGCCACGGTGTCCGACCTGGACTTGGTCGAACCTTTTGACCGGCTGCTGGTCCAGCGTCAGGGTGACCGTCAAACCACAGTCGAGTGACCAGTTCCGCAATAGCACCCGCACAGCGGGTGTTTTTCCTTTTCAGGACAGTCGGGTCTTCGCATAGTGCGGGTTGCTAAACCTGCCCCATCGGAGTCTCTTTTGCCTGGTCCCGAATTGCCGCCCTTTCCCGAAGACAAACGCCTCCCCAAATCGGTTGATACCGTTGTCATCGGCGGCGGTATCGTCGGCGCGTCGACCGCGCTGGAATTGGCGTCGCGCGGTGTGTCGGTATTGCTCTGTGAAAAAGGCCGCATTGGCGGCGAGCAAAGCTCGCGCAACTGGGGTTGGGTGCGCCTGTCCCAGCGCGATCCGCGGGAAATTCCGCTGATGCTCGAGTCAATGTCGATCTGGCAAGGGCTCGAGGCGCGCACAGGCTATCAAACCGGCTATCATCGATGCGGCAGCCTGTTTGTGGCCAACACCGACAAACGCCGCGATCACCTGCAGCGCTGGGCACAGAACCTGCAAGACTTTGACGCAGCCAGTGAAATGGTCAGTGGTGATACTCTGCAGATGATGTTGCCGGGGCACGAGGGACAGATCCAATCTGCCCTGTCGACCCCGATGGACGGCCGTGCCGAACCACAGTTGGCGACCCATGCAATTGCTATGGGCGCCCGCGATGCCGGTGCGGCCGTTCTCTCCAATTGCGCGGTGCGCTCAGTAGATGTGCAGGCAGGTCAGATCGCCGGGGTATTCACCGAACGTGGCCGAGTGGCCTGTAGCTCGGTGGTGGTGGCAGGCGGCGCTTGGTCACGATTGTTCCTCGGCAATGCGGGAATCGCTCTGCCTCAGCTCAAAGTCCTGAATTCTGTGCTGCGCTGTTCAGCGGTGACCGGCGGGCCAGATGTGGCGCTATGGGGCGACGGCTACGGCCTCACCAAGCGCGCAGATGGCGGCTATACAATTGCCAACAGCGGCGAGAGCACGGTTGATATCGTGCCCGACAGCTTTCGCCTGGGCCTGAAATATCTGCCTGCCTTCCTTAGCGAGTGGCGCTCGCTGCGCTTTCGTCTGTCAGGCCGTTGGCAGGAAGAGGCCTCTCAGGCGCGCCGATGGACACCTGATCAGGAAACCGCGTTCGAACAATGCCGTATCCTTGACCCAGAACCCTCACAATCAGCGCTGAAATCCGGCTGGACTGCTGCCCAACAAGCCTTCCCGTTCCTGCAAAAGGCCGACGTGGTGCAAAGCTGGGCTGGCATGATTGACGTGATGCCCGATGCCATCCCGGTGATTTCAGCGGTGGATGACCTGCCGGGCCTGTTCATCTCGACCGGATACTCTGGCCACGGCTTTGGCCTTGGGCCCGGGGCAGGGCGTCTGATGGCGGATATGGTCATAGGCGCGACACCCATTGTGGATCCCCACGCCTTCCGCCTGTCGCGCTACACCGACGGCAGCCGGGTGCGCATGGACAACGGCACCTAAGCTGGCCACCGGGCTTCATCATCTTTTTCAAAAATACTCGCGCCGCAGGCCCGCGCTTTTGGCGCGGTTCATTCTCATCAACTGGACAAAACCCTGCCTATGTGAGATGGGCAAGACAACAGGAGACATGTGATGACCACCACCCGTTTTGCCCCATCGCCCACCGGATATATCCACGTTGGCAACCTGCGCACCGCGCTGATGAACTATCTGATCGCCCGCAAGGCCGGCGGCACCTTCATTCTGCGCATCGACGACACCGACCCGAACCGCTCCGAAGAAAAATATGTCGACGCCATCAAGCGTGACATGGAATGGCTGGGCCTGACATGGGACAAGGTCGAGCGCCAGTCTGATCGTCTGGACCAATATGCCGACGCGGCTGACAAGCTGCGCGAGATTGGCCGCTTCTACGAAGCCTTTGAGACCCCGACCGAGCTGGACCTGAAGCGCAAGAAGCAGCTGAATATGGGCAAGCCACCGGTCTATGACCGCGCCGCACTGGCGCTGTCCGATGCGGAAAAAGACGCCCTGCGCGCCGAGCGTGGCGATGGTGTCTGGCGTTTCAAGCTGGATCACGAGCGGATCGAGTGGACCGACGGCGTGCTGGGTGACATCTCGATTGATGCGGCCTCTGTCTCTGATCCGGTGCTGATCCGTGGGGACGGACAGGTGCTTTACACCATCGCCTCTGTTGTGGATGACACCGAAATGGGGGTGACCAATGTGGTGCGTGGATCGGACCACGTGACCAACACGGCGACCCAGATCCAGATCATCAAGGCATTGGGTGGCACCCCACCCGCATTCTCCCACCACTCGCTGCTGACCGGCCCTCAGGGCGAAGCCTTGTCCAAACGTCTGGGCACCTTGGCCCTGCGTGACCTGCGTGAACAGGGTGTTCAGCCAATGGCGCTGCTGTCTCAGATGGCCCGTTTGGGTTCGTCTGACCCGATTGAGCTGCGCTCTGAGATGGCCGAGCTGATCGAAGGCTTTGACATCAACCGCTTTGGCTCTGCGCCAACCAAGTTTGACGTGCAGGACCTGTTCCCACTGACCGGTCGCTATCTGCAGTCCTTGCCACTGGACAAGGTGCAGTCGGACCTAGACGCCTTGGGTGTTCCTGCAGACAAACAGGCTCCCTTCTGGGATGTCGCCAAAGAAAATATCACCACTTTGGGCGATCTCGAAACCTGGTGGACCCTGTGTCGCGATGGGGCCGAGCCGCTGATCGCGGATGAGGACAAAGAGTTCATCGCCGAGGCGATGGCCCTGTTGCCCGAAGGTCCTTATGACGCGGACACGTGGAAGACCTGGACCACTGCTGTGAAAGAGGCCACTGGCCGCAAGGGCAAAAAGCTGTTCATGCCACTGCGTCACGCGGTGACCGGTATGGAACGCGGCCCAGACATGAGCGCGCTGTTGTCGCTGATGCAGGTCGTTCGCGCCCGCGGCTAAGGCTTGGTCCCAAAAGTGTTTGGCTCGGCCGATAGGCCGCGCCTGACCTTCCCGTCAAAATGTAAATTTGCCTCCGGCGAAATGGGGAAGGGGCTCGCACCTTCCCAAAGTTAAGCACCACCCCAATTTTGGTTCAGTCAATCAAACAGCCCCAATGGACGTTGCCGATTGTAGCTGCACCCGTTCGCCCAGGTAGGATCACTTTTACCCCTATCTGGCAAAACACTCCCCAATCGCGATTACCGCTGGGCCTATCACCCCCGGCACATGGAACAGGGTCCCGACACGATAGGGGCGCGCAGAGACAACGTTTAGCACGCGGGGTTTGATCCCCGTCCGCATCCGCTTTGGCGACGTCGCCATCCTTATACCCGAGTAAGTAAGATCAAAAAGCAGCCTAACAGAAGAACCGGAAGCCACTGGCCGACCGGCCAAATGGCATGCGGTAAGGTCTGCGCTTGCACGTTTTCGCCTGCATGAGATTTGACAGAATCCTCAAGCAATCTATTCTGGTCACAAGTCCAATGCGTGTTTCTACAGAAGGTGGAGTCCCCAATGGCCAAATCCCCAGAAGAAATCGCCGCCATGGTCGAAGCCACAGGAGGCAAGAAAGCCAAACGCAAGGCGCTGAAGAAAGCACCCGAAGGCACCAAGGAAAAGAAGCTGCCCAAAGATGTTCGCGATGGTCTGGAAAAGCACTTTGGTGCGAAACTGGCCAAAGTGAGGGTCCATACCGGCGGCAATGCCAAGGAGCTTTGCAAAGAGCTGAAAGCCAAGGCGTTTACCATGGGGCCGAACGTCTATTTCATGCGGCCCGGCGACGCCAAAAAGCCTGAAATGTTGGTGCATGAACTTGCCCATGTGCTGCAGCAAACACGGGGCAAGGTCAAAAAGGTAAAGGAAGGCGAGGCGCTGATCGCCAAGTAGATCAGGCGTTGAACGTTAGGCCTTCACCCAGCCTACAATCTGGCCTTCCCGCATAGCTCCGGACTGGCGTTTCTTTTCTTTGCCACGCTCAAACGCGACCATGGTTGGGATACCCTTGATGCGATAGCGCGCACCGGTGGATTGGTGGGCTTGGGTGTTCAGCTTGACCAACCGTGCCTTGCCGTTCAGCTTCTTCGCAGCCTTGGCAAACTCGGGGCCCATTGCCTTGCAGGGGCCGCACCATGGTGCCCAGAAATCAACGATCAACGGCAGGTCATCGTTCTGTG